>ENA-OYVP01001272-OYVP01001272.1-human-gut-metagenome-genome-assembly--contig:-NODE-1272-length-13026-cov-4.734253_pt1 | contig 13026 bp, 6 predicted proteins | sample MGYA00244160_ERZ653377 | MGnify/ENA primary metagenome ERZ653377 (study PRJEB26926, sample SAMN06165160) | human gut metagenome | biome: ENVO:00009003; feature: ENVO:2100002; material: ENVO:00002003...
CAGCGTCAGTGTGTATAAGAGACAGATCCTGGTTGTCCGGGGGGCTGGTCATTGGAGTGAGGGGAGCTGGCCGAAAAGTCAGTTGCCGTCGGCTTCCATCCGGCTCAGATACCACCGGTAAATGCGTTCCACTCCCTCTTCCAGCTCCACCCGGTGTTTCCAGCCTAGGGAGTGCAGCTTGGAGACGTCCGTCAGCTTGCGCATGGTGCCGTCCGGCTTGTCTGCGTTGAACGCCAGATTTCCCCGGTATCCTGCCGTAGCGGCAATCAGGCGAGCCAGTCCGCCGATGGAGATTTCTTTCCCGGTTCCGATATTGATGTGGCAGTTCCGCACTTCCCTTCCTCCTTCTTGCAGCTGGCTGAAATCCACTTGCTCCATCACATGGACGCAGGCGTCCGCCATGTCTTCGCTCCACAGGAATTCGCGCAGGGGAGTTCCCGTACCCCACAGTTCCACGGAACCGGGGGTAATGCCGTATTTGGCCAGCACGGCCAGGATTTCCTTTTCTTCAGCCGTGCCGTCCACCTGTTCCACTGGGCGCGCGTTCAGATCTTTCCGCACGGCGTTCCAGTCTCCTTCCATCAGGCACTTGGCCAGGTGTATCTTGCGTACCATGGCGGGCAGCACGTGGCTGTTTTCCAGGTGGAAATTGTCATTAGGGCCGTACAGATTTGTAGGCATGACGGCGATGTAGTTGGTTCCGTATTGCAGGTTGAAGCTTTCGCACATTTTCAGCCCTGCTATTTTGGCAATGGCATAGGGTTCGTTGGTGTATTCCAGCGGGGAGGTGAGCAGGGCGTTTTCCTTCATGGGCTGGGGAGCTTCGCGCGGGTAGATGCAGGTGCTCCCCAGGAAGAGGAGCTTGGATACGCCATGCCGGAAGCTTTCCCCGATGACGTTCTGCTGAATCTGAAGGTTGCGGAAGATGAAGTCCGCCCGGTAGCGGGAGTTGGCGATGATGCCGCCCACAAACGCCGCTGCCAGAAAGACGTATTCCGGCTTTTCCCGGTCAAAAAACTCCCGGACGGCCGCAGGGTCTTCCAGATCCAGTTCTTTGTGCGTCCGGCCAATCAGGTGGGAATAGCCTTTGTCTTCCAGGGATTTCCAGATGGCGGAACCGACGAGGCCGCGGTGTCCGGCCACAAAGATTCTGCTGTTTTTTTTCATCTCAGAAATGAACGGGAGTTTTTACGTATTTCATGTCGTGGCGCACCATGATGCGCACGAGTTCCTCAAACGGAGTGGAGGTGGGGTTCCAGCCAAGAAGGGTTTTGGCCTTGGTTGGGTCTCCCAACAGTTGTTCAACTTCGGCAGGGCGGAAATATTTGGGGTCCACTTCCACCAGAATATTGCCCGTCTTCCTGTCGCGTCCGCGTTCTTCCACGCCTTCTCCCTCCCATTCCAGCTCTATTCCGGCCTCACGGAAGGCCAGCGTGCAGAATTCCCTGACCGTGTGCATTTCCCCTGTGGCGATGACGAAATCCTCCGGTGTGTCATGCTGGAGAATCAGCCACATGCATTCCACGTAATCCTTGGCGTAACCCCAGTCGCGCAGGGCGTTCAGGTTGCCCAGGTAAAGCTTGTCCTGCATGCCCTGGGCAATGCGTGCCGCCGCCAGCGTGATTTTGCGGGTAACGAAGTTTTCTCCGCGGCGTTCGCTTTCGTGGTTGAACAGGATGCCGTTAACGGCAAACATATTGTAAGATTCCCGGTAATTCTTGGTAATCCAGAATCCGTATTGCTTGGCTACGCCGTAGGGTGAACGGGGATAAAACGGCGTGGTTTCCTTCTGGGGGACTTCCTGCACCAGCCCGAAAAGCTCGGACGTGGAAGCCTGGTAGATGCGGCATTTCTTTTCCATGCCCAGAATGCGGACGGCTTCCAGCATGCGGAGGGTTCCCACGGCATCCGTTTCCGCCGTGTATTCCGGTACGTCAAAGCTGACTTTCACATGGCTCTGGGCTGCCAGATTGTAGATTTCATCCGGCTGCACGGTCTGGATGATGCGGATGAGTGAACTGGAATCCGTCATGTCCCCGTAGTGGAGGTTAATCAGGCGGTTTTTCTTCATGTCCCGCACCCATTCGTCCAGGTAAAGGTGTTCGATGCGGCCCGTGTTGAAGGAGGAGGACCGGCGCAGGATGCCGTGTACTTCATACCCTTTGTCAATCAGGAACTCTGCGAGAAAGGAACCGTCCTGTCCCGTAATGCCGGAGATTAATGCGATTTTGCTCATATGGTGTGTCAGGTTGTTTGCTGGCGGGAGAGGTTGATGAAATAAAAGAAACCTCTCCCGGAGCCGCAATTCATGGGCTCCGGGCATAAATAACGCATTTTTCCCAGCGAGGCGAGGAAAATGCTCTGGTCCGTAGGAAGGGGGCGGAGCCGTCAGCGGGCATGTTTCCGCTTGCTGGCCGCAATCATTTTCCTGAAATTCCGGAACAGATACTGGGGGTCCCTGGGGCCGGGAGCCGCTTCCGGGTGGTATTGTACGCTGAATACGGGAAGCGTCCTGTGGGCGATGCCTTCCACGGTATTGTCATTCAGATTGACCAGCGTTATTTCCACGTCGTCCGGCACGGTGTCCGGATCCACGGCAAAACCGTGGTTCTGGGACGTAATGCTGATTTTACCCGTTTTCAAATCTTTGACCGGATGGTTCGCTCCACGGTGCCCGAACTTCAACTTGAAGGTTTTCGCTCCCAGCGCGTGGGAAATAATCTGGTGGCCCAGGCAGATGCCGAACATGGGCACTTTCCCAATCAATGCAGCTACTTCCCGGTGAATGTCCGTCAGCGTAGCGGGATCTCCCGGACCATTGGAAAGAAAGACGCCGTCCGGGTTCATGGCAAGCACTTCCTCCGCCGTCGTGTGGGCGGGAACTACGGTTACGCGGAAGCCGTTTTCCCTCAACTGGCGCAGGATGTTGTATTTAATGCCGAAGTCAAAGGCGACGATGTCGTATTCCGCAGGGGGCAGAGTTTTTCCCGTAACCAGCGCGTCCACTTCCTCCGGTGTCATGGGGTGGGAACCGATTTTATCCACGATATTGCAGCCTTCCATGGAGGGGGCGTTTCTGGCTGCTTCCACGGCTTCCTCCGGCGTCAGCTCCGTGGTGAGGCAGGCGCGCATGGCTCCGGCGGAGCGCAGATGCTTGGCGATTTTGCGGGTATCCACCCCTTCAATGCCGATGACGCCCTGTTTTTCCAGCCACGGGCCCAGGGATTCCGTGGCACGCCAGTTGGAGTGGACTTTCGCCAGTTCCGCCACCACAAAGCCGCTGACCTGCGCTTTACCTGATTCCCCGTCTTCCGGGTTGACGCCGTAATTGCCGATCAGAGGATAAGTCATGGTGACGATCTGGCCGCTGTAGGACGGATCCGTCAATACTTCCTGATAGCCGGTCATGGACGTGTTGAAGCAGGCTTCCCCCACTTCCGTGCCCGTGGCCCCGAAGTGCGAACCGATGAAGACGCTTCCGTCTTCCAGTGCGAGAATGGCTCTCATGGTGATGTAAGTATGCTTAGGTGGTGCGGGATTAAAGGTTTTGGGCGTGGTACTCCTGAATAGTGCACACCTGAAGATTTTTGTTCTTCAGCGCCTCAATGGCATTCACGCAGGCCTGCGCGGAAGCCAGGTTGGTGCAATAGGAGGTTTTGGCGGCAATGGCGGAGGAACGGATGATGATGTCGTCCGCCCGCGCGTCGTGGGAACCGGGGGTGTTGATGATGAAATCAATATCCCCGTTTTTAATATGGTCCACGATGTTGGGGCGGCGCACCTCGTTGACTTTGTAGGCGCGTTCGCATTCAATGTCGTGCTGGAGCAGGTGAATCATCGTGCCGCGCGTGGCGCACAGCGTGAATCCCATGTCCGCCAGCTGCCGGGCCATGTGAAGCACCCGTTCCTTGTCCCGGTCATTCACGGAGATGAAGACTTTGCCTTCCGTCGGCAGGGGATTGAATGCACTGACCTGGGATTTTGCGAAAGCGATATCCGGGTCCGGATCAATGCCCATCACCTCTCCGGTGGATTTCATTTCCGGCCCCAGCACCACGTCGATGCCCGGGAAGCGGCCCCATGGGAAAACGGCTTCCTTCACGCAATAGTATTCCGGAGTGATTTCCCGGGTAAAGCCCAGTTCCGCCAGCGTTTTGCCGGCCATGACCTGTGCGGCCAGCTTGGCGAGGGGCTTGCCGATGGATTTGGAGACGAACGGAACGGTGCGGGAGGCGCGCGGATTCACCTCAATGACGTAAAGCTGTTCATCTTTTACGGCAAACTGGATGTTCATCAGCCCGCAGACGTTCAGTTTGCTTGCCAGCTCCTTGGAAGCCCGCGTGATTTCCTTGTGCATTTTCATGGAAATTCCCATGGCGGGAATCATGCTGGCGGAATCCCCTGAATGGATGCCTGCCGGTTCCACATGCTGCATGATGGCTCCGATGACGGCGCGTTCCCTGTCCGCGATGACATCCACGTCAATCTCCACGGCATTTTCCAGGAAGCGGTCAATCAGAACGGGGCGTTCCTCGGAAGCTTCCACGGCTTCATTCATGTACCGGCGCAGTTCTTTTTCCTCATATACGATGATCATGCCGCGTCCGCCCAGCACGAAGGAGGGGCGCAGCAGTACCGGGTAACCGATGCGCGCGGCAATGGCGGCGGCGTCCTCCACATTGGTAGCTGTTCCTGCCTCCGCCTGTTTCAGCCCCAGTTCTTTCAACAGGGCGGAAAAATGTTCGCGGTCTTCCGCCAGGTCAATGGCCCTGGGGCTGGTGCCGATAATAGGCACGCCGTGGGCTTCCAGCGCATTGGCCAGGTTCAGTGGCGTCTGTCCTCCGAACTGGACGATGACGCCGTCCGGCTTCTCCTGCTCGCAGATATGGAGCACGTCTTCCAGCGTCAGGGGTTCGAAGAAAAGCTTGTCGGAGGAATCATAGTCCGTGGAGACGGTTTCCGGGTTGGAGTTCACGATGATGGTTTCGTAGCCCATTTCCCGCAGAGCCATGGAGGCGTGCACGCAGCAGTAGTCGAACTCAATCCCCTGGCCAATGCGGTTTGGGCCGCCGCCCAGGATGAGGATTTTTTTCCTGCCTGTTTCGCGGGCTTCATTTTCATCTCCATAGGTGGAATAAAAGTAGGGGGTGTAGGCTTCGAACTCCGCGGCGCAGGTATCCACCAGCCGGTATCCGGGCACAATGCCCTGTTCCTGGCGTTCCTTCCGGATGTTTTCTTCCGTGGTTCCCCGGGCCAGGGCGATCTGCCTGTCGGAAAAGCCCAGCTTCTTGGCTTCCCGCAGATCCAGCTTGTCCAGGCTGTCTCCCGCCTTGGCCAGGTCCTGCATTTGTGCCAGGAACCAGGGATCAATCTGGGTAAGCTGCTGCACTTCATCCAGGGAAAATCCGTTGCTGAACGCCGTTTGAATCCAGAAAATGCGTTCTGCCGTGGGAACAGCCAGTTTCCGCGTGATTTCTTCTGCGGAAGGCGCCTGCGGGGCCTTCGCGTCAAATCCCCAGCCCCAGCGTCCCGTTTCCAGGGAACGCAAGGCCTTTTGCAGGGATTCCTTGAAAGTACGACCGATGGCCATGGCCTCCCCTACGGATTTCATGGACGTGGTCAGGTGTTCGTCCGCCTGCTTGAACTTTTCAAACGTGAAGCGGGGAACCTTGGTAACCACATAGTCGATGGTGGGCTCAAAGCAGGCGGGCGTTTCCCGCGTGATGTCATTCCGCAATTCGTCCAGCGTATAGCCCACGGCCAGTTTGGCGGCCAGTTTGGCAATGGGGAACCCTGTGGCCTTGGAAGCCAGCGCGGAAGAGCGGGAAACGCGGGGGTTCATTTCAATGACAATCATGCGGCCGTTGGCCGGATTAATGGCGAACTGGATGTTGGAACCGCCCGTTTCCACCCCGATCTCCCGGATGACGGCAAAAGAAGCGTCCCTCATGGCCTGGTATTCTCGGTCCGTGAGTGTCTGGATGGGGGCTACGGTGATGGAATCCCCGGTATGCACGCCCATGGGGTCGATGTTCTCAATGGAGCAAATGACGACGCAATTGTCCGCGCGGTCCCTCATTACCTCCATTTCAAATTCTTTCCAGCCGATCAGGGACTCTTCAATCAGAATTTCGGAAACGGGGGAAAGATCCAGCCCCCGGGCGCATATCTCTTCAAATTCCGTTTTGTTGTACGCTACGCCGCCTCCCATGCCGCCCAGCGTAAAGGCGGGGCGGACAATCAGGGGAAAGGTGCCAATATCCCCGGCCACCCGGCGCGCTTCCTCCATGGTATGCGCAATGCCGGAACGCGGCACGTCCAGGCCAATGCGGAGCATGGCTTCCTTGAACAGGTTGCGGTCCTCCCCGCGGTCAATGGCGTCTGCGTTGGCGCCGATCATACGCACCTTTTCCCTTTCCAGCACACCGCTGCGGTGCAGTTCCATGGCGCAGTTCAGGGCTGTCTGCCCGCCCAGGGTCGGGAGGAGGGCATCCGGTTTTTCCCGGATGATGATTTTCTCCACGAACTCCGGAGTAATCGGTTCAATATAAGTGCGCGGAGCTGTCTCCGGGTCCGTCATGATGGTGGCGGGATTGGAGTTGACCAGCACTACTTCATAACCCTCTTCCCGGAGGGCTTTGCAGGCCTGGGTGCCGGAGTAGTCGAATTCGCAGCCCTGGCCGATGACGATCGGGCCGGACCCGATCACGAGAATCTTTTTGATGGAGGTGTCTTTAGGCATAATGGCGATGGAAGAATCCTGTAGTCCTGGACCGCGGATTTCCGCCGGGGGAATTAAGTGCCCGCCGGGCTCCGGAGGAAAGTTTTTTTACGGTCAATGACGCGGATTTTTAGAGCGTGGGGAACGGTGGAAAACGGAGTAGGAAGGAGGCCGGAACAAGGCGCGCCAAGGCTCCGGAGCCGTGCCTTCCCTGCGGGCAGAGGCTTGACCCGCGAGGGGGCGGCACAACTCCGGAGCTCGTCGGTGCACCCACTAATAGATGAACAGCATTTCCCGGTACTTGGGGAGAGGCCAGGACCGGTCGTTCACCAGGGTTTCTGCGGCATCGACGCTGGTTCTCAATCGGGACATCGCAGCAAGGATGTCCTCATGGCAGCTCGTAAGCGCCGTCTCCAGGGTATCCAGGTCGGATACGATGGAATCCAGGGCGTCGCCCAGCTTGTCCGCCAGCTTCTGCAGGGCGGCGGTACCGTTGGTCCGCCTGGCTTCCAGCGCCCTGGAGAGCGCGGCAACGGTTTGCCCGTATTCGTTGCGCAGGGCGGGGAGGATGATGGTGGCCGCCATTTCCCAGGACAGGCGCCCTTCAATGCGGATGCGTCTGTGGTATTCTTCCAGGAAAATCTCAAACCTGGATTCCAGCTCCCGCCTGGAAAAGACGCCGTACTTTTCAAACAGGGCCACATTCTTTTCATTCACCAGGGTGTGAAGGGCCGTCATCGTATTTTTCAGGTTGGGGAGGCCGCGGCGTTCCGCTTCTTTCACCCATTCTTCCGAATAATTGTCCCCGTTGAAGATGATTCTCTTGTGTTCGGAAATCCTGCGCTTGAGCGTTTCCTGGAGCTGCGGCAGGAATGTTTCCGGAGCGAAGGAGGAAAGTTCTTCCGCCAGGGAATCAAGGGATTCCGCCACAATGGTGTTCAGGGTCATCATGGGGCCCGCGCAGGATTGGGCGGAGCCAGGAGCACGGAATTCAAACTTGTTGCCGGTGAAGGCAAACGGGCTGGTGCGGTTGCGGTCCGTCGCATCCCGGGGAAGAACGGGAAGCGTGTCTACGCCGATCTTGAGCGTATCGTTGCGCTTGCCGCAGCCGGAAGAGCCGTTGATCATATTCTCAATCACTTCATTGAGCTGGGCACCCAGGAAGATGGAGATAATGGCAGGGGGCGCTTCGTTTGCTCCCAGGCGGTGGTCGTTCCCGGCGCTGGCCACGGAATTGCGCAGCAGGTCGCTGTGCTTGTCAACGGCCTCAATGATGGCGGTCAGGACGGTCAGGAAAATGGCGTTCTGCTGCGGGTCCGAACCGGGGTCCAGCAGGTTTTTGTTCCCGTAGGAAATGGACCAGTTGTTATGCTTGCCGGAACCGTTGACGCCTGCGAAGGGCTTTTCATGAAGCAGGCATACCAGGCCGTGCTTGCTGGCCTGCTGGCGCAGAACTTCCATCACCAGCATGTTGTGGTCGATCGCCAGGTTCACGTCCTCAAACAAAGGAGCCAGTTCAAACTGCGCGGGCGCCACTTCGTTGTGGCGGGTCTTGGCCGGGATTCCCAGTCTCCAGAGTTCCTGTTCCACGTCGCTCATGAAATTAAGGATACGGGGCTTGATGGAGCCGAAATAATGGTCTTCCAGCTGCTGGTGCTTGGCGGGAGGGGCGCCGAAAAGGGTGCGCCCCGTCTGGACCAGGTCCGGGCGGTTCAGGTAGAAGTTCTTGTCAATGAGGAAGTATTCCTGTTCAGGCCCCAGCGTAATGGTCACGTGTTCATCCGGAAGGCCGAAACTCTTCATCAGCTTCTTGACGGCATTGCCCAATGCCTGGCGGGAGCGCAGCAGCGGAGTCTTCTTATCCAGAGCGTCTCCCGTATAAGAACAGTAGGCGGTAGGGATGCAGAGCGTGGCTCCGTTCCCGTGCCTCTTGATAAAGGCGGGGCTGGTGGGGTCCCATGCGGTGTAGCCGCGGGCCTCAAAGGTGCAGCGCAAACCGCCGGAGGGGAAGCTGGAGGCGTCCGGTTCGCTCACAATCAGGTTTTTGCCGGAAAAACTCATGATGGGTTCCATTCCCTTGGGATCCAGGAAGGAATCGTGCTTCTCCGCCGTGGAGCCCGTCATGGGCTGGAACCAGTGCGTATAGTGAGTGGCTCCCCGTTCCAGAGCCCACTGCTTCATGGCGTGGGCTACATCCGCGGCAATATCCGCGTTCAGCGGAAGCCCGTCCTGGATAGTGGCCAGGAGGGTTTTTGCCGTGTCTTTGGGCAGGTACTTCTTCATCACTTCCGTGCTGAAGACATCCGCTCCGTAATAATCAATGCTGACCGGAGCGCTCTCGCTTGCTCCGCCCACGGGCAGGGAAGCGATGGCGCTGATGGCTTGTGTTCGTGTTGAGTCACTCATCATGGTTAACTGTTGTGCCTTTTCTCCAGCAAGAAGCGTGCCAACTTTTCAGATAAACTTTCGCATGAATGTGCTGTTCATTTTAATATATTGATTATTAGTTAGATATGGATATCCTGACGGAAGGGCTGCAAAAAAGGAAAACAGAGCTGCGAACGAGAATGGATTACAAAAATGTAAAACCGCAACAAAAGGATGATTACAAAAATGTAAAAAATTCTTCTTGGAAGAAAAATATTTTTTATTCCGCTGCCAAATGACCTGTTGTGCCGGAAGCCGCGTCAGGCTCTGTAAAACAGGGACAAAGCAGTTTGAAAGCGGGAAGATATGAAGTGTGGACAATATTGGCACGGTTTTTGCTGCAAATAAATCAGCTTAACCCAAACAAAACAGCAAACTGATGAATAGCGATCAATTTGAGACAGGCATTCCTGCGCCGCAGGGATTGTATGACTTTGAACAGGAGAGGGACGCCTGCGGCGTGGGTCTGGTGGCTGACCTGAAGAATGAACCGAGCCACAAAATCATTGAAATGGGGATTACTGTTCTCAAGAGGCTCATGCACCGCGGCGCCGTGGGGAGCGATCCGGATACCGGGGACGGCGCAGGCATTCTGCTGGCCCTTCCGGATGAATTTTTCCGCCTGGTTCTTCCCAACAAGCTTCCCGCCAGAGGCAAATACGGAGTGGCCATGATGTTTGGCGGATGCGGCCATGAAGAGGAATTGGAAGCCGCCGTTACGGAAAACGGCGGCAGCGTGATTGCGTGGAGGCAGGTTCCCGTGGACCGGGACAGCATCGGCAAAAATGCCCAGCGCACGTGCCCCCTGATCCGTCAGCTGTTCATTGACGGCAGCGGTTTTGCGGACCAGGCGGAATTTGAACGCAAACTGTTCGTGATGCGCCGGGAAATGGAACGGCGCGTGGAAGGTTGTTATGTGTGCAGCTGCTCCAGCCGAAGCATTGTGTACAAGGGGCTGTTTCTCGGCACGCAGATTGAAGGATTTTATGGAGACCTGGCCAGCGAGCATTTCAAATCTCCCCTGGCCCTCGTCCACCAGCGCTACAGCACGAATACTTTCCCAACCTGGAGCCTGGCCCATCCCTTCAGGTATCTGGCCCACAACGGGGAAATCAACACCCTGCGCGGGAACCTGAACCACCTGAGCGTGCGTGAGCCGCATTTGTCCTCCACCCTGTTGGGGGATGACCTGCAAAAGCTGCTGCCTCTTATTCCCCCCGGCCAGAGCGATTCCGCCTGCCTGGACAACATGGTTGAGCTGCTGGCCGCCTCTGGGCGGGACTTGCGCCATGTCATGCTCATGCTCATGCCGCAGGCCTGGGGCGTCAACTACCATTTAGGGCCGGATGTACGCGGCTTCTTTGAATACCACTCCGCCATGATGGAGCCCTGGGACGGCCCGACCGCCGTCGTTTTTTCCGATGGTATCAATGCGGGCGCCATGCTGGACCGCAACGGCCTGCGCCCTGCGCGCTATACGCTGACCACGGATGATATTTTCATTCTGGCTTCGGAAACGGGCGTAGCTGATATTCCCGCGGAAAAAGTAGCCCGCAAAGGCCGCCTCCGTCCCGGGGAAATGATTTACTGCGACCTGGTGAACCACCGGCTGGTATCCGATGCTGAAACCAAGAATGAAATGGCCAGGCGCATGCCCTACCGCCGCTGGGTGGAGAAAAACAAAATTTCCGTCCGTTCCCTGTTTGATTCCATTTCCGCCTCTGGGGAAATGCCGGGCCTCGTGGGCCGCCAGCGCCAGTTCGGATTTACTCAGGAGGATGTGGAGCTGATTATCCGCCCCATGATGCTGAAAGGCGCGGAGCCTCTCGGCTCCATGGGAAATGACGCGCCGCTGGCCGTCCTCTCCGGAAAGGCGCCTCTCCTGTTCAATTATTTCAAGCAGCTGTTCGCCCAGGTGACCAATCCGCCCATCGACCCCATCCGGGAGGAACTGGTCATGAGCCTGACTACATACATAGGCAACCATCCCAACATTCTGGAAGAAACGCCGGAGCACGCCCGGCTGATCAAGATGGCGCGCCCCGTCATTACGGATGAAGAACTCAACCGCCTCTGCAATATTCGGGAGGCCGGCTTCCCTTCCGCCAGGCTTTCCATCCAGTTCCCGGAAGGCGGGGACGGGAAAGCCCTGCGGGAGACGCTGGAAAGCCTGGCGGAATCCGCCGTGGGTCTGGTCAGGTCCGGCGTGCGCATTCTGGTGCTGACGGACCGCAACATAGGGCACGGCTACCTTCCCGTTCCCAGCCTTTTGGCCTGTTCCTTGGTGAACCGCGCGCTGGCGGCCGCCGGGCTGCGTTCCGACGTAGGGCTGATTCTGGAAACCGGGGAGACGAGGGAAACCATGCACTTTGCGCTGCTTCTGGGCTTCGGGGCCACGGCGGTCAATCCGTACCTGGCTCTGGCGACGGTTACTTCCCTGGCCGCACCGCAGGACTGCCCTCTGGATGTAGTGAAAGCCTCCGGAAACTACATCAATGCCATAGACAAGGGACTGCTTAAAATCATGTCCAAGATGGGCATTTCCACGTTGCGCAGCTACCGCTCCTCCCAACTGTTCGAGGCGGTGGGTCTGAACCGGGAACTGATTGACGAATTCTTTCCCGGCACCGTCAGCCGCGTAGGAGGCATAGGGCTGGATGAAATAGCCGCGGAATGCAACCAGCGCGCCGCGCAAAACGCGGAACACGGGGACAAGCTGGATGCGGGAGGGCAGTACAAGTATAAGAAAGGAGGGGAGAACCATCTCTGGAATCCGCAGACACTTCAGGCTTTCCGCGCTGCCGTGCGTGACAATGACGAACGGAAATACCGGGAATTCGCGGATTACAGCAACCGTCAGGCGCAGCATCTCTGCACTTTGCGCGGCCTGTTTGAATTTGCTCCGGCGGACGCTATTCCTCTGGAAGAAGTGGAAAGCGTGGATTCCATCTTGCGCCGTTTCGTTTCCGGAGCCATGTCTTTGGGTTCCCTCAGCCCGGAAGCCCATGAAACCATCGCCATTGCGATGAATAAAATCGGAGCCAAAAGCAATTCCGGGGAAGGGGGGGAAGATGAAGCCCGCTATGAACCCAACGCCCGGGGCGAAGTCCGCTACAGCGCCATCAAGCAGGTGGCGAGCGGGCGTTTTGGCGTGACCATTAATTATCTGCGCCATGCTTCCGAGCTCCAGATTAAGATGGCCCAGGGAGCCAAGCCCGGGGAGGGGGGCCAGCTCCCGGCGCACAAGGTGGATCCATACATCGCCCGGCTGCGCCATTCCATGCCGAACGTCAGCCTCATCTCTCCTCCTCCGCATCATGACATTTACTCCATTGAAGACCTGGCCCAGTTAATTTATGATCTGCGCAACTCCAATCCGGATGCCCGTGTTTCCGTCAAGCTTGTTTCCGAGGTGGGCATCGGCGCGGTTGCCGCGGGAGTGGTGAAGGCCCATGCGGATGTGGTTGTGGTCAGCGGCCACGACGGCGGCACGGGCGCCTCTCCGCTCACCAGCGTGAAGCACGCCGGGCTGCCGTGGGAGCTGGGGCTGGCGGAAACGCAGCAGACGCTGGTGCTCAACAAACTCCGTTCCCGCGTCCGGCTCCAGGTGGACGGCCAGCTGCGCACCGGGAGGGACGTCGTGATGGCCGCCCTGCTGGGGGCGGAGGAATTCGGTTTCGGAACCGCCATCCTGGTCTCCATCGGCTGCGCCATGCTCCGCAGGTGCCACGAAAATACGTGCCCGGTAGGCGTCGCCACGCAGGATCCGGCCCTGAGGGCCAAATTCAGCGGCAAGCCGGAGTACGTCATCAACTACCTCCGCTTCGTGGCCCAGGAAACGCGGGAAATCCTGGCTTCCCTGGGGCTTCGTTCCCTGG
>ENA-OYVP01001278-OYVP01001278.1-human-gut-metagenome-genome-assembly--contig:-NODE-1278-length-12993-cov-5.816819_pt1 | contig 12993 bp, 8 predicted proteins | sample MGYA00244160_ERZ653377 | MGnify/ENA primary metagenome ERZ653377 (study PRJEB26926, sample SAMN06165160) | human gut metagenome | biome: ENVO:00009003; feature: ENVO:2100002; material: ENVO:00002003...
ATCATCAGATTATGCAACGTTCCGACTTTCAAGGCATCACGGGGATGGTACGTTCCACAGCCATGATTCATATTCGCCGACTCCGTCAGGAAGGCAAGCCGCAGAATATCGGCATTCCCAGTCAACCTATTTATGTGCCGGCCCCAGGATTTTATGGAAAGTCCAGAGATTATCAGCCTGTCAAATAAACTAAAACAAAATAAAATACCAGAGGAGATACCCCCAAATAACAGATATAAAAAAGGCGGCTGAAAGCATGAACCTCTCTTTTCAAGGTTCGCTTTCAGCCGCTATCTCTTTCCAGCAAGCGATTACAGAGAATCGCTGAATGCTGAAATCGCTTTTTTTACTTTTTATTACTGTGCAGATTCTACCAATACTACACGGTTCAGAATCGGTTGACCGAATTTGTCAACGCCACCACCGGCTGCAACTTTCAGTCTATCGGCAGAGATGCCATACTTCTTAACCAACAAGTCTTTAACAACCTGTGCACGTTCCAAACTTAACTTCTGATTGAAAGCAGGAGTACCGGTTGCAGAGTCAGCATATCCGTTGATTGTGTATGTAGCATTCGGAGATTCTTTTATCTTGCTGGCAAGATATGACAAGTTCATTTCTTCTTGCGGAGATAATTTATCAGAACCGATCTTGAAGAATACGGTACGCGGAGCAATGTTAGTATCTGTGATAACAACTTCTTCAGTATCTTCTACTTCTACCGGTTGTTGTGCATTTGCCAACTGTTGTTGCAATTGCATATTAGCTGCTGCCATTGCATTCATCTGATTACGCATCTGGTTCAATTCGAGTTCAGAGATAATCTGTGGAGTAGGACGTTGGAATCCGCGGGTAGGGAAGTAATAAGTCACACCGAGGGTAGCACCTAAGATACCATCATAATCGGGTCTACCTCCATGTTCTCCGTCAAACTTGCCTTCCAGACCTGTTGCACTCAACTCCAGATTCAAGTCAACAGCATTCGACAAACGGAAGCGGTTGATAATACCTGCATTGAAAGTAGCGGAGTTAGTGTGAGGACGAGAATAAGCATGAGCCCAACCGGCACCTATATAAGGGATAATTTCATATACGCGGTTCGGATTATATCCACCGAAAAGTGCGTTCAGGTTAATCATCAAATCACCATGCAAGTTCATGTAGTCCCATCTTTGTTTGTAAGAACCGTCTTCTCTCGGACCACCCACTACATAATTAGCAGTTTCGCTGGTAGTGAATCCTTTTGCCTGCAATCCGCTGTATTGCAAACGCAGTCCGAATCCAGGAGTTACCCATTTGCCGACAGACACGTTAAATGTAGGAGCAACACGGTCTCTGAATTTGCCGATATGGTCATTGTTTCCATATAGCACCTGGGCGCCGCCTCCTACAGAGAAGAACCAGTTACTCCAGAAAGGATTAGTTATTACTTGATATTTATCTTGTACCTGAATCACTTCGTATTCAGTTACAGTCATTGTCTGCTGCGCAGAAGCGACAGACGCAACGCCGGCAAATGCCAGCAACATCAGAATCTTTTTCATATACCTAATAGTTAAGTGGTTATTTAAATCTTTTTCTTTGTTGAACTATTTAAATAACACGAACCGAACTAAAAGGTTTTAGAAAAAGATGAAATTATTTGTTTTATTTGAATAATCTTTCGATGTCTTCCTCCTTGATTGTTGTCAAAACAGTTTTCCCATCAGGGGTGTAATTCGGTGAGGGACAGGCAAAAAGGTTGTCTACAAGGCTTACCATTTCTTCATTACTCAACACCTGTCCGTAAACAATAGCCGCCGCGCGAGCCAATGTTAATGCCAGAATACTTTGGATTTCTTCCTTGACGTCACTTCCTTTTTCCATCGCCGTATGCAGCATATTACGCACCAGTTCCACCGGATTCAGACCTTCAATCCCCGAAGGAATACCATTAATGGCATAGCTACCGCCTCCCAGATTACTCAAATCGAAACCGACTGCAGACAAATCATCCATAATACTTTGCAGTACAGCAGCTTCCGAAGCCGGCAACTGTAAGATTTCCGGGAACAGGACGCCTTGTGATACCCCCTGTTTCTGTTGGATCTGTACCATATAACGATCAAAAAGCACCCGTATGTGTGCCCGGTGCTGATCGATTAGCATCAAACCGGATTTAACTGAAGTCAGGATAAACCGCCCTTTAAACTGCAAATGCTGATTTCCTTTCTCTATCACCGGTTCACTGGCATACAAAGTAGAAGAAGCGGCAGAGGTGACCGTCTCCATCTTTTCTTCAACGAAAGTGGGTTGGCCGCCAATAGAAGAGTCTTCCCAATCCATTTCTGGTTCCGGTTGCGGGTTATTCATCTTACTGGCTTTCGTCAGCCCTCCGTACAAATCTTCCCATTCCACTTTCGAACGGCTGTACGATCCGCCACCACCGCCACCGGCAGAAACTTTAAACGGATTATAATCTGTATTATAATGTATCTTCGGAGGCTCGGAAGACATTTTCTCCTCAAATGCCGGAATGTCAGGCATGTCTTCCGTATCAAAATCAATAGAAGGGATCGCACTGAATTTACCCAACGACTCCTTCACGGATGCTGAAAGTATCTGCCAGATGGCCTGTTCATTTTCAAACTTGATTTCAGTCTTTGTCGGATGGATATTCACGTCAATATTAGCCGGATCTACATCAAAATAGATAAAGTAGGAAATCTGTTCACCAGTGGGAATCAACTGTTCATAAGCCTCCATGACTGCCTTATGAAAATAAGGATGACGCATATAACGCCCGTTGACAAAGAAATACTGATGTGCCCCTTTCTTACGGGCAGTCTCCGGCTTGGCTACGTATCCGGAGATTTTCACCATGGTAGTATTGACCTCTATATTCAGTAACTGCTGATTGAGCTTCTTACCGAAAATAGCAAGGATACGTTGACGTAATTGTGATACCGGAAGATTAAATAACTCCGAATCATTACTATAAAGCGAAAAGGCAACCTCCGGATGCACCAAAGCGATCCGTTCAAATTCGGCAAGGATGTTACTCAATTCCGTTGAATTAGCCTTTAGAAATTTACGACGGGCAGGTACATTAAAGAATAGGTTCTTTACAGAGAAGTTACTTCCTTTAGAACAGGACACAGCTTCCTGACTTTCCACTTGAGAACCTGCAATCACCAGCCTCGTGCCCAACTCTTCCGATTCCGGACGTGTCTTTAACTCTACCTGTGCCACAGCAGCGATGGAAGCCAATGCCTCTCCGCGAAATCCCATTGTACGCAAAGCAAACAGATCCGCCGCTTGACGTATCTTGGAAGTGGCATGTCGCTCAAAAGAAAGACGGGCATCCGTTTCGGACATTCCTTTTCCATCATCAATCACCTGAATGCTGGTTTTACCTGCATCAGTCACCAATACATGTATATTTTGTGCATCTGCATCAATCGCATTCTCCACTAGCTCCTTGATGACAGACGCGGGACGTTGTATCACTTCACCGGCAGCAATCTGGTTAGCTACCGAATCAGGTAACAAATGAATTATATCGCTCATTCTTCGTAAATTAATAATTAAAAGTTCCAGCTTCCTGTCGCCAAATAATGCCACAGATAAAGAAGGAAAGCAATGATTATCAGTATGATTCCGAAAGAGACCGGTTTGCGGCCACTCGCTTTTCTTCTTTTCAAATGCGTAGTACCTTCGATGAACTTACCGCGAATATCCTCCGGATTAAATTCCTTTTCCGGAAGCATCCCCAAGTCACGTTTGGCGTTCTCCTCCATCTTTGCGAGCTTTTCTTTCCGCTCGTCTACATAAATGTATTGATGATTAAAGCCACGGGGCTTTCTCATTGAGTTAAACATTCCCATACTACTTCATATTTATTAAGTTTCGCTTTTCTGTTTTGGGTCGCCGGTCGGTGGTCGGTTTCAGTGTATCACCCGCACGCTTACCACGCCAGTTAAAGATATCATCCTTATTCAGCGGACGGACATAGTCGAACCAGGCAAAAGTGGGAAGACGTAATTTATCAGGCGGTATCTGGTCCATCGGATACATCGTTCCGTTGGATTTACCGATAAACAGTCCTTTTTCCATCTTCTTATCCTTCATATAAAGATGAAGCACACTACCTTCCAGACAATTAAATCCGGTCATCGTACTGTCTTTTTCTTCCGGATAGAAAGCGGTCAACACATTACCAATCACTTCAATATGACGCATATCTCCATTAATGAAATAGGCTTTCATCTCTTTGCCGGACACTTGGTTATAATGAATAGAATCTTTCATTTCCACCGTCAACGCCTGGTTGATGATGTGCGCCCAATCAATCGTGCTGTCATTCATATAAATCTTGATCTGCTCGCCAAGTAGTTGCTGCCCTTCATTCCAAAGAATAGGGTCGGTATACATGGTCATACAGGAATCCTTCGAATTATAGACCAGTGAGTCACATACTCCCTGAACATCCGTACGATACATACGTACCTTGTGATAAGCTTTCATCAACCGGAAAACGGAATCGGTATTCAGGTTGTAAGACACCAACTGCAATGTATCGCCATGCATAAAAAGACTGTCAGGCCCTTGCGAGTAGTCGATTGCCACCGCACGTTTCGTCGCAAACGCGGAGTCTGTCAATTCATTATAGAAACAATAATCACCCGTCAGCATATTCTTATTAATGGAATCTGTCATCTTCACATTATCGAACGCCTCGCCATAACCGATGATACGGTCATAGAACAGACTGTCGCCTACCAGTTTCTTTCCCTGATTGGTCAGTACCGAACGGTCCAACAGTTCGGCTTGTTCGGTCATTGTGTTATAAAATCCCCGTTCCGAATAGATATGATTATTATCACTGACGATATTGGAAGGTCCGAGAATAACTGCGATTTTGCTTTCCGTATTATACCTTAATGTATCGGAAGTCAACACAAACTTAGGGTTTACCAACTTCACATCATGGTTGAATACCGACTGTTTTGTTGCAGGACTGTATTCTCCCCAATCGGAAGTCAATACATTCTCTTCATCCATCAAGGTTCCTCCCTCGAAATAATATCCGAGGTCGTAGAGACGGTCGTAGTTCAAGCTATCTGTCAACAGGGTGGTGTTCCGATTAATCATCTTCACATTTTCACGAAGCTGCGCTATTTGCGTCATTCCGTCATAATAAAGATAATCACCGTAAATGAACAAAGTGTCTCCCTGTTCCATACGCACATTACTGAAGGCCTCCACAGAGTTGGTTTTCTCAAAAATCAGTGCACTGTCACAGTACATATACATACTGTCATGCCGCAATTTCACGTTACCAATCAACACCTGCACATCCGGACGCGCCAACTTATCCGCCTGACCTTCATCAGCATGAAGCAGATAAACTTTGGTCTTTTTATTCTCCGGTTGTTTCTTATTGTCCGATTGTTTCTTATTGCCTGCCGGTGTTTTGGCTTTTGAAGCCGACTTAGACGTATCCGCAGCCGATTTAATTGAATCCCCTGTCACAGGTTTCTGTCCCGTTGGCCTCACTTGTGCTACAAGACATACACCAAACAGGCATAGAAAGCCTATAAGGAGCCATCTATGCCTGTCTTGTTGTTTATTTTTCTTATTTGTTTTCAGCATATAAAATCAAAGCAAGGTTACATCAGTCCTTCTTGACCCAACCCGGATACTTGAAGTCACACTTCTGCCAGTTTTCGTTGATGCGTACATAAGTATGTTTCTGTTTGTCCAGAATCCATTTCTGCAACATCTCTTCACGGCGTTTGTCCATCACAATTTCTTTCAAGTCCTGATAGTCTTCTGCAATGGTTGCTTTATGACCGTTGATTTTTGCTTTCAACTTCACGATAGCACATACTTCTTTTCCATCCTTCTCATTAATCATTGTAAAGGCTTTGGAAATTTCGCCTACATTCATCTTATCCACTACCTTAGCAACGTCTTGAGGAAGATCCTGCATCTGGAACTTAGAAGTAGTCACACCTGAATTTTCATTGATGTTCACCATAATACCATGGTTGTTACGAGTATCTTTATCCTGTGAGATAACGGCAGCCGCATCATCAAATGTAAATTTGTTGGCACGAATATCATCGGCAATAGAATCCAGACGGGCACAAGCCTCGGTCAGTTCTTTTTCCGATACTTTCGGACGTAACAAAATATGGCGAGTGTTGACACGGTCACCACGTTTTTCAATCAACTGGATAATGTGGAAACCAAATTCCGACTCCACAATCTTAGAAACTTTCTTCGGATCTTGCAAACTGAACGCTACATTCGCATAAGCAGGGTCCATCATACCACGTCCCATGAATCCACATTCACCACCTTTAATAGCAGATGCCTTGTCTTCCGAATACAAACGCGCCAATGTAGAGAAGTCAATTTCTCCTTTTGTCACACGATCCGTATAATCACGCAACGTCTTTTTTACATCCTCAATCTCCGAGATAGGAATTTTCGGTTGTAAAGTAATGATCTGCACTTCTACCTGTGTCGGAATGTAAGGAATACTATCTTGTGGAAGGTCTTTGAAGTAACGGCGTACTTCTGCCGGAGTCACTTTGATTTCTCCTACCAGTTTCTGCTGCATCTTCTGAACGGTCAATCCGTCACGTGCATTATCACGCAGCGTCTCACGAATCTGGGTGGAAGTTTTATTGAAATACTCCTCCATCTTCTCTCTGGAACCGATCTGCTGGATGTACATGTTGGTCATCATATCCACACGCTGGATGATTTCCGCTTCGGAAACCTCGATACTGTCCAACTTTGCCTGATGCAGGAACAACTTCTGCACAGCAATCTCTTCAGGAATTACACAATAAGGATCGCCGTCAAATCTGCGTCCATTATACAAGGCATCCATACGGGCCTCTTCTACATCTGATTTCAAAATAGCTTCGTCACCTACTACCCAAACTACTTCATCAACCACATTATCTTGTGCATAGGTTGCCACATTAGCAAATATTGCCAGGACAAGGGTAACAACAAATCTAAAGTTCACAAACTTCTTCATTCTTTGTATTTAATAATTATATATAATCTTCTTCTTACTTACTGCCTGCTGATACAAGTCGTTCTTTACCTGTTCCATAAAGCTCACCCGTTTCTGATTAACCAGTAAGTCTTTCACTTCCGAACGGGCAAACTCATACGGTTTCTCTTCACCAATTCCGCGATAATCGCTCACATTCAGGAAATAATAATAGGCCGTATCTTTCAATTCTACCTGACGGTGTTTGTCTACGTACTCTTCCGGTGCCTCTACTTTTAATGGAATCATATCCAGTACATCAGTCACGGACACCCATTTGTCATAGAAGTATTCGTATTTCACTGCATTCTGCAAGCTATATTTTTCCAGGCTCTCGACAGCATCCTGTTTTTCCGACTTATACCACCTGCGCACATTGTTCAGCTGGGGAGCCGTCAACGGCACTTTGATAAACAATCCCTTAATCAACGGGGTTTCCAGCTTAAACAGTTCTTTGTTTTTTCCGTAATATTCTGCGATCTCTTGTTCGGAAATATCATTCGACAGCTTCTGGTTTATCAACTCCTGCTGATAAGTATGCATAATCAACGCTTTCCGATAATTCTCCACTAGTTTGTCTACATCCACATTATCGGGAATATTGTTCGCAGCTTTCTCATATAATAAAATCTCTTCCGCCCAACTACGAATATAATGTTCGGTGAAGAGAATACTATCATCTTCTGACAATCCGACCGGAAGCACGGACATCAAATCTTCTTTATATAAAAAGTTACCGTCCACCTCTACCAAAGGAGTCTTTCCTTTGTGGTCGCGCTGTTCCTTGCACGCTCCACAACCAAGAAGGGTAATCAGTAAGAGGACTAATATTCGCATTGGCAACTAAAATCTACTTATTTAAGGTACGAAGATAGTGAATAATCGGTTACATCAGTTATTATTAACTGTTTTTAAAACCTCTTGGTTTATTTCAACCTTACCAAACTCCCTCAATTCCCGCGCCCAGCACGTGTCAAGATAGCTTCGATAATCCTTTCGCACCTGTTCAATTACTTCCCGATAATCATCCGGTCCTTTCATTTTTTCGCCTACCACAATGGTAAAAGGATAAGACATCACGGGTTCGAAACCACCCTTCTTAAAGACCAGTTTATCTATATATTTATTGTCTCCGTCGGCAAAAATACCTTGTTCAACCTGTATCTTTTCCGTCCCGGATGTATTAAAAGTTTGCCGAAGCTGGTCCACCCACTCTTTTTCCGGCACTTTCTTCAGCATTTTTTTAGCTTGCTTTGCCGTCTTTTTATCAACGCAATGAAGCACGACTCCTCTATACCGGGGACTCTCCCACCGATAATCCGACGAATGAAATTTAAAATAGGTAGCCAATCCGGCCCGGTCATTAATGGCAGGCAACTCTATTTTCTGCCGTGTGATCTCTTTTACCAAATAGTTTTCGTCAGATTCCCGCAAGGCAATACGAATTTCCGGATGCTTTTTATCTATATTCCGACTTTCATAATCCAATAATGATTTAGCTATAAACCCTTCCAACTGGCGTTTGGCAGCTTGAGGATGAGAAGAGGCAAACTGCGTGAACATAGCTCCGGTATATGCCTGTCCATCAATCGTAAAGAGATTTTGTTCTGTCCGGCCTTTCGTTAACAGTTCTTCCATTGCTGCCTGATTCGGGGTATACTGCCATGACCTTTTTAATCGGTCGAGCATCGCTGCCGTGCCTTTGTCTAAAATTTCCTTACGCCGTAACCGCTCTATCAACCTACCACTGACATCTTCATAAGCAAATGCTTCCTCCCGGTCAATCACTTTCAAGATATGAATCCCTTCAGGAGTGAAGAATGGCTGTGATACCGTACCTTTCGCCAAAGAGAAAGCGACATCCTCAAATTCACTCGTTGTCTCCAGACCTTCTATCCATCTACTCTGCTTATCATCCGAATAGATTTCCACCAAACGGTTAAAATTCAAATCCGGCTGATTCTGTATCACCCGGTATATAGAATCCATCCGGGCTTTTTCTTCTTCCAAATGACGGGAAGTCACCGTCTGCGGTAAACGTTTAAATATTTGCATGACTTGCACCCGGCCGCTACGTGCTTTCAGTCCCATCTTCTGATACAAGACACGGGCACAACTATCCATCACTTGTTTGTCAATCAGATAAGATTCTACCAATTCTGTCCAACATTTCTCGTGTTGTTTACGGAAAACTGTAGTCGTATCAAGCCCGGCAGCCCTGGCTGCTTCCACCTTCAACTTTGATTGAGCGAAAAGTGCCGCATACTCTTTTGGTGAAAGCCGGGCATTTGAGCGTTCTGCATAACGGCGGTATGCATTTTCAAATTCCGAACGGAGTACCTCTCTTCCGTTAACACGCATCAATACCGGATCTTCTTGCGCAAAGACCGCGACAACAAAGAGAGAAATACATCCCAACAACAGGCTTCTTTTCATCATCATTTTTTATTTTCCAAACAATAAACAACAAACATCACAGAGGCAATAACAGATAAACAACAAACGGTGAGCAGTGAACACCTTGCTGACAACACAGCCTGTTCACCGTTCACCGTTAATAGTTCACCGTATCTATCTATTATTCCGGACGGCTATAGTTAGGCGATTCACTAGTAATCGTCACGTCGTGCGGATGGCTTTCCATTACACCTGCATTGGTAATGCGGGTAAACTTAGCATCATGAAGTTTATCAATATTGGCAGCACCGCAGTATCCCATACCTGCACGCAAACCACCTGACAACTGATAGACAACCTCGAAAAGTGTACCTTTATAAGGAACACGGGCAGCAATTCCTTCCGGAACCAGCTTCTTCACATCAGCAGTTCCGCTCTGGAAGTAACGGTCTTTCGAACCGTTCTCCATCGCTTCCAACGATCCCATACCACGATAGGATTTAAATTTACGTCCATTGAAAATGATTGTGTCGCCCGGAGACTCTTCTGTTCCGGCAACCAACGATCCGATCATTACACAATATCCACCGGCAGCCAACGCTTTCACTACATCGCCCGAATAGCGCAAACCACCATCGGCAATCAAAGGAATACCTGTACCCTTCAAGGCTTTTGCTACATCATAGACAGCAGACAACTGTGGAACACCTACACCGGCAACCACACGAGTGGTACAGATAGAACCCGGACCGATACCGACTTTCACTGCATCCGCTCCTGCTTCTACCAACGCTTTTGCAGCTTCTCCGGTAGCAATATTACCCACTACGATATCAATGTTCGGGAAGCGTTGCTTAGCTTCTTTCAGTTTTTCAATCACAAACATAGAGTGTCCGTGAGCCGTATCAATCACAATTGCATCCGCACCGGCATCTACCAATGCCTGCATACGATCCAGCGTATCGGCAGTCACACCTACACCGGCAGCTACACGCAAACGACCTTTGGCATCTTTACAAGCCATCGGTTTATCTTTTGCTTTTGTAATATCTTTATAAGTAACAAGACCGATCAACTTTCCGTCCATTCCGACAATCGGAAGTTTCTCGATCTTATGTTTCTGAAGAATCTGTGCAGCAGATTCCAGATCAGTAGACTGGTTTGTAGTTACCAATCTTTCTTTCGGAGTCATGACAAGATCAATATGTTTAGCCATGTCTCTTTCGAAACGCAAATCTCTGTTAGTAACAATACCCACCAAATAACCTTCATCATCTACCACAGGGATACCACCGATTTTGTATTCCGCCATGATGTCCAGTGCATCCTGCACAGTAGAACCTCTTTTAATAGTTACGGGATCATAAATCATACCATTTTCGGCACGTTTTACAATAGCAACTTGTCTTGCCTGTTCTTCGATAGACATATTTTTGTGAATCACGCCGATACCACCCTCACGAGCAATGGCAATAGCCATTTTCGCTTCGGTAACCGTATCCATGGCAGCCGTCACAAAAGGAATTTTTAACTCAATGTTTTTTGAAAACTTAGTCGAGAGATCGACAGTGCGCGGTAAAACTTCAGAATAAGCGGGGATCAACAATACGTCGTCGTAAGTTAACCCATCCATTACAATCTTATCAGCAATAAATGACATAGGGCTATGCGTTTAAAAATTATTGCGTGCAAATATACGGTTTTTATTCAAAATGCGCAAACTGTGTACCAGAATATTTAATGAAGGGGGACTAATTAATACTTATCAGAAAGAATTGCCTTAAAAGAACACATTCAAAGAACCGAATTAAAGAACAACTTTAAAGAACAAGATTATGGAAAGGCAGATTTTTATTAATGAGATGCAAGCTCGTTTCAATTTAAGAAAACCACGTAGCGAGAAGCCAACCAATCTCTATTTAGTATGCAGAATAAACAACAAACAGGTTAAACTATCTACAGGGGTAAAGATATATCCAGACCACTGGAATGAAAAAAGACAAGAAGCATATATCAGCGTACGCCTATCAGAGTTAGATAATATAAATAACACTATAGTGAACAAGAAAATCACAAAACTAAAAGAATATTTCATCGAATTTAAGCATTATCTTTGTATGCATCCAGACGAGATTGGAGAAAGTATGAAACTATTAAAACAACACATATATAAAGATAGGATGAAGAAAGAATTACAGAAACCCGCAACTTTTATAATGAAACAAATTATAGAAGCAAAGACTTGTGCAGAAAGCAGCAAGAAACAATATCGTTCTAACATAGACAAATTCGAGCGTTTTCTCAAAGAGAATGAAATCCCCAATACATGGGAGAGCATGAATTTAGATACCATTAATCGCTACCAAAAGCAAATCATAAAAGAAAATCCATTACATCCTCATAACACTTTGCGTAACATAATTAAAGGAACTATTTTTAATTTACTAGGAATAGCAGATAAAAGACTGGATATTCCTTTCAAATGGTCTGACAGCAATTTAAACAGTTTTGAGTTCGTGAAAGATAAATCCAACAAAGAATTAGCAGACAACAAAAAAGTTTCATTAACAGAAGAGCAACTGAATAAATTCTACAAGCATATCATAACAGGAACAGAAAGACAAATAAAGAAATACACAGAAATCAGAGACTTATTCATACTACAATGTTTAGTTGGGCAACGAATTGGAGATATGCAAAAATTCTTTAATGGAGATAATGAAATGGACGAAGAAGCAGGAACCATCTCCATTATACAACAAAAGACAAAAGCCAGAGCTATAATTCCACTATTGCCATTAGCCAAAGAAATTATATCCAAATATGAGAATAAAGAATTATTATATTATAAAGAAAGAAAGTCCATTGTCAATGAAGCCTTAAAAGAAGTAGCAGAACAAGCAGGATTAGATGAGCCTATCACTTATGAAGAAAACGGGATTAAACAAACCCAACCTCTTTATAAATTACTGCATACACATACAGCAAGGCATACTTTTATCACAATATTGTGTAGAAAAGGCATCCCCAAGGAAACTGTTATTATAGCGACAGGACATGAAGATACAAAAATGATAGACAAAGTTTATTCTCATTTAAACAGTAAAGATAAAGCAAAGAAAGTCTCTAATGCTTTCAAAAGTTTAAATAATGGCATTTTCAATATGGGCAAGGTGGAAACATATTCTCTCAATGAAGCGAAGCCTATGAATGATGTGACTAATAATATCACCTTCGATACTCTGTTGGACACTCAATTTTTTGCGTCTAAAATCAATAAGGCTGCTGAACTACAATCACAGGTAGGTCATTTGAAAAATGGGAAACTGTGTAGTTATGACAATGAAATCACGTCTCTTATAAGCGAGATAGAAAAATTCTCCCAATCTTCCACTTCTGATTCAGATGTGGCAAAACAATATGTGAAACAGTTATCTGTCTGGAAGCAGTCTGATTTGTATGACAGTTTTAGAGAAATGATTATCAAGTGTGTCAAGATTGGTATCAGTAAGGATGCAATTATGCAGTTTATCAATAAG
>ENA-OYVP01001285-OYVP01001285.1-human-gut-metagenome-genome-assembly--contig:-NODE-1285-length-12936-cov-126.918096_pt1 | contig 12936 bp, 18 predicted proteins | sample MGYA00244160_ERZ653377 | MGnify/ENA primary metagenome ERZ653377 (study PRJEB26926, sample SAMN06165160) | human gut metagenome | biome: ENVO:00009003; feature: ENVO:2100002; material: ENVO:00002003...
ACACGGACACATGTGTATGTCTCCGACGGACACATGTGTATGTCTCCGACGGACAATAATTGCGGTATAATTTTATAAAAACTATTGACAATGCGGTATAAATGTGGTATTATATAATCATAACAAGGAGATAGCAACAAGAAAAGGAGAGTAGCAAAATGACAAAAAAAGTTTTTATCAAAAAAATTAGAGAACTCAACAAAAACTATAGACAAGTTATTGGTAATAAATGTGAGGGCATTTATATAAACAGTATTTATTTCCGTTATGAGCACATCAGATTGTGCTTTGACGATGATGATAGTTTATTATATATATTTGCAAGAAACCAAAACAAAATTATTGCGGGTGTCAGTTATACTGATTTAATAATTGGTTTTAACATCTAAAATATATAAACTGCTGACCTATCGGCACGACGGGGAGAAAAAGAGGTATAAAATGACAAGAACAGTTGATTTAATCAAAAAACACACTCAGGAGTACAATGAGTATATGCTCAAAAATGGTGAGTACAGCTTCCACAGATTTACAGACGGTTCTATTCATTTCACAAAACCGGTGTTTGTTACTAGAAATATTGCGAAAGAAACTGACATATTACCTCTCAGACCAGTAAGAGAGTTAGAAGAGCTTGTGAAAGCCGCTATGGATGATGGCGCTTTAGTTACAATCAACGACTACATTAGATTTAGAGGACGTGACGCTATTTTAGGCGAAACTGAGATTGCGTTTTGTAATAGTAGTATTAGAATTGAATACACAGGGATTAGCAGCATATATGTCGATTTCAATCACGAACTGAGAAAAATCATGAAAGATATGCAAAACGGTCGTTACGGGGATGCTGTTTTTATAGATGGCGTTAAAATAAGTACCCATGATTTAGTGCTGTTGGAACAGGAATTGATGTATTTTCCAGATGATAACGATTTGCATACACACGGGATATATAAAAAATATAGTGACGTAAAATCAATTGTAGATATTGCCGGATATTATATTTTTTGGAGGTTAAAAAAATGATAGCAACAACCACGAGTGATATAATTTATGTGTCTATAGCTTTAATTATGATGTTTGTGTCGGGGTACATCCTCGGCACAACAGACGAAATGGGAAGAGAGAAAAGGAGAAAAGAAAAACTCAGAAGAAAACGAGAGCAAAGAAAGGAGTTGAAAAAACATTGAGAAAATTATCATTGCGATTAGATATGAGAATATACAATTGGGCAAAAGAATATGGAACAACAGTGAGCGAATACCTCGAACATGCTGTGTACTCGGCTTTGGAGTTCGGTGGCACTGGATTTCAATTCGAGCTAGTGCGAGCCGTGCCGAAGTACGATACAAGCGTGTATCTCACAGATAGGACTTTTAAAGAAGTGAAAAAGTTAGCAAAACAGAACAACCTCAGCAAAGCACAGATACTGAATCGTTCCGCGATAATGTTTCACGTGAAACATATTCACGATGTAGAACGAGAGGAAATGGAGAGTGAGCAGTGGCATGATGACAGATTATGCAAAACGCCGTACTAAAGTTATAAGAAAGCTTAAAGTCTTAGCGCAAAACAAAAATTTCGGAATGGGTGCAAAGAGTAATATACAATACATGCTACAGCAATTACCACCAGAAAGTCAGATAAAAACCGCCCGCCAGAAACGAGGCGCAATGAAAGCACTAGAACAAGCTGAGAAATCTGATTTATACAGTGTATCAGGGCAAAGGAGAATTGCCAGACGAAAAATGGCAAAACTTGAAAAGCTGGGGATTAAATTTAAGACTTATAAAGAGCTCAATGAGTTTGGTGAGTTCATGGAATCTGTTCGCAATTATTCATTGGGGCGAGTATACGACAGCACAAAGGCGCTAGAGTTGTTTATTGATAGAGGTGGAAAATCTGGTGATGAATTACTCAATCAGTACGGGGAATGGCAAAAAGCAAAGAGAAGAATTGATACGTAGAGTACAACAGATATATAGAACACCTAACATGAGAGGAAAACAACGCTTTGCAAAACAGTCATACCGAAATTGTATATGCGCTTTTGATATCGAAACTACACGACTTCCTGAAATCGAACAAAGCATCATGTATTTATGGCAATTTGCGGTATTACTTGATGATAACGAAATAATATGTGTGTACGGGAGAAACTGGAACGAACTTGAAGAATTGTTTACTGGAATCGAAGATGAACACCTTATCACAATGATTTTCGTTCACAATCTGTCATACGAATTTCAGTTTCTGCGCTCACATATAGGAATAAAGCCGGATGAGGTGTTCTCTCTCAAACCTCGAAAAATACTCAGAATCAGGGCAGGAAATCATATGCAAGGAAATTTGGAGTTTCGATGCTCATACATGCAGACACATAAGAGCCTTGACAAGTTCCTGAGCGATAGTGGGGTTGAGAACCAGAAGTTGAAAGATTTTGATTATGACAAGCGTAGATATCCGTGGACAGAATTAACACCCAAAGAAATTGAGTACGGATGCAACGATGTTATCGGATTATTACAGGCAATGCATAAACGATTGGTGGATAATAACGATACTCTATACACTCTACCATTAACATCTACAGGTTACGTCAGGCGAGAAGCAAGGCAAGCTATGAAACAGTACAATTATAAAAAACTGCACAGCATGATGTGCGATGCAAGCTTATACACACTTCTTAGAGAAGAATTCAGGGGTGGCGATACTCACGCAAATAGATATCATGTAGGGAAAATACTCAATAAGGTTGCTTCTTTTGACAGGGCAAGCTCTTACCCAGACGTTATGCTCAATTGTGAATTTCCAATGACAAAATTTGTGCGACAGGGAAATTGCGGTATAGAGGATATTGACAGGTGGACAAAATTCCACAAGGCTTATGTGGGGCGATTCCATTTCCGAAACATCAGGCAAAAAGATGTGTATTACGGTGCGCCATATCTTACAAAAGACAAGGGCTATTACATAAGCACAGAATCAGTTTGGGACAATGGTCGTCTACTCTCAGCCGATGAATACTCGTGTACACTAAACGATATTGATTTTGGAATTGTAAAAGGGGAATACGTTTGGGACAGCGTGGAACTTACAGATTTTTATACAGCCGGGTATGGTTATCTTCCCGAACCATTGCGAAATCTGGTGAAACGCTTATTTACAGATAAAACGTCTTTAAAAGGTGTTGAGGGTAAGGAAATTGAGTACGCTCTGTCAAAAGAATTGATAAACTCACTATACGGGATGTCCGCGCAAAACCCTGTCAAGCCAGATATCATCTACAGCAACACCGAAAAACCATTCTCGGTTAAGGATGGGGACACAGAGGAAAAGTTAATGAAGTATAACAAAAGGGCATTTATGTTATACGCATGGGGTTGTTGGGTGACTGCTCACGCAAGACAAAGGCTCAAGCTTGCCGTGAACATAGCTGACGAGGATTTCGTTTACTGCGACACAGATTCGTGTAAAATACTGATTACAGAAAGATATACCGAAATCCAAAAGGGGTTTGACGAGCTGAATAATCGGTTAAAGAACGATTCTTCAGAAAATGGTGGTCATGCCACAGACCCAAAAGGCGTGGAACATTATCTAGGCGTATATGAGTATGAGGGCACATCAGACCGATTTATCACATTAGGTGCGAAAAAATACGCCCAGGAAAAAAACGGCAAGCTCGAAATCACAATAGCAGGGGTGAACAAGAAAAAAGGTGCGGAAGAATTGCGGAAAATGGGCGGTTTGGAAGCTCTGAAAATCGGAACCACATTCAGGGCTGCAGGTGGCACAGAATCTGTCTATAATGATACAGATTATGGTTATTACAACCCCGACCCAGACAACCCGGATAAAAGCGTGTGCATTACTAGAAACGTTGTCATACGCCCGTCTGAATATACTTTGGGACTTACTCTCGAATACCTGAACGTTCTTAACAGCGTTGACTTGTGGCATGATTTTCTAAAAAATACCAAAGAAAAGTCTTGACATATACACCTACATATGCTATTATACTTGTAACAAAACAAAATAGAAAAGGAGTTGAAAAACATGATTACAAGAAGCATTGAGAAAGTAACAGCAAAGATTACAGACGAAAACGGACAGTCTGTAGAAAAGACCTACTACGGTGCAAACGTAACAGCTACAAGGATTAAAAAATCTTACGAAGCTGAAACAGGAGTAAAAGCTGTGAAAGTTTCTATGGATACTGAAGTTGTAAAAGCATCTATGACAGAAGCTGAATTTGTACACTACGGAAAAGTAGAGTAGGAGCACATTAAGAAACAAACAGGTCGCAATCTGAAACAACTCATAGCTGTGGATAAAACAGCATAAAAGAAAAAAGGAGAAAACATCATGGAAATTATTAAAACAAACATTCAGGAAAACGAGTACACAATGGAGTTAATGTATGCATTGCTCGAGGACGAGAACAGAATCCGTCTTTCCGACATTGAAGGAACAACTGTGGAGTTTGACCACTATGCTATTGTTGAAGATGAAAACGCAAAGGGCGAAGTTATGAAAACTCTGTCAATCGAGGATGCGGAAACACACAGCGTTTATGTGACGACTTCTACCTCATTCATTCAGTCTTTCGAGCGCATTATCGCAATGGCTGAAAAATGTGGAACGGACTTCCGAAAAGTATCTGTATTTTCCAAAAAATCACAGCGTGGAAGAAACTTCTTAGTAGCAGGTTATGTGATATGAAGAAACCCGAACTGTACAACAGTAACGGTTATGTGAATATAAGGGGCATCTTGGAAACAGGGTGCCCTTTTATCTTTATATGGGGCGGTAGAGGAACGGGAAAAACTTATGGTATTTTGAAACACGCTGTGGAAAACAATAAAAAATTCATTTACCTACGCACCCGACAAACTCAGATAGATATGATACGCACACCACAATTTAATCCGTTTAAGCAATACAATGCCGACTGTAACAGACGTATCACTCCGTCACCTATCAATAAAATGTATTCAGGTTTTTATGATACAGAGTTTGACGAGAAAACAAAAAAATATACAAACTCAGGGGAACCACTAGGCTACTCAGCAGCACTCGGCACTATATCCAATTTACGAGGTTTCGGGGCAGCGGACGTTGAGTTGATGTTTTATGACGAGTTCATCCCGGAAAAGACAGAACCACAGTTAAAAAACGCCACAATCGCTCTCTTAAATGGATATGAAACCATAAACAGAAATCGAGAGCTTATGGGAGATAAGCCTTTGCAGCTCATATGTGCATCAAACAGCGAAAACGCAAACTGCGACATATTCGCAAAACTAGGTTTAATCCGTAAAGTCACTGATATGCACAAAACAGGGCAGGAATTTAGCTATTTGCCTGATAGAGGTATTATCCTCGTCAATCTTGCCAACTCCCCGATTTCACAGGCGAAATCTGAAACGGCTGTGTACAGAATGATTGGTAAAGACAGTGATTTTTACAAGATGTCAATTCAGAATGATTTCTATACTGAGGACTATTCGGATATTAAATCCGAACCCATAAATGAGTACGTCCCCATTGTGACAGTTGGAGAAATAACCATATACACGCACAAAAGCAAGGAAAAACTGTATATTACACAGCACCTACAAGGCTCACCCCAGATTACCTATTCCACGTCAACAAGAGATTTAACAGCTTTCCGGCACAAGTTCATATGGGTCTGGGGGATGTACCTTGACGGGTTAGTGAGTTTTTCTGATATCGAATCAAAATATTTACTTGACAATTATTTCAAGATGTGATACTTTATCATTGTAGGGGGAGTGGTACAAAACCGACGGGCGGAACCCGTGTACATGAGTTTGGTTGACTCACAGCACTTCCCCTCAATTCAAAAGAGGGGGTGACAATATGGAATGGATTCAGGCAGTAAGCCAGTTATTCAGCTCTTTAGGTGTACCTGTAGCGTGCCTTGCAGTAACCTTTTATTTATGGTACAGGGAGACTGAAAACCATAAAGAAGAAATACACAACCTCTCAGAGGTTCTGAACAACAACACGATGGCAATTCAGAAACTTGCAGACAAACTGGACGTAAAGGAGTGATACCATGCCATTAGGCGCAAAAATTCTACTAGACCCCGATATGGAAGAACAGTACGGAATGATTAACATTATACCAGACTGCGATGTATATGGTGAATACAAGATAAGCACAAAGAGTTCCCCACTGATGTTGCGTGATAAGCCAGATACAAACGCAGATATCATTGTAGAGATGCCAAAAGGACGTACTATTTTTTGTTACGGGTTCACAGATATCACTATGAACTGGTATCTTTGCGAATACTCCGACAGCGGAAAGATTTATACAGGTTTTTGTAATAAAAAATATTTAATAAAAAAGGAGTGACAACATGAAAATCGAGGATATCATCGCCCTTGCAGGGGCAGGATTTAGCAAACAGGACATCATCAAGATTGCAGGTACAGGGTCAATTCCGACTCCGACTCCGGCTCCGACTCCGGCTCCGATTCTGACACCGACACCGGCATCAGCACCAGCACCAGCATCAGCACCAGCATCAGTTCCGGCACAGGTTCCGGGTAATACTCAGGACGTTTTTAATCAGCGTATGGGAGTTCTTGACAATCGGTTGGATGAAATTACTAGATTGATTCAGGCGGGTAACCTGAGTAACTCTCAGATTCCAGAACCACCGACAACGAACGACATGTTAGCATCAATTATTAATCCACCAGTAAAGGAGTGATATTATGGGTTCATCAAATGAATTAACGACGGGCGCACCGAACGTAGCCAATTTTAGCTCAGCTGCTATTCTGAATGAAATTGTAAGTCAGGCGACAGGCAACAAATCAATTAGCGCGATTTCGACTGGCAGTTTTACTTCGGTTGCTACAACTGCACTCGGGTTGGGAATCGACCCGCTGTTAAACGCAATTTCTCAGGTTCTCAGTAGAACCATTTTTTCTATCCGACCATATTCACGAAAGTTTAAGGGGCTGTATCAGGATAACATGACTTTTGGAAACCATGTGCGGAAACTTAACATCGCAGATTCTGATTGGGATAAAGATGATAGATACGACCTGGAAGACGGACAGAGCGTGGACGACCAGGCAGTGGCTATTCCAAAAATACTACAGACAAATTTCTATGGACAGAACGTTTACCAGAGACAGATTACACTGTTTAGAGATCAGTTAAACGTTGCTTTACAAAATGAACAGGAATTTCAGAGGTTTGTTACTATGATTATGACAAATGCGTCTGATTTGATTGAACAGGCACATGAAGCAACAGCAAGAATGACGCTTGCGAACTTTATCGGGGGTAAAGTTATAGGGGACACAGACAATGTTATTCATCTTGTGACAAAATACAATGAAGTAGCAGGAACTACACTGACAACTGACACGGTAAAACAGCCTGAAAATTTTGTGCCGTTCATGAAGTGGGTGACAGGTTACATCAAAACAGTGTCAGACTGGATGTCTGAGAGAACACAAAAGTTTCACATTAACGTGACAGGAAAAGAGATTTCCAGACATACGCCATACAACAAACAGAAACTGTATCTGTATTCTGAGGAACTGAACAACATTGATTCTACTGTTATGTCCTCTATCTTTAACGACAGCTATCTGAAAATGGCTGACCACGAGAAAGTTGGATTTTGGCAGAACATTGACACCCCCGACGGTATCCATGTAAAAGCATCTTATATGGATAACCTCGGAAATATTGAATCTGATTCTGAGGGTACGGCTACATCGAATATTTTCGGCGTGTTATTCGACGAGGAAGCAGTTGGTATCACAACTTACGGCGAGTGGTCTGCACCTTCACCGTTTAATGCACGGGGTGGGTACAGTAACATTTTCTGGCATTTCAATGACAGATATTATAATGATTTCACAGAAAATGGAGTTGTGTTCTTATTAGATTAATAAGGTGGTGACAGCATGAGAGTTCATTTTTACAATGTGGGAAAACGTAAAAATTCTACATGGGTTCCCCCAGATTCTTCTGCTGTTGTGACTAGAACTGGGGCTTTACGAAGCCCCTCTTCTATTTCAAGTCCAACGCTGAGCGTACAATATAACGATGCTTCTGGGAATCCGACTAATTTAAATTACTGTTATGTTGAAGAGTTTAACAGATATTATTTTGTAAAAGACTGGACGTTTGAAGAGGGTCTATGGATTTGTTCATTAGAGTGTGACGTATTAGCAAGCTTCAAAAGCAAAATCATAGAAGAAGAATTTTACATTTTACGAAGCAGTGCCACTTTTGATGGTTCTGTAATAGACAATTTTTACCCCGCAAAATCTGGTTACACAAAAAAGGCGCAAGAAATTAGCGTACTGCCAGAAGGTGCAAGCACAGGTTGGATGACAGGGTTCATTATACTGACAGTAGTAGGTCAAGAGGGTGCATTAGAATATTACCAATTTCAAGTAACAGATTTCACAACGTTCTGCCAGAAAGCATTCGGCGACATAGATTGGGCTGATATCAAAGAATCAGGAATAAAAGATTCCATTGTTAAAATTGTTATGAACCCATTCCAGTACGTGTCAAATTGTATGTGGATGCCTTTTGGTATACCCGGTGGAACAGAAGTGTCAGAACTTCCGTTAGGATATTGGAAAATTCCTGCAGTATGTACAAAATTGGATGGACTTTTAGCATACAAACTAAAACGGAGTGTGACCTTGTCAAGTCATCCTCAGGCTTCTAGAGGTGATTACCTGAACCACGGCGCATATCATCGGTTGGAAATAGCCTCAAGACTATTTGGTGTGATGCAAATTGACACCAATAAAATAAATATTAGCGCTCCAATTAATGTTGATTTCCGAATAGACCCAAGAACAGGTGTATATGATATCTCGTTTACTAATAATAATGCACTACTCGGCTATAGTTCTGGTATGTATGGTGTTCCTGTTCAAATAAATGAAGCTAGAAACAATCCTCTTGAGGGTGTGATATCATCTGTAGCCGCACTCGGTAGTATTGCTTCCACTCAACTCATGAAAGGAGTTGGGTATATCGGGAACGCTGTAAATGAGTTCCTTCCTACAGTGTCGTCAAAAGGGTCTAATGGCTCAACTATAGGAACCGATTGTTGGATATCATTTTTTCAATATTTCCTAACAGTCACTGACGAGGACAACAGTGAAAATGGGAGACCGTATATGAAACGTGGTACTTTTAAGTCACTGGGAACCGGATATTATTTGGTAGAACATGGGGACATGAATATTACAGGGGCTTATTCAGATGAGATATCAAGAGTTAAATCATTGTTAGAAGGGGGTGTTTATTATGCATAGAAACATCAGAAATGACAACTCAGCATTATTAATAGGTCTTTCCATTGGTGGCTCTGGGGGTAGCGGTAGTGAAATCCCCCTGCCGTCTGGAAAATGGAATGTGATAGTTACAGACAAAGAGAACGGATATTTTACACTAGAACAAATGAAGCAAAATGCAGCCAATATTAACAACTACTTTAAGGAAAGAGGATGGAGTGCGTCAGCCAGAATGGCACTTTTGGGGAACATGGAAAAAGAAAGTACCATGAATCCCGGATTAATTGAAGTTGGTGGCGGTACTACTTCGGCAGGCCCGGGAAGAGGTCTTGTACAGTGGACACCCGGTCAGAATCTTCTCACAGTTTTAGACGTGCTGTACAGTGGGCATGATGATTGGTATGATGGGGGAAAACAGTGTGCTGTTTTGTTTGCTGAATATCAGGAAAGTGTGGGGGATGCACATAGAGGTATTGAACCGCAGTGGTATCAGACATCTAGTTATCCAATAACATGGAGACAATGGGCAACTGGAAACTATGATTTAAAATATCTAACAAATGCGTTCATGTATAATTATCTCAGACCTGGCGACCTGAATCAGCCTGATAGATATGTAAAAGCGCAATACTGGAGTTCAATATTTATAAAGGGGTGATATGATGCCATACAGTTATGAAATGGTAAACTTGTTTAACTCGTCTTACAGTCCGTCAACTCTTCACACAAAAAACACTCAAATGTTCAATTTTTTCAAGAAGTATTTACTCGAGAAAGTTATATCTGTGTTTGAATTTGAGTTACCTGAAATGTGGGATAAGAATTATTTTCTGTACTCGTTGTTTTTAAATGGCTATCTGGCAATTGTGAATACGGACAAGTTTGGTGTTATATGTCAGCATTGTGAATTGAGAGGGTATAATATCTATTACAATCCCACACATGCCATAATTGTCAATCCTCTATTGACTGGAATTTTAGAACCTAAAATTGGCACTCAGTGTTCTCTTATCAGATTACAGCCAAATTATAGTGGTGTTTCTGATATCGTAAATTACTATGCAGATAATATGGCTATGACTGCTGAAACGTGTGAAATGAATATCATGAATAGCAAGCTATCATTCCTTTTCGCAGTGAGAGGAAAAAGCCAGGCTGAATCAATGAAGAAAATTCTTGACCAGGTGATGAGGGGTGAGCTAGGGGTTTTCTATGATGAAAAACTGAAAATGGGAAATGACAATATCCCATTAGATTTTTTTAACAATGACTTAAAAAAGAATTTTATTGCCCCGGAATTACAGGACACGTTAAGACGGTGGGAAGAAATGTTCTGTAATGAGGTTGGTATCCCGAACATAAGAAGCGACAAGAAAGAACGTATGATAGTGGATGAAGTGAACAGCAACAATATTGAATGTTTCACAAAAGCGGAACTGTGGCTTGAAACACTAAAAGAGGGGGTTGAGCAAACCAACAAAATGTTCAATCTTGACCTCGGCGTTAAATTGCGTCATAATGAAGGGGGTGAGAATAATGCCCGGGGAACTTTACTTGCAGGGTCTGCTAGCATGGAATGAGAATCTGTTGAAAGATAATTTCATAAGCCATTTACCTATCAATATGGTGAATGATATTGGAAAGGATAATATTCAGAACTATGTGTTGTTGAAATGTGCTGAACTGGAAGTTCTGATACCGTCACCTACTGAAATGGCGTTGGCTTTAAATTCGTGGGCTTCAGTGAATGAGAGATTGTTCTCAATCATCTATGATATAGAACTTGCTATTTCCACGACAGAGGGTGCAAAAACAGAAACGATTACGAGAGACAGGAAAGGAAAATCTGAAACAGAAGATAATGAAAATTTAAAACGTGAAAGTAATAGTGGGACGAGTGGGGCAGATTCAACAGCCGAAAAAGTGGCAGGGTTTAATTCTACGTCACTTGTGGATAAGGGAAGCACAACCATTACTTATGGGGGAAAAGCAAGCTATGATGAGACAAATAACAACGCAAAAAATTCTAAAAATGAAACGACAGAAACGGAAAAAGAAACAAGGTCTACGGGGATGTCGGAACTTGAAGTGCTGGATTTCAAGCTTGAAAAATCTATGAGTGCACTGGGTAAAATTACTGAAATGTTTAAAGAGGAGTTTTTCCTGTTAGTGTATTAAGGAGGGTGAGAAAATGTTTAAATTTCCATATACAAATTTTCATGAAATGAATTTAACATGGATTATAGAAACGGTAAAGAAGTTAGTAGACGAGTGGGTTAAAATGCAGGGTGATTTCTCCAATTTACAGGGTGACTTTGAGGAATTAAAGAAGTATGTGTCAGATTATTTTACAAAGCTTGAAATTGACAAGGAAATAAGAAAAATCCTAGAGGAAATGAAAACTAGCGGTGAGCTTTCAGAAATCATTTCAGATGCGTTATTACAGGGTGCGTTGGCGAGAGTTAATAAACCCACAGTTCTTATTTTGGGTGACAGTTACGGTGCAGGGGAAAACCTCTCTAATAAAGAAAATTCGTGGGCATATATGCTTAAAAATGCCCTCGAAAAAAATGGGTATACAGTGAAACTGAGTGCCATTGGTGGTTATGGTTTTACAGCGGACGGAACAAAAACATTCACCAGTATGTTAAACACATTAGCTAACAGTATGACAACGAATGACAAAACAAATGTTGTAAAGGTAATTGTAGGTGGTAGCTATAACGACCGAAATGCTCCTGAAAGTGATATCAGTCAGGGCATGATTGATTTTCAAAGTGCCATTTCAAACAATTTTGAAAACTGCAAAAATGTTGTTGTGTGCCCTATGGGTTGGACTTGGGAAGGACATCAGCAGGGTATCCACACATCAACAACATATATCAGTGTGATTAAAGCAATTAAAATCTGGATGTACTCAGCGGCTCAGTTAGGGTTCAGTGTTATCCCTGCATATCAGGGAATGTTGTATGAATCCTCCTTTTCAAATGATGGCGTGCATCCGTCCGACCAAGGGCAGAAGAATATTCTGAATATGGTAATTGGAGCGTTTGACGGACTTTATTTTAAACCAATTAACAGTATCGAATATGGTACAACGTTTACAAAAACATCTAGTATCCCCGGTAAAGGTGGCGCGAAAATCAGATATTCCATTTTCAATGGTACTGCTAAAGTAAGATGTTTGGAGCTAAAGCTCAGTGAAATAAATGTGCCGAACCAGAAACTGGACGGAACACCATTAGAGATTGGTACTATTGACAGTCCGGCAATTCATTTTAATGCAACAGATTGTACGTTCCCGTGTAGTGTGATTCTGAGAGGTAAAGAAACTGACACAGCAGGTGAAGCAAATTTGTTCACAATGGTGCAGGGTTCTATTAAAATTTCAGAAAAAAAAGTGTATTTAATTATGCACGCGATTAATACTGCGAAAAGGAATTATTTAAAGTATGACATCAACCAGATAGAGTGCGTAGATTTTGGGGAATTTGTCTTCGACCCTCTTTTTCAGTAGGTGAACAAACGTTTGGCCTCGACTTCGGTCGGGGTCTTTTGCGTGTCCGTCGGAGACATACACATGTGTCCGTCGGAGACATACACATGTGTCCGTGT
>ENA-OYVP01001326-OYVP01001326.1-human-gut-metagenome-genome-assembly--contig:-NODE-1326-length-12546-cov-4.577696_pt1 | contig 12546 bp, 8 predicted proteins | sample MGYA00244160_ERZ653377 | MGnify/ENA primary metagenome ERZ653377 (study PRJEB26926, sample SAMN06165160) | human gut metagenome | biome: ENVO:00009003; feature: ENVO:2100002; material: ENVO:00002003...
ATCTACACCCTAGAGTTCGTCGGCAGCGTCAGATGTGTATAAGAGACAGAGCCATGGCTGCAGCAGCTGCCGCATAGTAAAAAAGTTTCATTTAGATAGTTTATTAAATTGTTATACATTTTTTGGACGGCCTGCAACCCGCTCAAACGAATTCAACCGACAGCCCCAATTATCCTCTCTTACAGAACGTAATTATTCACATTACACCAAATTGTTCACACTTCATCACACAATTTCGTTCATTAATGATATTCAAAGTTAAATAAAAACCGCATCATTGCACCATATGAACCGAATAAGCCTACACAAAAAGCATTTTTGTATACCTATTCGAGCTTTCATATATAGTCCATGGGCGTATCTGTATACAAGCATCCTGAAAATCGACATCAGAGGAGCCCTAACCCGGCAAAATGCCGGACATGCATTGCTCGAAGCAGGCCGCAGAAAAACCGCCGCCCTCCCCCAACGGCGAAGGCCGGGAAAAGGCAAGGCACTAAAAAACCCGAAGTTTTCACTTCGGGTTTTGCGGGGGAGGGCACCGGAGGCGAACAACGTCCGGGGCAGGCGATTCGGGGCTATTTCCGCGCGATACGCCGCAGGAAGCACTCGATCGTATTCTCCATCAGGCAGCAGATCGTCATCGGCCCCACGCCGCCGGGAACAGGGGTGATGACCGACGCCTTGGGCTCGATGGCGGCGAAATCGACGTCACCGCACAGCTTGCCGGTTTCGGGATCGCGGTTGACACCCACGTCGATCACCACGGCCCCGTCACGCACCATATCCGCCGTTACGAACTTCGGGCGGCCGATCGCCACGACCAGGATGTCGGCGCGGCGCGTCACCTCGCCCAGGTTACGCGTACGGCTGTGCGCCATGGTCACGGTGGCATTGGCATCCAACAGCAATTTCGAGACGGGAAGCCCGACGATATTGCTGCGGCCGATCACCACGGCCTCCTTGCCGGCGATCTCCACGCCCGCAGCCCGCAGCATCTTGAGGATACCTTTCGGCGTACAGGGCAGCGTACAGGGCTGTTTCTGCCACAAAGCCGCCACATTGAGGGGATGGAAGCCGTCGACATCCTTCTCCTTGTCGATCGCGGCGATCACCTTGTCCGCGTCGATATGCTTGGGCAGGGGCAGCTGCACCAGGATTCCGTCGACGCCTTCGTCGGCATTCAGGTCGGCGATGATGCCGAGCAACTCGGCCTCGCAGACCGACTCCGGCTTGCGGATCGTCGTATTGCGGATGCCGACTTCGGCCGAGGCCTTAGCCTTGCCCGTCACATAGGAGACGCTGCCCGGGTCTTCGCCCACGAGGATTACGACCAGATGCGGCACGCGTCCGTATTTCGCGCCGAAAGTAGCCACTTCGGCGGCCATTTCGGCCTTGAGTTTTGCTGAGAGTTCTTTTCCGCTGATAACCATACCTTATATATAACTAATTTTCAAATGCCCAATGTCCGATGTCGGTGCGGTGGAAGAGGTTGTCGCATCCGATGCGTGCGACATCCCGCAGCGCATTGGCGCGTGCCTCGGCGAGCGTGGCTCCTTTGCCCACGACGAACAGCACGCGGCCGCCCGAGGTGAGGATGCGGCTGCCGTCGGCCTTCGTCCCCATGTGGTAAAGGGCGCCTTCCACCCGGTCGAGCCCCTTGATCTCGCAGCCCTTTTCATAGGCTCCGGGATAGCCTTTCGATGCGAGCACGATGCCGAGCGTGGCGAAATCGTGCCATACGAGCTGCGTATCGCCGCCGTCGGCCACAGCGCAGAAGATATCCACGATGTCGCTTTTCAGGCGCGGCAGCACGACCTCGGTTTCGGGGTCGCCGAAACGGGCGTTGAATTCGATGACCTTGATCCCTTGCGGGGTCTTCATCAGGCCTCCGTAAAGCACGCCTTCGAACGGGCAGCCCTCGGCGACCATCGCGTCGGCGGTCGGTTGCAACACCTTCTCGAGCGCATAGCGTTCATCCTCGGCCGTAATGAACGGCAGGGGCGAATATGCGCCCATACCGCCCGTATTGGGCCCCTTGTCGCCGTCGAATGCCCGCTTGTGATCCTGCGCCAGCACCATCGGCCATACCTTATGCCCGGAGACGAAGCACATGAACGAAAATTCAGGCCCCGTGAGGAAATCCTCGACGACGACCTTGCCCGCGCCGAATTTGTCGTCGAGCAACATGTCCTTCAGGGCGGCATCGGCCTCCTCCATCGTCTCGGCGATCACCACGCCCTTGCCCGCGGCCAGCCCGTCGTATTTCAGCACAGCAGGCAGCGGACGCGAAGCGACATAGTCCATCGCCGCGGCATAATCGGTGAAGGCCCGGTAACCGGCCGTCGGAATGGCGTATTTGGCCATCAGGTCTTTGGCGAACTCCTTGCTCGACTCGATACGCGCGGCAGCCTTCGTAGGGCCGAAAGCCCGCAGCCCGGCGGCCTTGAACACATCGACCACACCCGCCGCCAACGCCACCTCGGGGCCGACGACCGTAAGACCGATGCCGTTCTGCGCCGCAAAATCGCGCAGCCGCTCCACCTCCGTCTCGCGGATAGCCACGCACTCGGCCTGCGCCGTAATACCCGCATTGCCGGGGGCGCAAAATATCTTCTCCACCTGGGGCGAGCGCGACAGCGCATCCACAATTGCATGTTCACGGCCACCGCCGCCAATAACCAAAACTTTCATACGAATACGAATTAATAGTTTTCACCGCCGTTATGCCGCCGGACGATGTATGCACGGCCTACCGCCGCTCACAAGTCCGGCACTCTCCCCAAGCCCCTCCCTCGGGAGAGGCTTGTCGCAGCGGCAAAAGTTTTTATTTATACCGTCCGATTTCCGATCGCCACGGAAGCGGATTTCACCTTGGCGAAGTCCGCTTCGGGCGGGGCACAGCATCCTGTTTCCCGCCCGAAGCGGGCACGGTGAGGCGAAAGGTGCCGCGATAATCGAAAATCAATGTTTGAAATGGCGCTCGCCCGTGAATACCATGGCGATGCCCTTCTCGTCGGCCTTCCGGATCGAGTCCTCGTCACGTACCGAACCGCCCGGCTGCACGATGGCCGTCACGCCGTATTCGGCAGCCAGCGTCACGCAGTCGTCGAAGGGGAAGAAGCCGTCCGAAGCCAGCACCAGCCCTTCGGTGACGCCGGCGGCATGCGCCTGCCGGAGGGCGATCTCGGCCGAGCCGATGCGGTTCATCTGCCCGGCGCCCACGCCCAACGTACGGCCGTCCCTGACGGCGACGATGGCGTTCGACTTGACGTGCTTGACGATATGCCAGCCGAAATTCAGGTCGGCCATCTGTGCCGCGGCGGGTTTTGCCTTCGTCACGCACATATCGGCCGTGACGGTTTTCGTCGCCACGTCGAGATCCTGCACCAGCAGGCCGCCGTTGACGCTGACATATTGCTTGGAATCGGCGTCGCCCTGCTGCATATCGACCTCCAGCAGCCGCAGGTTTTTCTTCGTGCAGAGCACTTCGAGCGCCCCTTCGTCGAATTTCGGCGCCATGATGATCTCGAGGAAGATCGGTTTCATCAACTCGGCCGCCTCGCGCGTTACGGTGCGGTTCGTGGCGACGATCCCCCCGAAGATCGACACCTTGTCGGCCTCATAAGCCTTCGTCCAGGCATCCACGACATCCTTGCCGACGGCAGCACCGCAGGGATTCATATGTTTGAGCCCCACGCAGAACGGCTCATCGAACTCGCGGACGATACACAGCGCGGCATTGGCATCCTGGATATTGTTGTACGACAACTCCTTGCCGTTGAGCTGACGGGCAAAAGCCAGCGAATAAGGCACCTCTTTCTCCTCACGGTAGAACTTGGCCGACTGGTGGGGGTTCTCCCCGTAGCGCAGCGACTGCACGAGGTCGAATTCAAGGAACAGCTTCTCGTTAAGCCCGGCCTGTGCACGCATATAGGCCGCGATCATCGCATCGTACTCAGCCGTATGGGTGTATGCTTTGGCCGAAAGTTTCAGGCGCGTAGCCTTTTCCGTATTGCCGCCGGCACGGATTTCACCGAGCACCTGCTCATAGTCCGCAGGGTCGCAGACCACCGTGACGTCGGCCCAGTTCTTGGCCGCAGAACGCAGCATCGAAGGGCCGCCGATGTCGATGTTCTCGATGGCGTCCTCCATCTTCACATCGGGTTTGGCAATGGTCTGGCGGAACGGGTAGAGGTTCACACAGACCATGTCGATAAATTCGATATTGTTATCTTTCAGGGCTTTCAGGTGTTCGGGATCGTCGCGTCGCGCCAGCAGGCCGCCGTGCACGTTGGGGTGCAGGGTCTTGACGCGGCCGTCGCAGATCTCGGGAAAGCCCGTCACGTCGCTGATGTTGATAACCTCGACCCCGCTGTCGGAGAGCAGTTTCATCGTGCCGCCCGTGGCGATCACCTCCCAGCCCAGGGCACGCAGGCCCTTGGCGAAATCAACAACACCCGTTTTGTCGCTGACACTGATTAATGCACGCATATCGTTATTATTCCTTTAATAATTTATTAATCGTTTCTATATAAAGCGGATATTCCACCGCATGAATCCGGGCTTCCAGCTCGGCGATGTCGTCTCCGTCGTATCCGAACGCCCGCTGGGAGATGATCTTCCCGCCGTCGAGCGTCGCATCGACATAGTGGATCGTCACACCGAAGACCTTGACGCCGTATTCCAGCGCCTGTTCGATGGCATGCGCCCCGCGGAATGCCGGCAGCAGCGAAGGGTGGATGTTGACGATCCGTCCGCCGTAAGCCCCCAGCAGCACGTCGCCGACGATGCGCATGTACCCCGCCAAGCAGACCAGCTCCACGCCGGCTTGGTCGAGCCGCCGCACGATCTCGCGCTCGTAGTCGGCCTTCGAGGCATACTCTTTCGGGGCGAATACGAATGCCTCGACCCCGTGCCCCGCAGCCCGCTGCACAACCCCGGCGCCGGGTTTGTCGCAGACCATCAGCACCACCCGGGCCGGGATCTCTCCCCGCTCGCAGGCCGTGGCGATAGCCTCGAAGTTCGTGCCGCTGCCGCTGGCAAAGACCGCAAGGCGTCGCACGGCCTTAGCGGATTACGACACCCTCGGTGTCCGTGACACGTCCGATGACGGCCGCCTTCTCGCCCTGCTCCGCAAGGATGGCGATGGCTTTCTCTGCCTGCGACGCATCGAGGGCGATGACCATGCCGATACCCATGTTGAAGATGTTGAACATCTCGCGGTGGGCCACCTTGCCGTATTTCTCGAGGAAGCGGAACACGGGCAGAATCTCCCAAGTGCCCTCCTCGATCTCGAGCCCCTGCCCTTCGTGCAGAATGCGGGGGATATTTTCGTCGAACCCTCCGCCCGTGATATGGCTGATGCCGTGTACGTCGCAGCTGCGGATCACTTCGAGCACCTGCTTCACGTAGATCTTCGTCGGGGTGAGCAGCACTTCGCCCAGCAGTTTGTTCGACAACTCGGGATAGACCTTGTGCAGATCCAGGCAGTTATCCGCAAGAATCTTACGCACGAGGCTGAAGCCGTTGGAGTGCACGCCGCTCGAGGCGATGCCCACCAGCACATCGCCGGCCCTGACCTTCGATCCGTCGATGAGCTTCGATTTCTCGACCACGCCGACCGTGAAACCGGCGATGTCGTACTCGCCCTCGGAGTACATGCCCGGCATTTCGGCCGTCTCGCCGCCGACCAGCGCACAACCCGCCTGGCGGCAGCCGTCGGCAACGCCACTCACGATGGCTTCGATCTTCTGGGGTTCGTTATGGCCTACGGCGACATAGTCGAGGAACACCAAGGGCTCGGCACCCTGCGCCAGCACGTCGTTGACGCACATGGCCACGGCATCGACGCCGATCGTGTCGTGCTTGTCCATCTCGAACGCCAGCTTGAGCTTCGTGCCCACGCCGTCGGTACCGCTCACCAGCACCGGCTCCTTCACGTTCAGCGCCGAGAGGTCGAACATGCCTCCGAATGCACCGATATTGCCCATCACGCCCAGGCGCGAGGTCGATGCCACGTGTTTCTTGATGCGCCGCACCACTTCGTATCCAGCCTCGAGGTTCACACCGGCCTTCTCATAACTCTGTGCCATTATAATCTTCCTTTTAAAGTAGTCCTTAACATTTTACGTCTTTGTTCACCTCATCGACCGACTGGTACAACGCCGTGGGATAGTGCCCCGTGAAGCAGGCCATGCACAAATCCTTGCGGTTCCCCGCCCTGAGCAGCGCCCCGGGCGACAGGAACGCCAGCGAATCGGCGCATATCTCCTCGCGGACACCGTCCACCTCCTTGCGCGCCGAGATCAGCTCGTCGCGGGTCGAGGTATCCACCCCGTAGAAGCAGGGGTGCGTCATCGGGGGACTGGCAATGCGCACGTGCACCTCGGTGGCCCCCGCCTCCTTGAGCATCGTGACGATGCGGCGCGAGGTCGTACCGCGCACGATCGAATCGTCGACCAGCACCACGCGCTTGCCCTTGACGATCGTCCGCACGGCCGAGAGCTTCATGCGCACCCCTTTCTCGCGCAGCTCCTGCGAAGGCTGGATGAACGTACGGCCGATGTACTTGTTCTTGATAAGCCCCATTTCATACGGCAGGCCGCTCGCCTCGGCATAGCCCATCGCGGCGCTGAGGCTCGAGTCGGGAACCCCGACCACGATGTCCGCCTCGGCAGGCGCCTCGCCGAAGAGCAGGCGCCCCGACTCCTTGCGGTAGGCATGGACGTTGCACCCTTCGATGTCACTGTCGGGACGTGCAAAGTAGATATACTCCATCGAGCACATCTCGCAACGCTTATACTGCGAGAAATCGCGGCTCCGGATGCCCTCGCTGTCGATCGTGACGATCTCGCCCGGCTCGACGTCGCGGACGAACTCCGCACCCAGCACGTCGAAGGCACAGGTTTCGCTCGACACGACATAACCGTCGCCCAGCCGGCCGATCGACAGCGGCCGCAGGCCGTATTTGTCACGGCAGGCATAGATGCGATTGGCGGTCATGATCAGGAATGCAAAAGCCCCCTCGATCATGTTCAGCGCGTCGATGATCGAATAGATGCGCGGACGGTCGTGATACTTGGTCTCCTTCTTGATCAGGTGCGCCAGGATTTCGCTGTCCGAGGTCGACTGGAACAGGCTCCCCTTGTTCTCGAGGTAAATACGCAGCAGCGCCGAATTGACGATATTGCCGTTGTGCGCCAGCGCGAAATCGCCCGTGTTGTGGCGGAAAAGGAACGGTTGCACGTTCTCGATGCCACCACCGCCGGCGGTGGTATAGCGCACATGCCCGATGGCCATGTCGCCCTTGAGCGTCGAGAGGTTTCCCTCGCCGAACACCTCGGTCACCAGGCCGCCGCCCTTGATGCGGCGGAACGTCGCGTCCCGGTCGACGGTCACGATACCGGCACCCTCCTGTCCGCGGTGCTGCAAGGCATGCAGGCCATAGTAGGTCAGCGACGCTGCGTCCTTGACTCCGAAGACGCCGAACACCCCGCACTCCTCATGCAACTCGCGGTCGCTAATCTGCCCCATCACCATTACCCGACGATTTTCTGCAAACGTGCCAAAATCTCCTCGTAAGCCTCGCGCACCTTGCCCAGGTCACGACGGAAACGGTCTTTGTCGAGTTTCTCGTTGGTCGTCATGTCCCACAGGCGGCAGGTGTCGGGCGACACCTCGTCGGCGAGCACGATCTCCCCGTCCGACGTACGGCCGAACTCGATCTTGAAGTCCACGAGTTTGATGTTCATCTTGGCGAAAAGGTTGCGCAGGATCTCGTTGATACGCGAGGTCATGGCGTAGATCAGTTCGAGTTCCTCGTAGGTCACGGCACCCAATGCCACGGCGTGGTGGTCGTTGATCAGCGGGTCGCCCAGCTCGTCCTTCTTGTAGCAGATGTCGTAGATGACGTTCGACGGCTGCGTACCCTCCTCGATACCGAGGCGCTGGGCCATCGAACCGGCGATGACATTGCGCACGATCACCTCCAGCGGGATGATCGTCACCCGGCGGCACACCTGGTCGCGGTCGTTGATCGTCTCGATATAGTGGGTCTTGACACCCGACTTCTGAAGCTCCTTGAAAATCAGGGTCGAGATGGCGTTGTTCAGCACGCCCTTGTTTTCGATCGTGGCTTTCTTGATGTTGTTGAAAGCCGTTGCCGCATCCTTGTAGTGGATGATGATCTTGTCGGGATCGTCGGTGCGGAAAACCTGTTTTGCCTTGCCTTCGTAGAGCATTTCGAGCTGTTTCATGGTGTTTGTGAGTTTAAGTTTTATATTGTACTAATTTTTGCGGAAATAGTCGACGGCATTGCGGAACAGCGACTGCTCCTTCTCGCCTGCGATATTTTTGAAGAGGTTTTTCTCGTAACGCTCCGTATGCCCCATCTTGCCGAGGATCTGGCCGTCACGCGACACCAGGCCCTCGATGGCATACGACGAACCGTTGGGGTTGTACGGCGCCTCGGCCGTCGCACGCCCTTCGGGATCGACATACTGGAAGGCCACCTGCCCGTTGGCGAACAGCTCCCGGGCAAGTTCTTCGCTCACGACGAACTTGCCTTCGCCGTGGCTGACAGCGATCGAGTGGATGTCGCCCAGGCCAAAGCCCGCGAGCCACGGGGAGTTGAGCGTCGAGACGCGCGTCGAGACGATCTGCGAAATATGGCGGTTGATGTCGTTGCGGAACAGCGTCGGCGAATCCTTGGTCACCATGCCCAGGCGGCCGTAAGGCAGCAGGCCGGATTTGACGAGCGCCTGGAAACCGTTGCAGATGCCGAGGATCAGCCCTCCGCGGTCGAGCAACGCATGGATTTCATCGCGTATATCCTTATTGTTGAGTACGTTGACGATAAACTTGGCGCTGCCGTCGGGTTCGTCGCCCGACGAGAAGCCGCCGCTCAGCACGAAGATATGGGCGCGGCGGATATGTTCCTTCATTTCGCGGATCGAACGCAGGATGTCGTCGCCCCCGAGGTTGCACAACACGCTCATTTCGACCTCGGCCCCGGCCTTGCGGAATGCTTTGGCCGTGTCGTAGTCGCAGTTGGTGCCCGGGAACACGGGGATATAGACCAGCGGATGTTCGACGGCTTCGCCCCGATAGGCGAAAGTCCGGGGTGCGGGCTCCGAGGTCATCACTCCGGCATGGTTCTCCCCCTTGTCGGGGTAAACGGCCGCGAATTTCTCGGTATTGGCCTTGTAGAGGGCGTCGAGCGGCATTTTCACGCCGTTGACGGTCAACGCCCCTTCGGCTGCGGTCATACCCAGCAGCCCGGCCGCAGGATGGGTCAGTTCGACGGCGCTCTCGACAAGGATCGAACCATAGGCGTATCCGAAGAGTTCCGCCTCGTCCATCTCCACCTCGGCGCCGATGCGGTTGCCGAAAGCCATCTTGGCAAGACCTTCGGCGACACCTCCGAAGCCCACCGACCATGCGGCGAGGATATTGCCGCGTTCGATATTTTCGCTGACAAAGCCGAAGTTGTCCTTCAGCTGCGCCGTGTCGGGCATATGGTTCTCCCTGGGCGTATGGCGCACCAGGTAGATACGGTTGCCGGCCTTCTTGAAATCGGTCGAAATGACCGTCCCGGCATTCACCGTCGTGATGCCGAAGGCCATCAGCATGGGCGGGACGTTGATATGCTGGAACGTGCCCGACATCGAGTCCTTGCCGCCGATCGAGGGCAGGCCCAGTTCGACCTGCATCTTCAGCGCACCGAGCAGGGCACCCAGCGGCTTGCCCCACGAGCGGGGATCGCGGGTCATGCGTTCGAAATATTCCTGGTATGAGTAACGCATCCTGTCATAACGCGCGCCCGCAGCCACGACCTTGGCAGCAGCTTCGACGACGGCATACGCAGCACCGTGGTAAGGGCTCCACGAGGCCAGGTAGGGATTGTAGCCGAAGGCCATGATGCTGGCCGTGTCGGTGTAACCGTCGGTCGGGAGTTTCTGCACCGACACCTGCGTTTCGCTGCCCTGCGTGCGGCCGCCGAACGGCATCAGCACGGTGGAACGGCCGATCGTCGAATCGAACATTTCGATCAGGCCGCGCTGCGAGACGACATTGTTGTCGCGCAGGTTCTCCTCGAAGCGTTCGGCAAACGTCGCGCCCACGACCTCACGGGCAAAAGGATCGCGGTTCTCCACCTCACCGATCATGGCTTCGGCATAGTGCTTCGCCCCGGCGCTGTCGATGAATTCACGGGCGAGGTCTACGACTTTGCGCCCTTTGTTGAACATCCGCATACGGGCCGTATCCGTCACGTCGGCCACCTCGACCGCCTCGATATTCTCCTCGCGGCAGTAGCCCATGAATTCGGCGACGTCCTTCGCCTCGACGACCACGGCCATACGCTCCTGCGACTCGCTGATCGCCAGTTCCGTGGAATTCAGGCCGCTGTACTTGGTCTTCACACGGTCGAGGTAGATGTCCAGCCCGTCGGCCAGCTCGCCGATGGCGACGCTGACGCCGCCGGCACCGAAGTCATTCGATTTCTTGATGAGCCGCGTCACCTCCGGGCGGCGGAACAGGCGTTCGAGCTTGCGCTCCTCGGGGGCATTGCCCTTCTGCACCTCGCTGCCGCAGGTTTCGAGCGACTTGGTATTGTGCTCTTTCGACGAACCCGTGGCGCCGCCGATACCGTCACGCCCCGTGCGGCCGCCCAGCATGACGATCTTGTCGCCCGGGACGGGTTTTTCGCGGCGGACGTTTTCAGCCTTCACGGCACCGACCACGGCACCGACTTCGAGGCGCTTGGCCACATAGTCGTCGTGGTAAATCTCGCGCACATGGGTCGTTGCCAGCCCGATCTGATTGCCGTAACTGGAGTAGCCCGCGGCGGCCTTCTTCGAAATGACGCTCTGCGGGAGCTTGCCTTCGAGCGTATCGGACACCTTCTGGTAGATATTGCCGGCACCCGTTACGCGCATGGCCTGGTAGACGTAGCTGCGCCCCGACAACGGGTCGCGGATAGCGCCGCCCAGACAGGTCGAAGCCCCGCCGAAAGGTTTGATCTCGGTCGGATGGTTGTGGGTTTCGTTCTTGAATTGCAGGAGCCACTTCTCGGTCGCCCCGTCGACATCGACATCGACGTATACCGAGCAGGCATTGTTCTCGTCGCTCACTTCTAGGTCGTCCAGCAGCCCTTTCTTGCGCAGGTAACGGGCGCCGATGGTCGCCATGTCCATCAGGCAGATGCTCTTGTGCTCGCGGCCCAGTTCGCGGCGGATGCGCAGGTAGAGGGCCAGCGAATCCTCGATCTCGTCCTTTGCGAACGACTCCTCGACCGTGATGCCCTCCAGCTCGGTGGTGAAGGTCGTATGGCGGCAGTGGTCGCTCCAATAGGTGTCGAGGATGCGCAGCTCGGTCTCATAGGGATCGCGCCCCTCGGCACGGAAATATTTCACCACCTCGCGCAGGTCGTCGGCATTCATCGCCAGCCCGTACCGCTTGCAGCAGGGTTCCAGTTCGGCGTCGGTCATCTTGGTGAAGCCTTCCAGCACGGCGACGGGCTTCACCTCGGCCTGTTCCATGTCGGTCAGCACGTCCAGATTCTTCTCGCGCGACTCGACCGCGTTGATATAGTAATGGCGGATGCGCGCCAGATCTTCGTCGGAAACGGCATCGTCGAACAGCAACAGCTTCGACGAGCGGATGCGCACCTGGGCCGACGGGTCGATCAGCCGCACGCAGTCGACGGCCGACGCGGCACGTTGGTCGAACTGGCCGGGGAGGTACTCCACGGCGATGTATTTCCGTCCCGCCAGGTCGCACGAATCGGTCACGCTGTCGGTTACCACTTCGCCGAAGACGCTGTAACGGCTCTTTTCGAGCAGCTCTCGGCTGAACCCGAACAGGTCGTAGACGTTGAGCAACCGCAGACTGCGGATGTCCAGGTTCAGATTGGTGTTCAGCTCCCGGCGCAGGCTGTCGGCCTCGACCCGGAAACGGGGATGTTTCTCAACAAAAATCCGGTAGTTTTCCATGTTATTTCGTTTGCACTTATTTTACGAATCTGTCGGCCCACGCGGCACCGTATTCCCCGGCGTCCATCCCGACGAAGGTGATATGCCCCATCTTGCGCTTCGGACGGCTCTCGGTCTTGCCGTAAAGGTGGACATGGACACCCGGGCGGTTTTCGGCGGCGATTCTCTCGGCCGCTTCGAGATCCTGCCCCAGGATATTCTTCATCACGGTCGGCGCCACGAGCTGCGGCTCCTGCAACGGTTCGCCCAGCAGGAAGCGCACCAGCTCGCGGAACTGGTTGGTCGTGCACCCCTCGATGGTATAGTGCCCCGAATTGTGGGGCCGCGGCGCCATTTCGTTGAAATAGAACTCCCCGTCGCGGATGAAGAACTCGATGGCGAGGATCCCGCGGTAGCGGCAGGATTTCATGAACCGCTCGCCGGCCGCAGCCATGCGGCTGCGCAGGCCGTCGTCCATCCCCTCGGCGGGGACGAAGCACAGGTCGAGGATGCCGTCGCGGTGGACGTTCCGCCCGATGGGGAAATGGATGACGCGCTCCCCGTTCGAGAC
>ENA-OYVP01001328-OYVP01001328.1-human-gut-metagenome-genome-assembly--contig:-NODE-1328-length-12514-cov-5.749900_pt1 | contig 12514 bp, 7 predicted proteins | sample MGYA00244160_ERZ653377 | MGnify/ENA primary metagenome ERZ653377 (study PRJEB26926, sample SAMN06165160) | human gut metagenome | biome: ENVO:00009003; feature: ENVO:2100002; material: ENVO:00002003...
GTTCACGACCATGTCGCCCGGCTGGCTGCGCTCGCCCACGAGCATGCCCTCGTAGCACTCGGTACCCGGCTCAACGAACAGGGAACCGCGCTCCTGCAGGGTACCCAAAGCGTAGGCGACGGCCTTCTCGGTGGTCATGGCGATCATGGCGCCGTTTTTGCGGCCGCCGATCTCGCCGGCATACGGGCCATACTCGAGGAAGGTGTGGTAGAACACGCCCTCGCCGTGCGTGACGTTGAGGATGCGGTTCTTGAGACCCATGATGCCGCGGGTGGGGATGCGGAACTCAACGTGAGTGACGGACGTGCCCGTCTCCATGCCGGTCATAGTGCCACCGGCGTTGCCGAAGATCTCGATAACCTTGCCGGCGTACTCGTCGGGGCACTCCACGACGGCCTGCTCGATGGGCTCCTGCAGGGTACCGTTCTCATCCTTCTTGAACAGAACGCGCGGGCGACCAACTTGGAACTCGTAGCCCTCGCGGCGCATGGTCTCCATGAGAACGGAAAGATGCAGGATGCCACGACCGCTCACCTCAACGCCGCTCTTATCGGGCAGCTCCTCGATGCGCATGGTCACGTTGTTCTCGCGCTCGTTGAACAGACCCTCTTTGAGCTGGCGAGCGCCCACGATGTCGCCGTCGCGCCCCACGAGCGGAGACGTGGAGGCCTCGAACACGATGGACAGAGTGGGCGGGTCGATCTCGATGGGGTCGAGCTCGACGGGATTCTCGGGATCGGTATACACGTCGCCGATGTCGGTGTTGTCCACGCCAACCACAGCCGCCAGGTCACCGGCGCTCACCTCGGAGCACTCGGTACGGCCCAGATAGTCGAAGGTGAAGAGCTGCTTGACGGTAGCCGTCTTGCGCTCGCCATCGTTCTTCACGACGAGAATCTGGTCACCCGTGTGGATAGTGCCGGAGTACACGCGGCCGATGCCGATGCGGCCAACGAAGTTGGAGTGGTCGATGGTGACGCACTGCATGGCGAGAGGTCCGTCGATGTCCACCTCAGGCGCGGGGAGGTCGTTCACGATCATGTCGAGGAGCGGATACATGTCCATGTTGCCGTCCTCGGGGTCGAGACGGGCGTAGCCGTTTACGCCCGAGCAGTACACAACGTGCTCCATGGCGAACTCAAGCTGCTCGTCGGTGGCACCGAGGTCGGCCATGAGATCCAGACAATCGTTGTATGCCTTCTCGGGATCAGCACCGGGACGGTCGATCTTGTTGATGACGATCATGATGGAGAGGCCGGTGTCGATGGCGTGGCGCAGCACAAAGCGGGTCTGGGGCATCGGGCCCTCAAAAGCGTCGACGAGCAGCAGCGCGCCATCGGCCATGCGCAGCACGCGCTCGACTTCGCCGCCGAAGTCGGCGTGGCCGGGGGTATCGATGATGTTGATCTTGACGTCGTTGTAATCGATGGAGATGTTCTTGGCGAGAATGGTGATGCCGCGCTCGCGCTCCTGATCGTTGGAGTCGAGCACGCGGTCTTGCACCTCCTGGTTGGCGCGGAAGGCGCCGGCGGCGCGCAGCAACTTGTCGCACAGAGTAGTCTTGCCATGGTCGACGTGGGCGATGATGGCGATGTCTCGCAGATTATCTACGCGCATGGGCTTCCCCTTATCCTTTAGCTCTTCGATGCGCAAGCCTTCATCCGGCAAAGCGCCCAACATAGTCGGTAATCGGTTTTTGCACGGCGGTATTGTATCTGTTGTGACGCTCACAAGCTGTTGTATCCAGCGGTTTTGCCGCCCTACACATAAGTGTGACAAAGAATGGGGCGCCTGCACCGCGCGATGTGGCGCAGACGGCCTACAACAGCGGGGGCTCTTCGCCAGCAGGCTCGGGATCGCACCAACGGAAATTCTCACCAGTTCCGGCACCCTCGTAGAGTACATATGCCGAATAGCCCAGGGACATGCCGCGCTGGTAAAAGCTCACGACGATGGCATCTTGGAACTCGCAGTCGAGCTCCACACCACCTGCGTAGGCGATGGCGTAGCGATCGAGCGGGCCAACGTGATCGGACTGGATGCCCGTCGCGTTCGACTCGACAAAATGCTTGGCACCCTCCAGGCACGCCTCGGGGCCATCCTCGGTAAAGCAAGCTTGATAGCGATTGGCACGAGCATCCTCGGCAATGAGGACCACACCGAGATCCTCGCCGTCGGCAAGTGCATTGAGATAGCCGTCGAGCAGATCACACACCATGGAATCGAGCTCGGGGGAAACCTCGTCCTGCTGCACGTCGTTCATCTCGTCTGCCATGACCTGCTCCTTAAAAGCAAAAAGGCACCGACTATGCCGATGCCCCATCAGTTCATATGGTGGAGGTTAGGGGGATCGAACCCCTGACCTCAGGCTTGCAAAGCCCGCGCTCTCCCAGCTGAGCTAAACCCCCACGGAGACAGTAATAAACACCCCAGCGGCGACTCGGCTCTCGCTGGGGTGTTTATTGCGAAAGAGGTGGTGGACCTGACAAGGTTCGAACTTGTGACCTCCCGGTTATCAGCCGGACGCTCTGACCAACTGAGCTACAGGTCCAACGCGGGGATTAATATAGCCCAGGCACCAAAGGCGCGTCAACACCTTTTTTCATTATTTTTGAGGACGGCTTTTTGAGGGCGAATTTCCCACGGGCTCAGAGGGCCCCAATGTGAACAAATACACGGACTGCGATCGAGTCTGGCTTCATCGCGACATTTGGGTATTATGTCTGTTCACCGTCCGCAACTCGCCGTGCACATCTGGAGGTTTGCATGATTCGCGTCGATATCGAAAGCATCGTCATGGCCTCGGGACCGGTGCCCTCCGTCGTCGTCCTGCGCGAGCGCAAAAACGGCGCCACCGCCGATGCGCCCCTGCGAGCGCTGTCCATCCAAACCGGAGCCTACGAGGCCGCCTCTATTGGCAATGGCATCGACTCCGACAAGGCGGCTCCGCGACCCATAGCGCACGACCTGCTGCTCAACACCGTTAAGGAGTTGGGAGCCCGCGTGGAACGCGTGGAGATCAACCGTTGGGATGCACCTGTGTTTTATGCCGACATCGTACTTGAGTGCACGGGGAATGCCGCGGAGTCCAAGGTGTCGGAGCAAGGCGATGGCGTGCGTGAGATTAAGCTCGATGCCCGTCCGAGCGATGCCCTCGCCCTCGCCACGCGCTCAAACGCACCCATTTACGTTGAAGACGATGTCATGAACCGCGCCGGAAGCATCTCGTACCAAGCCGCGCGCGATGAGCAGTCGTCGCAAGAGGAAATCGAGCGCTTCGATGAGTTTGTCAAAAACCTGAGCCCCGACGATTTCTAGGATTGGGTCATCATCCCAACCATGGCGGCCGAGCCCGATGCGGGTTCGGCCGTTTTCTTTGTCGTGCGGTCTCCTCATCTCTCGCGAATGCTGCGGACGAGTGCGTGAATGATCCGCATGAACCCTGAGAGGTAGCGCCCGTTCAGCATGTTCACGAACCCCTCAACGGCGCCGAGCGGTACACCGCTGGTAGTAAGCGACCGCAGCGGCATGTCTGCCGCCATCTCCTTCATCATGGTGCGCTGTATATGATCCATCTTGCTGGTGGGATCTGCCATCACCCAATCGATGATGCGAAACATACGGCGACCGAGCCAGCTCGCTTCCATGTCCTCAACGGTAGAATCGACGGTGAACGGGACGACCGGTGGGCGGACGGGCAGCGGGGAGCTATAAAGGCCCTCAAATGCGGCAATCGCCCCCAACGATGTGAAGCATCCCGGATAAGGTTGAGCATACATGTTAGGAAGGGCCGGAGCCACTGAGGTGGCACCCCCAGCGTCGCCTTGGGGCGTCGGTGCGGGAACGTCGATCCATCCCGAGAGGCGCACATCTCTGCTCGAGGCGGCGGCGCGTACCTCGTATGCGCCGGGCCATACGCGCCACGCATGATCTTGCACGTCCCAAACGCGAAACGCCTCGTCATCAAGAGCGAATTCGATGCGGTTGGATTCGCCGGGCGACAACACGACCTTCTCAAACGCAATCAGGTGCTGCGGCGGGCAGGGCGATGGAACCACGCCGGGGGCGGGAGCCACATAGAGCTGCACTACCTCGGCGCCGCGGTACGCTCCGGTGTTTTCCACCGTTAGGCGCACGCACCTCTGCGTGAGTTCGAGGTCGCGGTAGGCAAACGACGTATACGACATCCCAAAGCCAAACGGATACGCCGGTTCGATATTCGCCGCGTCGTAATATCGGTATCCCACAAATGGCCCTTCGCGATAGTACACCTCGCGGTCCATGTCGGGATACGTTACTCCCAGTGCGGTGTCTCCCAGACAGATAGGCCAGGTTTCCGCCAGCTTGCCACTGGGGCTGACATCACCCGCAAGGATGTCAACGGCGGCACCGCCGCCCTGGCAGCCCGAGAGGTACATAAGCAGAATTGCAGCAGGCTTGTCGCGCCAGGGCATTTCCATGGGGGCGCCGCCCTGCAGCACCACCACCGTCCGCGGATTCACCGCACACACTCGCTCGATCAGCTCGACCTGACCTTTGGGCATGGTCATGAGTTTGCGATCGAAACCCTCGGATTCGTATCGCGCGGGAAGGCCCGCAACCACGACCGCAACATCCGCGTGCGCTGCGGCCTGCTCCGCATCACGCAGGAGTCGCTCGCTCGTCTCGCCCATAATCGGTTCGTAGCCGTCCGCATAGCGCGCGGCAAAACCCCGTTGCTCCAATCGATACCACAGATTGTCGATGAACTTTGGATTGATGCGCGATGAGCCCGAACCTTGGTAGCGAGGCATGCGGGCAAAGGCACCGATCACCGCCACCGATTGCGAAGTCTCAAGCGGCAGCACGCCCTCGTTTTTAAGGAGCACCGCGCTTTGCGAGGCGGCCTCCCGGGCAAGGTCGGCATGGGATCGATACAACTCCTCATCGGGCAGCGTACTCGCGGGAACGGCGCGGCGTCCTTCATCAACCCTACATGAGAGATGCGCGATATGACCGACCGCCTCCGTTACGTGGCGCTCGTCCAGCTCTCCGGCGTTGACCGCCTCTACCAGGGCGCGCGCGTGATCAGCGCGGGGGCCGGGCATGCACAGGTCGAGACCGGCGCGCACAGAGGAGACGCTCGAGCTCATGGCTCCCCAGTCGCTCACAACTACACCGTCAAACCCCCACTCGCCGCGAAGCACATCCCGCAGAAGCCACTCGTGCTCGGAGCAATACACGCCGTTAAGTTTGTTGTACGCCGTCATGACGCTCCATGGATGCGACCGGCGAATAACGCGCTCGAAGGGCGCCAGATACAGCTCGCGTAACGTACGCTCGTCGATAACGGAATCGGAGACCATGCGTGCGTGCTCCTGGCTATTGCCAGCCAGATGTTTAAGGCATGCGCTGACTCCTTTGCTTTGGATGCCGCACACCATAGCGGCACCCAACTCGCCGGATATCAGGGGATCCTCACTGAAATACTCAAAATTGCGGCCACATAGTGGGTGACGCTTGATGTTCACCCCCGGCCCGAGGACTACGTCGACTCCCTGCCTGCGGGCCTCCTCGCCAATAGCCGCGCCAACACGCCGGACGAGATCGGGGTCGAACGAGCACGCGAGCGCCGAGGCCGTGGGAAAACATGTTGCCTGACGACTTTCGGCAATGCCCAGGTGGTCAGCGTTCCCCTCCTGCTTACGCAGACCGTGCGGACCGTCGGAAAGTACAAGCGACTCGATGCCGCATGCACGCAGTGCGTGCGTACGCCAATGCGATGCGCCGGCCAGCACCCGCGCTTTTTCCTTGAGCGTCATCCCCACGGCCTCCCCCGCGCCTGTCGACCACAGAAACCTTGTACCCACGTATGAACACCCGGCGCGAAAGCGCGCACCCTTTCCCGCGGAGGGCGGGGCCGTCGCCCCCTGGCGACGCTTAAGGCACGAAGGGATGCCGGGTCCGTGCGCAAAATCACCCTCAGGAGCCACGAGGCGCACGGAAATACGCAAATGCGGGGATAATCTCGGGATCTGCAGAGCATATGCGGTTCCCAGGATGAAAAACATGCAGGTCAGGGAATTGATGCATTTCTCCTATACTTCCACCTTCGCCTTTTATCCCCGCATTTGCGTATTTCGGCGGGGGGGGCGGGCACGCCACCCACCAGAAAGGCCCCTTTACGGGGCCTTTCTGGTGAAGTGCGCTGTGTCAAACGGGACTACTCGTCCATCGTGTCCTCAAGTGGCTCGCTGCCGGATCCGATGTCCACGCGGGCCTCGCTGCCGGGAGCCTCGGCATCCGTCTCGCCTTCGGCCACCAAGTCGGATGAATCCCCGCCCTCTGTCTCGTCGGAATCCTCGGCCTCCTTCTTGGCGCTCGTCATGCGAGCCACAGCCGTCACGCGGTCGCCGTCATCCACGCTCATCATCTTCACTCCCTGTGTGGCACGACCGGTCTGGGAAATCTCGGCGGTCTTGACGCGAATGACCGTCGCGCCCTCGGTAATGATAAAGAGCTCATGCTGCGGACCCACGACCTTCATGGCCGCCAGCGCGCCCTTACGCTCGGTCATCTGAATCGTGTAGACGCCTTGTCCGCCGCGGTTTTGCTCCGGGTAGTCGGAAACCGGGGTGCGCTTGCCGTAACCGCGCTCGGTGATCACGAAAAGCTCGCCCTGGCCGCTGGTGATCTCCATACCCAGAACCTCAGCGTCGCCCTTCATGCTGATACCGCGCACGCCGCTCGTGTCGCGGCCGGTGGCGCGCACCTGGTCCTCGCAGAACATGATGGCCTTACCAGCGGTGGTCGCCATGATGATCTTGTCGCCAGGCTTCACGCGGCGCACGCCCAGCAGGCGGTCACCGCTCTTGATGTTGATGGCGATAATGCCGTCGCGACGGGAGCGGTCGTAGGCCGCCATAGCCGTCTTCTTTACCATGCCACCCGCCGTGGCGAACATGAGGTACTCGTCCTCAGGGAACTCGCGGCAAGAAATGACAGAAGCGATCTTCTCGCCGTCCTCAAACGGCAGTAGATTCACGATAGCGGTGCCGCGCGCCTGACGCGTGCCCACGGGCAGCTCGTGCACCTTGAGGCGGTACACCTTGCCACGCGTGGAGAAAAACAGCACGTACTCATGGGTGCTGGCGATGAACATCTCGTCGATGACGTCGTCTTCCTTGAGGCTCACTCCCGACACGCCCTTGCCGCCGCGTTTCTGCGCGCGATACGCGGCCACCGGGATGCGCTTGACGTAACCAGTGTGGGTGATGGTAACGACCATGTCCTCGTCGGCGATGAGGTCCTCGACATTCAGGTCCTTCTCGGCACCGGTGATCTGGGTGCGGCGCTTGTCGCCGAACTTGCGGGCGATCTCGCGCATCTCCTCCTTGATCACGCCGAGGATCTTCTCCTCGTGCGCGAGCAGGTCCTCGTAGTAGGCGATGGCGCGGCGCAGGCCGGCGAGCTCTTCCTCGATCTTGTCGCGTTCCAGGCCGGTGAGACGGCGGAGCTTCATCTCGAGGATGGCCGTGGTCTGCTCGGGCGTGAAGCCGAAGCGCTCGATGAGGCGCGCGGAGGCCTCCGCGTCCGTCTGCGAGGAGCGGATGATGGAGATGACCTCGTCGATGTGGTCGAGCGCGATGAGGTAGCCCTCGAGAATGTGGGCGCGGGCCTGGGCCTTCTTGAGGTCGAACCGGGTGCGGCGGGTCACGACGTCGACCTGGTGGTCGATGTAGTGCGAGAGCATCTCACGCAGCGACAGGCACTTGGGCACGCCGTTCACGAGCGCAAGGTTGTTTGCGCCGAAGGTCGTCTGCAGGGAGGTGTACTTGTACAGGTTGTTGAGCACGACCTGCGGGATGACGCCCTTCTTGAGCTCGATGACGAGGCGCAGGCCCTTTTGCGTGGACTCATCGCGCATATCGGAAATGCCCTCGATGCGCTTCTCGTTGACGAGGCTCGCGATCTTCTCCTGCAAGGTGCCCTTGTTCACCATGTACGGAATCTCGGTGAAAACGAGGCGACTGCGGCCGGTCTTGGTGGACTCCACATGTGCCTTGGCGCGCACCGTGATGGAGCCGCGTCCGGTCTCGTAGGACTGACGGATGCCGTCGGTACCCATGATGAGGGCGCCGGTGGGGAAGTCGGGGCCGGGCATGATCTGCATGAGCTCGTCGACCGTCGCGTCGGGATGGTCGATAAGGTAGCAGGTCGCCTCGACGGCCTCGTTCAAATTGTGCGGGGCGATATTGGTGGCCATGCCGACGGCAATGCCCTGACTACCGTTGACCAGCAGGTTGGGAAAGCGCGCGGGCAGCGCCACGGGCTCGGCGAGCGACTCGTCGTAGTTGGGCTGCCAGTCGACGGTATCCTTTTGCAGGTCACGCAGGAGCTCCATGGCGGGCTTTGCCAGACGGCTCTCGGTGTAACGCATGGCGGCGGCGCCGTCGCCGTCGATGTTGCCGAAATTGCCGTGACCGTCAATGAGCGGCGTGCGCATGGAGAACCACTGTGCCAGGCGGACCATGGCCTCATAGACTGCGAAGTCGCCGTGCGGATGGTACTTGCCGATAACTTCGCCGACCGTCCAGGCCGACTTCTTATGCGGGCGGTTGGGGTAGATGCCGCTCTCGTTCATGGCGTACAGGATGCGGCGGTGCACCGGCTTTAGGCCGTCGCGCACGTCCGGCAGGGCGCGCGCCGTGATGACCGACATCGAGTACTCGATGAACGACTGCTTCATCTCGCGGCCGAACTCCGAAATCTGGAGCTGACCGCCGTTGATATCCTCGCCGGCCGAGGCGCCGCGGTCGACCGCACCGAAGCTCTCCTCGAGCTCGGCGTCGTCATCCTCATCCTCTTCATCCTCGGCGTCGGGGTTATAGGAATTCGGATCGCCGTCCTCGCCCTGCTCGGCGCGGGCGAGCAGGCGCTTCAGATCATCGGGCATGCCGGCGTCGCCGGCCTCGTCCACACCCTCGTTGTTGTTGATATCGTCTGCCACGTTACCTCCTCTTAAGCGTCAAGGAACCGAGCATCATGCGCATGCTTTTCAATGTACTCGCGGCGATAGCCGACCTCGGAACCCATGAGCTCGCGCACGGCGCGGTCCGCCACCACGGCGTCTTCGATCGACACGCGCTGCAGAATGCGGGTCTTGGGGTCCATCGTCGTCGAGGCAAGCTGCTTGGGGTCCATCTCGCCCAGGCCCTTGTAGCGCTGGACGGTGTAGCCCTTGCGCTTCTTAGTAATCTTGCCATCCTTGGCCTTGCCGTCCTCGTCGTTGTCGTCGGGGTTCAGTCCCAGGCTCTGGATGGTGTCGCGCAGAATCTCGTCTTCGGGCTGGCGGCCATTGGGATACACGTAATGGATCTTGTTGCGCACCTTAATGCCAAAGATGGGCGGGCAGGCAACATAGACATAGCCGGCATCGATCAGTGGGCGCATGTACTTGTAGAAGAACGTCAGCAGCAGGATGCGGATGTGCGCGCCGTCGACGTCTGCATCGGTCATGATGATGATCTTGTGGTAGCGAGCCTTGGTAATATCGAAGTCGCCGCCGTCGCCGGCGCTCGTCGTGACGCCGCAGCCGATCGCAGTGATGAGTGACTGGATGGTGTCGCTCGAAAACGCACGATGATCGCCCACGCGCTCGACGTTCAGAATCTTGCCGCGCAGGGGCAGGATCGCCTGGATGTCTCGGCGGCGGCCGTCCTTGGCCGAGCCGCCTGCCGAGTCGCCCTCTACGATAAAGAGCTCGGTGAGCTCAGCGTCGCGCACCGAACAGTCGGCGAGCTTGCCGGGCAGCGATGCCGTCTCGAGCAGGCTCTTGCGGCGGGTCGCCTCGCGCGCCTTGCGGGCGGCGTTGCGCGCCTTGCAGGCCTGTTGGGCCTTCTTGACGATCTCACGAGCGGGCTTGGGATGCTCCTCGAGGTAATCGGCAAGGCCGTCGGTCACGATCTTGAGCGTCAGCGCGCGCATATAGGAGCTGCCGAGCTTGGCCTTGGTCTGGCCCTCAAACTGCGGATCGGGCAGTTTGACCGAGATGACGGCCGATAGACCCTCGCGCACGTCGTCGCCGGTCAGGTTGGCGTCTTTTTCCTTGAGCAGGTTCTGCTTGCGAGCGTAATCGTTAATCACGCGGGTGAGTGCGGTACGGAAGCCCTCGAGGTGCATGCCGCCCTCGGGGGTGTAGATGTCGTTGGCAAACGACATGACGTTCTCGCCGTAGCCGCTATTCCACTGCAGGGACACCTCGACCTCGCCCATCTTGGTCACGGGCGCATCCGGATCCGATTTGCCCTCAATATAGATGGGCTCCTTAAAGGCCTCGGGGACATCCTTGCCCTCGTTGAGGAACTTGACGAAGTCGATGATTCCGCCGGCATAGCAAAACTCCTCCACATGGGGAGTCGCCTCGCGCTCGTCGGCCAGCACGATCTTGAGGTTCTTGTTGAGGAATGCCGTCTCCTGCAGACGGTTGTGCAGCGTGTCGAAATCGTAGATGCAGGTCTCGAAGATCTCGTCGTCGGGCCAGAAGCTGACAGTGGTGCCCGTCGTCTCCGAAGTGCCCACGACCTCCATCTTCTTGACAGTTTTGCCGCGCGAAAACTCCATCTCGTAGATGTTGCCATCGCGGCATACCTGTACGACCACACGCTTGGACAGGGCGTTGACGACGGAGATGCCCACGCCGTGCAGGCCGCCCGAGACCTTGTAGGCCGAGTTATCGAACTTACCGCCGGCGTGCAGGATCGTCATGACGACCTCAAGCGTCGGGATCTTTTTGATAGGATGCTCGTCGACGGGGATGCCGCGCCCGTTGTCGACGACCGTGATGGAGTTGTCGGCGTGGACCGTCACCTGAATCTCGGTGCAGAAACCGGCCATGGCCTCGTCGACGGAGTTGTCAACGATCTCCCACACCAGGTGATGAAGACCGCTGGCGCTCGTCGAGCCAATGTACATGCCCGGGCGCTTACGAACGGCCTCGAGACCTTCGAGAATCTTAATCTCGCCGCCATCGTAATCGTTTTCGTTTGCCACACGTCCTCCTTCAGTTAAGAAAATGTGTATAGCCTTACTAGTTTATCGTAAAAAAATACCCTCGGGAACGAGGGTATTTGGCTCTACAAGGCCACCAGATGCGATTTAAGGCTCTTTTTTGCTCTGCACGCCCTTGGCCCACTCGGCACTGGCTCTCATGGCATTCTCGAGGGCCTCGCGCAGTTTTTGATCTTCGATGGGCGCCACTTGGCGCTCGATCTCGCCGCGTTCGGCCTCGCTGAGATCGGCGTGCGGAGCCGGCGGGCGCTCGGTCACGGCTGGGCGCAGGCGCTCCTTGGCAGCCGGCGGCGTGTGACCGGGCGCGGTCGTTTTGAACACCAGGCCGTCCACATGCGCCCCGGCCCGCTCCATGCGCGCCCGGATGATCTCGCGCAGCAGCGTCATCTCCTGCGTCCACGAGGGCGAATCGAGATACACCAGCAGCTCATTGGACTCGGGCAGGTAGCGCAGGCCCGTCACGTGGCGTCCCTCGCGCGTGCCCGAGCACACCGCATTCCAGGCACGATAGACCGCACGAGATTCCTCCGCAGCCTCCATTTGCGCGCGGCGTTCAGGTGTCGCGGCCGCCAGGATGCGCTGACGCTCGGCATCCAAAAAGCCGCCAAAGGCAACCGTTCCGTTCTCGCGCTCGTAATTAGCACGTCTCACCCATGCTCACCACCTTGGCTCGATCAAGCAGGTCATCGGTAAAGTACCCCAGGTTGGTGGTGGTTATGACTGTCTGGATATCATCACCGATCAGCTGCAGAAAAGCGCCCCGGCGCCCGGCATCGAGCTCGCTCATCACGTCGTCCAACAGCAGCAGCGGCGCTGTGCCCAGGATGTCACGGGCGACGGTCACCTCGGCCACCTTCCAAGCCAGCACCAGCGTACGCTGCTGCCCTTGGCTGGCAAACGAACGGGCAGATCGACCCGCAACGGTAAACTCAATCTCGTCGCGATGCGGACCCACAAGCGTCACGCCGCGGCGCATCTCCTCATCGGCACGCTCATCGAGGGCCGCGAGCATATGCTCGTACGCCCAGCCCTTAAGTTCCTCGCGCCCCTCGGTTTGAGGCAAATCCCCCAGTGTGGACACATAGGACACGCCTGCGTCCTCACCGGACGCCACCTGCCCATACGCGGCGCGCACATGGCCCGCCAGCCGGTCGAGCAGGGCCAAACGATGTACGAGCAGGGCTGACCCGGCGCGGGCGATGGAGTCATTCCATGCGCCGAGCATCTCGCGGCAGCACCAGGACTCCTTGAGCAGGGCGTTGCGCTGCGTCACGCAACGCCCGTAGGTGCTCGCCAGGTCGGCGTAACGGGCGCTCAGTTGCACGCCAAAGTCATCGAGGGCGGCGCGACGCACACTGGCACCGCGTTTGACCATATCCAGATGATCGGGGCAAAAAAGCACGCTCGGCAAAACCCCTGTCTCTTATACACATCTGACGCTGCCGACGAACTCTAGGGTGTAGAT
>ENA-OYVP01001330-OYVP01001330.1-human-gut-metagenome-genome-assembly--contig:-NODE-1330-length-12468-cov-6.509708_pt1 | contig 12468 bp, 15 predicted proteins | sample MGYA00244160_ERZ653377 | MGnify/ENA primary metagenome ERZ653377 (study PRJEB26926, sample SAMN06165160) | human gut metagenome | biome: ENVO:00009003; feature: ENVO:2100002; material: ENVO:00002003...
CGTCGGCAGCGTCAGATGTGTATAAGAGACAGCTCGCATGCTGTGTGCTCTCTTTTCATTTTCCAATCTCCTCCCATATCCAGCTTTAATCTTAATTATATCATAAAAGAGGAATGCTTCGTTAACTATATCATGAGCCGGGTTGCCCCCGAGCACGGATGCTGGTATAATGGGAACTAAGGAGGGCTGGTTCATGGAGAAAAAGCAACTACGGTTTTCTGATGGGGACATTTCCAGGTTAACGCAGCTTTTGGAGGGATGCGAGGGGGTGAGAGTCCGCTGCCGCCGAGAGATGAGTGGTATTTGGCTCTCCTCCGACGGAAGTGATATGGAACTTCGGCTTTTGCTGCTGATGAATTTCAGGCTAACCGTTTCCCGCGTTCTCTTTGCGCATCGCCGCCAGGGGACAATGACAAAGGTGCTAGGTTTCCTTGAAAATTTCTGCAAAGAGCATAATATACCGGAAATCGTGATACAAAGCGTAGAGACAAAAGAAATGTCCAACTGGTGTCAGAAAAACCATTTTCAGCCCAACCCCAGTGCCTCGATACAAATCCATGATTTCATCATGGGCGACTACCGAAAGTACATTGAATAGGGGAGGGCGGGCCTATGGATTATGCAAGTGCCAGTCGGCTCCCCATCTTCCTCAGCTATCTGCTCCGCCATGCTCCCCAAGTAGCCGGCTTGGACATGCCCCCCCATGGCTGGGTGTCCGTAACGCAGCTAATCCAGCGTGCAAGGGGCGGTTTCTTTTCAGCGAGGATGGACAGCGCATCAAGGCCTACCAGGGACACACGATTCCCTGGGTGCAGCCAGAGCTGGAGCCTCTGCCGCCCCCGCAGCTCCTATATCACGGGACCACTACCGCAGTGGTGCTGAAGAAGATTTTCTTTCTTTTGCTGCCCTGCAGGTTCCCTAAAACCCATATGCTGGCAAGCCGCCTCGCACATAGTGTTCGATACGGCTGTCCATTCACCCACTTAGAAATCGCCATAAGGCATTTAGTTGGAGGCAGCTTGTGTTATCTTCGCCGTTCTAGCGAATTTCCTCACGGACCACATGTGATGTATCCAAAGCACAACGAGAAAGAACGAAATCTCTCACACCTTTTCTTCGTTAGAAAAGCAACTTCCAAGTTCAGCGGCTATCTTTTTCCGCTGTATCCTGTATGTTTTAATCGCGGGGAGATTCGTCTCCACAATCGTTGAAAAAACGGGAATTTAGGCGGTTGCCTGGACGCAGCTTCAGTTTCCAGTCTCTTGTCCATTTCGTAGTCGGAATCGTCCGGGCAGTCCGTGAGAATATGGGTCATCCACGACAGCGTTTGGTAGTCAAAGCCGTTTTGCCTGATCTGTTCATACTCGGATTTGGTATAGATTGACTCGTACACAAAGGCGAGATTTAGGGACTCAACAAAGCCGCCCATCATAACTGCGTAGACCGGCTCCGGTGGGTCGTGCTTCCAGATATAGCGCCATTCATCGGTGATATCTTCTACATTGATCCATTCCAATATTTCAATACAGTAGCATGGCTGCTCTGGAAAAAATCCGTTCATCAGAAACTAGCGTACCTCCTGTCAATTTTTAACCCAGCGCCCAGGCAGCATCTAACCTGGAACCTTGTCGATGGCGGGGTCATAGATGAGTGCCCCACATTCCCAGCAGTATAGTCTACGACGGGACTGCCTAAGAGGTGTTTCTGCTTCGCAGACGACACATTGTATTTTGGGCAGAGGTTTTGTATAGTCCACAAATGGAGCCAGCTGCTTATGTGTCCTGAGATATTCCTCTATTCGTCTTTGCTCTTTGCACTCTCCACAAATTCTCTGATAAGGTTCGGCAATAAAGACTTTTTTGCACCTCTGACAGTGTTTCAAGCTCATCCTGTACATGACAATCACCGATGCGATTATATAGAAAGGCTGGAAGAAAATCAAGATTTTATTCTGTCCAAAGTGTTCTTCGCAATTTTTTGGATTTTTTCACATCTGCCTCTGCCGGATACACGCCATAGCCTCGCAAAGAAACAGGGAGAACCTATGTTGCAAATTAAAGATTTCATGCAGGAAACTTATTAGACAGATTTTGCACAATGATGCTATAATTTTCCCATTAGATTTTCAAATGGATAAGGAGACCCTTATGACAAAAGAAACAGCAAAAAAAGTAGCCTTGCTGGCCACGCTTTTTGTGGTCGGCATACTGGCCGGCATACTGATCGGCGGGGCATTTGTGTATTGGCTGGCCTCGGCGTCCCTGCCTCCAGCTTCGACCGAACCAGTTGTGGCAGTGGATTCAGATTTGGCTTACGGTGGCGTATATATCGACCTGATTGAGCAGGCCAGGATTGATGCGAGATCGGAAGAAGATCAGAGCAGTTCCGATCCCGATAGTTCAGAACTCTATGTAGCAAAATACAATGCAGAAACCGGATATGCGGACGGGATCACTGTGACCAGCGCTGGGATCACGGACCGGCAGCTCAGTTTTGTGCATGAGGGCGTCCAACTCGATCTGCACTTCGTAAACGATGTTTTGATTGGTTGCCGAAAAACCTATGAACAGGAACTGACAGATCGGCTGGCAGGCCAGGCTTTAGAATCCTGTACTGCAGAGGAACGGGAGGTGGCAGAAGAGTGCGCCATGGAAGTCATTTTGAATAATGACTCCTGGGAAACAGACGAGGACTATCTGAAGCTGGTACTGGCCGACTACGCGAATCAGGTGCTGGAATATCAAAGCGAGCATCCAGTGGCTTTAGACTCCCAAAAATGATTGGAAATTTGTATGTGAGCGGGGTGTGAGAGCCGTTTATGACAACAAAAGAACGCATAGTTGTTTCTGCATATACCGGCTTTCGGATGTGTGACATGGATTTGATAGAGACATATGTCCAGGAAAAGCTCGGACGGCCGGTTGTCTCCAGCGAATGGGGAGATAAACATTTCCACGAGATTGTACAGGCTATGGTTGCAGAGGACTTTCTGACGCTCTGTGAGTAGCTGATTCTCTCGCCGAACTATACAGGACTTTGTATGGTGGTTGGCAGTTGGCACAAACAAAGAAGCCCCGCAGCTTGTGCTGCGGGGCTCTGTACTTTCAATGTAAGGAATAGGCACAGCCTTGTCCATCGTCAGCGGCCATACACGCGGAGCAAATCGGTTCTGCACCGCGATTTCGATACACCATGCACTGATTCTCTCATCGAACTAAAGTTCGGGAGCTCCCTGTAGGGAGCCTATGTGGTAGGTTCCCAGCAGGGAACCTATGTGGGCGACGGTCTAGGTGGCGATGCTGATTATCCCGCTCCGATCAACAGCCAATGTACCATCCTGCATCTTTGCTGCGAAGCTGACTTCTCCAATCAGTCCATCAGCGTTTGGCTGAATAACAAGGTCGTAGGCAGTCGCATCTATGAGGCTTCCAGCAACTGCGCCGGCCCTGCCAATAACCAAGGCTTCCTGGCTATGCCTGATGGCAGAGGGGTCAGTGGGCAGAGGCTCCAAGGCGGGGCGGAAACCGAGGAGCGCGTGCCGAGAGGACGAGTCACTCCAACCCCAGTGGCGGGCCGAGGTGTACCCACGAATCGCGCGGTGCGACACAGACCCACTCACAGGTTCCTGGCCCCAGAAAAATTTATGATCCCAGTGCCAGAGAGTATCATCCTCGCCAACAGCGTCTAAGGCAGCATCCCACTCGTTGGGAACATCCTCCTTACTGCCGACTTTGAGTAGGCGGATCTTAAATCTAAGACCTTGTACTGTGACCTCTTTGCCAAATACCAAGCCTTGGACATCCAAGTCATCCCAGCTGACATTGGTCAGCAGGCACTGGTCCGCAATGAGCAACCCATTAACAGCTACCCATCCGATCTCCTTGCTGGGAGTCATTTCTCCAACCTCAATAGTCTGACTTGGAACATATTGCATCCCTGTTTCTACTGGACGGCCATCTAGGAAAAGACTACCCAGTTTTATTATATTTGCCATACATGTGTCATCCCCTTCCTGTGCTTGCTCCTAAATTGTTGTATAATACTGTTGTATGCGAAACTGCCGGAATTTATTCAGAGGAACATGGATAGAAGAGGGGAGAGGAGGGGTACAAGCAAGCTATCTTTTCTACAAATGAACTGCCAAGAGGGCTTTTTTCTTCTGGTCTGCCGCTTCGCATATGGCCCCTCAACCAATGGGCACAGGATACAACAAGTACTCCTATTGCACTCCTGCGAACGCCTGTGGTATAATATAACCAACAAAGGGGGATGATCAAAATGCCGGAGCCAAAGCGCGACATCAAGGATAGCGTATTTACTTTTTTGTTCAGCGATATCGAATATACAAAACAGCTATACCTGTCTCTGCACCCGGAGGATACCGATATCCGGGATGAGGACTTCAGGCTGGTGACACTGGAGAATATCCTGGCCATCGGCCAGTACAATGACCTGGGCTTTCAGGTTCGGGACAAACTCATTTTGCTGGTGGAGGCTCAAAGCACTTTCTCCCCGAACATCCCTCTGCGTATGCTGATGTATCTGGCAAAAACCTACAACGAGTATATCGAGGAACACCAGCTTTCCCTGTATCGGGAGAAGAAAGTATCTATTCCTCGGCCGGAGCTTTATGTGATATATACCGGGGAAAAAGAAACCCCCGATATCCTGCGTCTAAGCGATATGTACGAGGGTTCTGGATCTGCTGACCTGGCGGTGCGGGTGCTTAGGGATGGCCAACCTGGAGATATCCTATCTCAGTATGTGGATTTCTGTCAGGTGGCAAATGAACAGGTTTCTTTGTACGGACGCACAGATGAGGCGCTCATGAGTACCATCCAAATCTGTCAGGAACGAGGTATCTTGGTACCATTCCTGGACTGCCGGAAAAAGGAGGTTGTTGACATCATGACAAGGTTATTCAGTCAGGAGAAAGCCTGGGAGATGGAGTTAGCCGCTCATGCCCGGGAGGAGCGGGAAGAAGGCCGCAAAGAGGGGCGTGAGGAAGGAGAACAGATGGGCATGGCAAACCTGCTAAAGAAAATGCTTGCGAATGCCAGCATCTTGGATGTCTCTCGCATCACGGGTATTTCGCAGGAAGAGATTACCCGCATAATTGGTGGCTGAACTAGCATGCATACACAAAGAGCCCCGAGGATGTTATCCTTGGGGCTCTTTGTGTAGCATTATCCTGTTGGGCTAGATTTTTTTTCGTTTTTTTTGGAGGGAGAGGGAAGGGTTAGTTCTTTATTAACGGAGAAAATGGGGGCGGGGTCTTTCTTGTTTGCTGGGGGCCCCGTCGCAGCCGGTCCCCTTTCGGGAACCTATGTAAGGCCCGTGAGGTTCCGTTGTTTTCTACTACGGCCCACATAGGTTTTCTTCGAAAACCTACAACTATCTCCGCCATCGCTGCGGCTCTAGCGAAGCGAACCGCGTGGCGGCTCTAGCGAAGTGAGCCGTGTGGCAAACAGGCAGGTCTCATGGGCCCCGCATAGGCTCCGAAAGGAGCCGGCCCGCAGCATAGCTTCTGGCAAGAAAGAAATCCATGTGCCATGTTTCCTCGTTAAAAAAGGCCCCACACCTAGGTTTTCTCTGGAAAACTACAGCCAAAATCTCCCTGCATAAAACGAAACAGCCTCCGAAAATCGGAAGCTGCTTGTAAACGCTATTCGGTAGTTTCGAGATGATATTTTCCTGAACTAATGCAGGTTCCCAAGCAGGAACCTTTGAGGGCGCACAATAGCGCCAATAATTTCTGTCCCATTTGCATACTATGCAAATAGCCTACTAGCTAGGCTGCCATCCCCTTAATTAGGAGCTGGCGGGACTCTTGGAGATCTTCTTCAGCTTGGCCGTCAACCAAGCCTTGAAGACTCCCAAGAGCAATTTTGGCAGAGTAGCGCCATGGTTAGGCTGGAGTCCCATCACAGCGCGCACATAATCTGCCAGTTCGATGGAAGCACCGCTCTCGGACATCTTTGTGATGTCCTTGGGCAGTGCTTTCGTCGTTCCTCTGAGGATTTCGTTGGCCGCAGCCAACTTTCTAATCTCGCGGGCAACCCGCTTTTCAGCGTGCTCATCTAAAATAGAGAGCAACCTTTCCAAACGGGCAAGAACGCCGTCCGAGAAGTCAGGGTCGTGTCAAGATTTTTTCGCACTTTAGTTTGCAAGCTCTGGCATGAATGGAGTCAGCCGGCAATGGAGGCATCCTCAATGGCGGCCTCCAGGTGCTTCATATTCATGTACTTTTTGTTGCCCCACTGGGAGCCAGCTACATGGCGTAGCCGGGCACAGACCAGCATAAGGGCAGAGTTGCCGTCCGGGAAGCTGCCCACTACACGAGTACGGCGGCGGATCTCCCGGTTCAGCCTCTCAATGACATTGTTGGTGCGGATACGGGTCCAATGCTCACTGGGAAAATCACAATAGGTCAGAGTCTCCTCGATGCTGTCCTCCACCTTCTTAGCAGCCTCTTTCAGCTTCATGGAACACAGCTCCTCCACTACGGCCCTGGCCTTTTCACGAGCGGCTTTTTTGCTCTCCTGGGCGTGGATCGCCTTGAGCATTTTGGCTACCAGTTTCACCTTGGAGCGAGGTGTGACAGAGAACACATTACGGTAAAAGTGGACGGTGCAGCGTTGGTATTTGGCTTCAGGGAACACTTCGCCCACGGCCTCCAGCATACCAAGGCACTTATCTCCAACGATGAGTTTCACGCCGTCCAGGCCACGGCCACGCAGCCACTGGAAGAAGTTGATCCAACTGGCCTTGTCCTCTTTCATGCCCTCGGCGGCACCTAAAACCTCACGATATCCGTCCTCATTGACCGCGATTGCCACCAGGATGGCCACATTTTCAAACTCTCCACCCCAGTTGCGGCGCAGATAGATCCCATCCACATAGACATACGGATACCGCCCGCCTTGCAGAGGACGGTTACGCCAATCCTCGATGTGGACATACGCTTTCTTGTTCAGCTCACTGATGGTGGAGGGAGAGACCTTACTGCCCCAGAGAGTCTCGGTAATATCCTCTACACGCCGGACGGATACGCCAGCCAGGTACATCTCAATGAGAGCCTCTTCCACGCTACTCTCCCGGCGGCGATACCGCTCAATGATGGCAGTCTCAAAGGAGATCCCCTTGAGCTTGGGCATCTTGAGTGTGACATCCCCAGAAGTGGTGGTAAGGTTGCGGTTGTAGTGGCCGCTGCGGTAGCCCTGGCGTTGCTCATTGCGCTCGTACCGGGCCGCCTGGGTCAGCTTCTCCGCTTCGGCCTCCAGCAGCTCGTTGAGGGTTTCCTCTACGCTTCCGCGCACAAGTTCCTTGAGCTGCCCCTTGATAACTTCTTCGTTTAGCTGTACAATCTTTTCGGACATGGTTTGCTGTCTCCTTTCGAATGGTGGTGTCGCAACTTCATTCTACCAGACATCTGCAAACCATGTCTCTTTGTCTTTTTGCGAAACTTATTCTACCTGACCGAAGTCAGCCATCGGCTTCCGCAAGATCCTCATGACAAACAACCTCATCTAATCACTGGAAATGGCGAAACAAGCAGAAAAGAAGATGCCCCCAAGGAAATCCTCGGGGGCATCGTTTGTTGTATGGAACTCTGTGAGATTGTGGTTAGCATAGGTAGTCTTGCTCTCTGCTTAATGGTAGCCGACATCGTAATTATTGACGGAAAATCTCTCAACCCTCTCAAAGTTACCGTTCCACAAGCAGATAACCCAATAGGAGGTTCCTCCTTTCTCAATTGTTATAGGCCGAATAATCGTAGTTGTTAGAAGACCACCGTTCGACCAATTCAAAATCACCACTCCACAAACAAATAATCCAACAATTACCCGCTTTTGCAGCAGACAAATACTTGTAATCATCCGCCATCAGTGTTTGCTTGTGCCCGGAAGAATTCATCCAGTCTTCCACCGCACTGTAAATTGAAATTTGCCCCTTTGCGATTACTTCTCCGGCAAATTTTCCTTTCTGTCGCTCATGCGAAAAGTCACTCACCAGCTCATAGCACCGCTGAAGCGTATGCTCCTCGGCTGCATCGCTGGGAACCCAGCTCAGAGGCGCATGACCCTCATCCACCCTCGCCTCATTCACATACTCCAGTGCGCTATACTGCAATCGGGCCGTTCCAACATCCACATTGGTAGCTCCGGTGTAATACCCATTGTTGGATACAATATCAGAGTTTCCATAAGTGGGATAATCATCCTTTTTACCAATACCGGAAGCTACCCCCGCCGCCGCAGTGGCTCCACTGGACAGCTTCTGTCCCAGCTCGGTGCTGGTGGGAGTATCAGATTCATCAGGAGTCGCAGGGGTGGTTGTTCCTGTTCCAGAAAATACATCATACATCCGGCACAGTACCGCAGCAGCCTGACCACGGTTCATCAGGGCGCTGCCATTGAAAGTACCCTTGTCGTCCACACCGCTGATGATGCCAGCACTTACCACGGCCATCAGAGCATCCTTATAGTTGTCGGGGATGCTCTTCCAGTCGGCAATGCCGGCCTGTACCGCGGCGGCATCATAGCTGGGGACCTTATCATATATGGTCATGATATTGAAGAGGATCTGCGCCATATTATACCGGTTGACCGGCTCATTGGCGATCTCATGGATATCGGAATCAATGATGGGGGTTCCTACGCAATAACTACTGTCGCCCCTCATCACCGCCATGCAGGGTACATACCATTCAACCATCGATGGATCCCCTCCGTACGCAGAGATCAGGTAGGGGTCAACAGACCGGCCCAGCATAAGAGCGAATTGACCATAAGTCACATTGTCCGCCGGACCAAATTTCCCGTTGCTGTAGCCTGCGATCCAGCCATTTTCCGAGGCCCGATTTACAGATGCGTAGGCCCAGTGGGAGGTGGGGACATCGGGAAAGGTGGGTTTGCTGGTCGTGGCGAAGATGCCAGCGAAGATGCTGATCAGCATGGCCGCTGCCAGCAACAGGGAAATGCGCTTTTTGTTGTTCGTTGCTTTCATGTTGAAAGGTCCTCCTTAAATAATATTTCGGTTCTCCGTTCTTGTGGAGAACTAGATCCCTTGCCTCTTCACTAATATTATATGCACTTTCCCAAAATAATATTTTGTGGATGAATTTGGGCCAGGTCTTTTTTAGCGAGGAGAGGCGGCGAGGGGTTTATTTTTTTGCTGGAGGCACTCAATGAATCCAGCCCCCTCCGGGGGCCTATGTATGGTCCGTGAGGTAGCTCAGCCCTGGCTCCGACAGTCCACAACCGCCTCGACAAACACCTGCTCTTCCTCTATATAATATATCACCTTGTACCATTTAGCAATATTTGCCTTGTGGTACAAGTTCGGCGGGAGGTTGGGGTCGTCGCAGGGCGGATAGAGATAGGGGTTGGCCCCGAGCTGTTTCACCAGTGCCCGAAATTCCTCCAGGAGCCGCCGGGCAGCCGGCTTACTCACCCTGGCGATGAAGGCTGCGTGGATATAAGTTGCCGCTGCAACCTGGGGTTAAACTGGACGCTGTACTTAGGCATCTCCAGCCGCATCCTCGATAGCCCGCTCCATGCTGGCCAGCACCTCGTCAGCAGGGACACACTCCACCCCCTGCTCCCGGTCCCGCTTCGCCCGCAGCAGGTCGGCGCAGAGGGACCGTTCAGAACTCATGCTGACATTTTCCATATCATCGCCATCCTTCCACGAAATGGAAAGCTGCTTCTTATTCTTTGCGCAGCCGGTCGGATACAGACTAATCTTGGGGAGACAGTTCTCCAGTATGGGATGCCAGAGCTTCGATACGGTGGTCTTGTGTCAATATTTCCATCTGGCTGATGGCGATGGCGTTGAGCTTTGCCAAGCGCTCGGCCTGAGACATCCCTTCTCCGATAAACACCGCATTCAGATTTTCCAGATTGGACAGGCAGACCAGCTGAGAGACATTGGCGTAGTCACGGATATTCCCTTTCAGATCCGGATGGCTATCCCGCCACTGCTTTGCAGTCATGCCGAACAGAGCCATGTTCAACACATCGGCTTCACTGGCATACACCATGGAGACTTGCTTTGCGGAAAGCTCCGGCGGAATCAGGTTCTCCTTGATGGCGTCTGTATGGATGCGGTAGTTGATCTTGGCTAGGTTTCGCTTGATGTCCCAACCAAGCTGTTTCATTTCCTCAGCCTTGAGTCGTTCAAACTCTTTGATCAGATAGATTTTGAACTCTGGGCTGATCCACATGCCAAACTCAAAGGCGATGTCCTTGTAGGCGTATGTGCCGCCATATCTTCCAGCCTTTGCCCGCAGTCCAATCGCATGAGTCTTTTCGACCCACTCTTTGACGCTGAGCTTATAGCTATTCAGGCCGGCATGGCTTTTAACTACGGCGAATTCGCCATAATTAAAATCTGGGTTGTGGATTTGTTCCCATATCCCAAGGAATTCGACGGTGTTTCTGTTTCGCAGCCAGTCAGAAATGAAAAAGTCCCCATCTTTCGCCTTGAGCATATCCGTCAGGGAAATATAATCCTTGTCATCTATGGTTGTAACTGCAATTTCTGCTCCGTGGACAATCAATTTGTTATTCATTCAGGAAACGCCTCCATAGCGAATTGATACTGGGGGGATAGCGCCGTTTGCCAGGACTTTCACCGAAACCAGCTCCCTCTGTGACCTTCGAAGAAGGTCATGTGGTGACTTTCGAAGAAGGTCATGTGGTGACTTTCTGGATGAAAGCTGCGTTGGGAGCCTATTTGCGGTCCATGAGGCCGCTTAGCACTAGCCTTGGCAGTCTAAGACCGCTAGGACGAACAGCTGTTTACCATTCATGATACAACATGTTGTGTGAGTTTGCAATATTTGCTGCGCAAAACAGGAGAGTTTACGGCCCATATGAGGCTTTGCTATGGGCTAAAGGCAAAACAAAAACGCCTTGCAGCTTTTCTTCTTCAGAAAAGGCCACCTCCCTCAAAAGCACAAAAAAGATCGCCCCCTCCAACTGAGGGGGCAGAAGCGTCGCTTTGTTGTTTAGGAAGAGGGTTGTTGTTAGAGTCTTTTTTAACAAAGAAATGCGGCAGGAAGATTGCCTCTGCCAGGAGCTGTGGCACGGGCAGGCTCCGTTTCGGAGCCTTATGTTGGGTCCGTGGGACTGCTCTTTCTAGTCTGTGCCAATGATTCGCACACCCCTCTCCCCTACCAGTCTGAAGGCGGCTGCAGTATGTTCCTAATGGGCACTTCTCCTTTCATTTCAGCTTTCAAATGAACTCCGGCAGTTTTGCATACAACTGTATTACGGAACAATTTAGGAGCAAGCATAGGAAGGGGATAATACATATATGGCAAATATCATTAAGTTAGGCAGCCTCTATCTGGACGACTGCCCGGCAGACACAGAAATAGTGTACAACTCCGGCCAAGCCATCAGGATCGGCGAAGCTGTTCCTGGCAAAGAGATCAGCTGGGTGGTGGTGAACAACATGCTCATCGCCGACCGCTGTATCCTAACCAAGATTAGCTGGGACAACCTGAAGGCCAACGACTTAGTGTTCGGCAAGGAAGTATCCATCGGCGGCTTCCGCTTCACAGTGAGATTGCTTCAGGTTGGAGCAGAAAAAGACGAGCCTAACGAGTGGGATGCGGCTCTTGATGCCGTCGGAGAGGATGACTCCATCTGGCATTGGAAAGACGCCTATTTTTGGGTACAAGAACCAGGGAAAATAGGGTCATACCGTGCGTATCGTGGCTACAATTCGGCCCGCTACTGGGGCAGCCGCTCGTCCGGCTATCGAAACGCGAGCCTCGGGTTCCGCCCCGCCCTAGTCCCCCTGAACACCAAGCATCAGGACGAGATCCGTATTGGTGAGCAACTGAGGCTCTGGGGTGGCCAGAGCATCGTATCCGGCCGGCTGGAGGAAATCAGCGACTATGAGATGGTTCTCTCAGACTGGGACGGCACATTGTTCGGTGACTTCGGCAGCCGTATCAGCGATGGACGCATCGTCATTGATCAGGGCGCCATCGCAGGAGCACAGAGAATCTAATACCGCGCCAAAAGCGGGCCCAGGAGGATATCTCCCGGTCCCGCTCCTTTTTTTTGCCTACATCCCAGGCTAGTTCCCCCAGGTCGGGCTCCTTCGGAGCCTACGCAGGATCCGTGAGAACTGCCTGTTTGCAACAACAGCCAGGATATTTCCCGGTTGTACAAAACAGCGAGACCCGCCAACCCGGTGTACCAGCTCCCATCCTCACGCGCCGGCACTTCATAAGGTACAATTCGGTCTGAAACGACGCCCCTTTAGGGGCGGTTTAACATCACCTCCTCCGAGGAATCGGGGATGGTATTTTCGCCAATAGGGTCTGCGATGCGTGCATAGTATAACCCATCCCCATACAGAAAGGAGGGAAACCTATGCCTACCATCGCAATTACCATGAAACTGCACCTTCGCCCCAGCGAAGAGGATGCATTGGCCTTTGGCGTCA
>ENA-OYVP01001374-OYVP01001374.1-human-gut-metagenome-genome-assembly--contig:-NODE-1374-length-12029-cov-4.788375_pt1 | contig 12029 bp, 5 predicted proteins | sample MGYA00244160_ERZ653377 | MGnify/ENA primary metagenome ERZ653377 (study PRJEB26926, sample SAMN06165160) | human gut metagenome | biome: ENVO:00009003; feature: ENVO:2100002; material: ENVO:00002003...
TGGGCTCGGAGATGTGTATAAGAGACAGATTCGATGCGTTCTCTCGAGGTTCATCAGAGCAAAAGGGGCTTTCGTCTTCATTGCTATCACGGTGATTGGAACCGCTCTCTCCTATGCCATGCCATACGTGAACGGAAAATTTTTAGATTTTCTTCTCGGTAACCGCAGCGAAAGAGACGCCGCACTCTTCGCACTCCTGGTTGCGTCAATAGGAGTTTTCTCCACCCTCTTTACTTATTTTGCAGGAACACTTTCCATTCGCATAAGCACGAGACTTTCCTTTGATCTTCTCAGGGAGGCCGTCTTGCGTTTTGAAAGAGACGATTACTTGGTGAGTCGGACCATCGATCCAGCCTATACAACGCAACGGATTATTTCCGACTCCAGCGTGGTCTCATCCTTCGTTTTGGCGAATTTCATCAGTGCGCCGCTGTCCATTGTAGCTATTCCCATCGTATTGCTTATCATATGGTCAATTGATTCAACTCTCGCGGTGTTTTCCATCATTCTCCTCATCGTGTATTTCTGTGTAATTACTGGGTTGAGGAAACTTTTGTATAGGGTCACGTATGAGAAGAAAGAGGCGGACAGCGCCTTTTACGCCGCAATTGCATCGCAGCTTAATCAGATTCTCAACATTCAACTGGCATCTTCGTACGGCAAGAGCGAACAAGCGCTCGACGCTGGGTTTAAGAGCTATTTTCCCAAAGTTTTGCGCTCCGGAAAGCTATCATATTCTCTGACATCGCTCGATGGTCTTTTCGCAGCGTTGTTTCAAGCGGTGATACTTGTTGTTTCCGGAGTACGAATCATTAACGGAACTATGTCAATAGGCGAGTACACTATCATCGGTACATACTTCGCGGTTCTCTTTAAGACTTTGAAAAGTATGATGTCATTGTTCAAATCCTATCAAGATGCCAAAGCATCATGGGATAGGACGGCTATCGCGACGAGAGAAAAGGAGAGATCGGGGTGGAATCGGACCGATTTAGCTAAACTCGATGAAATAAATGACATTTCGGTATCTGATTTGGAATTCTCGGTTGCCCTTCCAGACGGATCTGTCCGAGAGGTCCTCGGCGGGTTTTCTTTCAAGTTTTCCGGTCCTGGTACATATTGCATAGTTGGGGAAAACGGAAGAGGCAAGACGTCACTTCTTTACTTGATGCTCGGGCTATACTCATCGAAAGGCAAAGTAAAATACAACGGCGTGCCAATCGAAGAATGCGACTTGGATTACATACGTGCGAGAGAGATATCGTGCTGCCCACAGTCGTGCTTCGCGCCGGACGAAACGGTGAAAGAGCTGTTAGAGTATTTCGACACGCCCTTTTCTTCCTATCACCGGGGTGTAGATGGCCTACTTTCGCTGGAAAACAGCGTGAAGGAGTTGCTCGGGAAACGTTGCTCCGCGCTTTCGGGCGGTGAGCTGCGCCGAGTGTACTTATGGTCGGCGATTTCACGCAAGTCGTCAGTTTTGGTACTCGACGAGCCCACGACTGGGTTAGACGCTGTAAGCCGCGCCGAGCTTGCGGCCTATGTTAAGCGCAACAAGCAAAGCCAGCTGATCATCGTTGTCTCTCACGATGACGAGATGGTCGGCGCGGTAGAAGGGGTAGTGGATTTAGGCAGCATGTACCAGGGTAAATGATGACAAGTGTAGTGCTACCCAACTGGCAGAGATAACAAAAAGGCGATGCAGATGCACATAGCATTCAGGCGGTTCGGACTCGGTGCCTTCACGCCATCGCAACGCTTTCAGATATGGTTCTCGTTCTCTTACTAAAGGAGACTTTAGTCTACGTCATCTTGTCGAGACAGAGGTGAAGCGAAGTGTTGTCGCGACGTATCTTATTCCAGGTGGCTCAGTATCAGCGTGAGAATCGCACCAAAGTGTACTTACGATTCTCGTGTCCCACGGACAACATGGGCTGAGCATTGAGGTTCCACCCTTTGCTGCAACTACACGGGGTTGGACGGCAATGAATATGCCGGGCCGCATACCACGCGCAGCGGGGGTCCATGTCCCAGTATGTTGCCTACAGCAGCCTCGATGTCCACGCACACATCATCTCTGCCTTCGCGTTCAATCCATTTGCCGGAGAGTGCGAGGGTTGCCAGGCCGTAGAATTCGAGCCGAACAAATGAAATGCGGTATCAGCGCATAGGATTAAACTGACGATTGCTTTGCACTGAGAATACGCTTGGAAAGCCGCTATGGGTGGCGGCCCGGGTTAAATAGAGAAGCCCGTCCGATCACTTTCATGTGGCGAACGGTCGGGCTTCTTATTCCACTTGCCAATGCTCGGCTCATATTGGAAGAAAGCTACGCTAATGTTTGCGTGACACTCCTATTTTCTCCGAAGAAAGAGTCGGATAATGAAGAATAGAATTAAAAAAGGTGCCAGATATAACGCAAGTATAAAGGCTAATCCAACGAGACCTTGCAATAATGGCATAATTCCTCCCAGACACGAGATTTTGGTATTTGTTCCCATCTTATTCTGAATTGGACCAAATAGTTCCTAGCCACAAAACTACTCGTCAACTGGATCGCACCAATCTGCTGGCAAAACACAGCTTGATTCTTTATCGACATAGCACCAATCCGCAACAGGGCACTCGGCGATGTCGTAAAAATTGCATATATCAACTCCAAGACAACAAGGCTCAACGGGAGGATGTTCATTTGAACCAACAGGATGGATATGCTTCATAACAGCTCCTCACCTTAATCCAATTAGAGACTACGTTTGATCAATGCCACAGTGATCTACAACGCAGATGCTGCCGCCATCCATGTCATAGTCGCAGTAATCGTATGCACCACAGCCATCTGCTTTATCATAAACAGTACAGATGTCAGTAATGCCCAAGAGGCAGTCAAAAGACATCGGCTTCACGCCTGCCTCGCCGCCACTTCCTGGATTAATCGGATGAATATGCTTCACGACTACCTCCCTTTGAGTGCAGAAAAACCTCAATATTGTGTATAACAAACCAAGATGTCTAGTTCACCATATTTCTAGAATGGTTTCGGCGAATGTAGCAATAAGCTTCGCAGACGGTAATCAGAAGAACGAACACCTCCACAATGGTGACAGCAATGCGCTGAACCGCTTATTCCGATACAGTAGCTTCTCGTTGATTTTTCTCCTGCGAAGATGAGTGGCGGGAAATAAGGTCAAAAGCCATCTCGTAGCACATTTTTCTATATTCACATGATGCAGGGTGTAGACTCTTGGGCAAGTAGCCGTGCTCGTCTGCAGCCTCCCAGCTACAGCCCCCACCACAGAAAGACCGAGCCCAACAGTCCGTACAGTCAATTCTTTTTTCGACACCCTGACTCCAGTTTTCAATATACCTAGTTTCGTCAATTCCGGTGACGATGTTGCCCATTTTGAATCGCATCATCCCGACAAACCTGTGACAGGGGTATACGTCCCCTTCGGGAGTCACGGAAATAAAACGCCTGCCAGCCCCGCATCCGACAAAGGCGATCCTGTTGCTCATAATCAAATCAACTGCAGTTTTCAATGTTCTAAACAAGGGCTTTTCCCCTTGATCAATCTGTTTGAGATATTGATCCGCCAAATCTATTAGGCCCGCCCTGATTTTGTTTAATGAGTGTTCGTCGAGTTTGATATTCTCATCGAATGAGCTCACGGGCGAGAAGTAAATCCTTCTGAAGCCCATCTCTTTAAACTGAAGATAGTCTTCAACAAGGTTACAGTTATTATTTGTTAAGGTCGCTCTTGCGCCGAAGGGGAACGACTCGGAAAAACGACGAACGTTTTTGTCGATATCGGAGAAAGAGCCGCCTCCCGTCTTATACGGGCGCGATGCATCGTGCTTGCATCCTGTACCATCGAGACTAATCAGAACAGAAAACCCGTGCTCCTTGAAAGAATTCACAGCAGTGTCATTCAAAAGCGTTCCGTTGGTCGTAATAGAATAGGTAAAGTTTCTATTGGGGTATATTCTTTTTGAATAGTCGACCGTTTTCCATATCAGCGGCTCGTTAATCATGGGTTCCCCACCAAAAAAGACGATCGCAAGCGTTTCGTTTTCCGATGAACTTGCGACGAGGTAGTCGACCGCCTTGAAGGCTATCTCGTCTGTCATCAGCAGAGGAGACGTTCCATAATCTCCTTTACCGGCAAAACAGTAACTACAACCAAGGTTGCATGCATGTGAAACGTGGAGTTCGATGGATCTAAGTTTTCGAGGCGTGTCTTTTGTTAAGAAAGTCCGCTCAGACAATCGTTGATACTCATCAATGTCGTCTTCAAGTTCTGCTATGGTCGTTTGGTCGTAGCCTTTCGCAGCAAGTGACTTTGTTAGCAACTTCGAGTTGACCGTTCTTCCCGATGCTTCAAATATGCGAAGCGCATCTTCTGATGCTTGGTCAACCTGAAAGCAATTGCGAGTGACCTCATCGAAGCAGTAACGACGATCACTTACTGAGAAAAAATGCATACGTTCCTCAATTTCATGCTGGACTGGCACTAACCTTGTTTATTGTTGCGCAGCTATAAAAAACCACCAGCGGGGATTCGGTGTGCGGCCCAATCGGACTCCCAAAAGGTTCTATTTGAGACTGGCAAGCTTTGTGTTGTTGGCACTTCGACAGCGCTCTTTATTCCAACATGGAGCCTCGCAGTTTGAGTCGACTTGCCTCTGGAAGGTCCGATCTTAACTTGATTTAGGATGAAAACAGATTACAGGCGCGCTCCTCTAGAAAGAAAGGAAACCAATCGCCGCCTTTCACCAGGAAAGTTTTTATAGCCCACCTCGAGCAAAATGAAAGATGCGAGAGCGATTGGGGAACAACGCGAATCTCCCCTTTTGGGTGGGAGCGAGCCTTCAGCCACCGGCGAACGACTCGCCCTGGTCAGAATCTGGAAGTGGTGCCGGGCCGCTTGGGCCTCCCCGGTGACTTCGTGGGGCTTACCTGCCTGACGTCGAGGAGTACATCCGCAAGATTCGTTCCCTATGCCGTTTGCTCTCACGCCCGCCTTAGTTCCAAGTCGGGCGAGCCGCCGCGCTCATGCGACCCGTGGCGGCGACACGTCGACGCCGCGCTCGCTGAGCACATCTTCGGTCGCGGGCGAGCACGAGGTCGCGCCGGCGCATCCGCTGGGACTGCTGTGCGTGCAAAACGGCTACGTGGTGAGCGTCCCGCGCTGGATTCAGCCGAGTGAGGAAGGCGTTGAGATCGGCGCGCTGGCAACGGGGGAGGGCGGCATCACCGACGACGTCTCGGCCCGCCATGCCCATATCTGGTGCGACGAGTCTGGCGCATGGTTTGTCGAGGACCTGTCGTCCACTAACGGCACCGTGGTGGTAAACGGGGCCACGAGTGTGTGTATTCAAGTAGAGCCCGGCCGCTCCGCCCAGCTCAACCCCGGCGACGAGCTCAAACTCGGCGAATCCACCACCTACGCCATCCTGCTCGGCGCCCTCTAGCCGGCAGTTAGGGACGTTCCTTTCCTGCCGGTACTTGGGGACACTCCTTGGCGCGTCAGAGCCAGTCGTCCGGGGATGGAGGGACCATTCTGGCCTTTGGCGGTCACCCGAGGTAAACCTTTACCGCCCGCCTATATTTGTCGAAATTACACTTAACGGCGGGGTACAATAAACCCGCATGCGGATTTCCGTTGCGGGCGCTTCCCATCGCCGGGGCGTGCCCGGGAGCATCCGGCATGCGGCCTTTGCGGCGCTCGGTCATGTGCAAGACGGGCGGTCGGGTCTGTGGGGCGCATCAGCTGCCCCTCGCCTCGGCATGTCTTCTCTCCACGCCACGTACCTGCTGCTGAGCCTGCCTGCCAGATGATTGGAAGCAACAGCGTAAATCCCATCACGCCAACATCCCGGCGATCGCCGGGGCCTGTATACCTATATGAGAGGAGAGGGGTATATGGCGCGTAAGTTTAAGTCTATGGACGGCAACGAGGCGGCCGCATATGTTTCGTATGCGTACACCGAGGTAGCGGGAATCTATCCCATTACGCCGTCCAGCCCGATGGCCGACCATGTCGACCAGTGGGCGGCCCAGGGTCGCAAGAACATCTTCGGCACCCCGGTCAAGGTCGTCGAGATGGAGTCCGAGGCAGGTGCAGCCGGTACCGTTCACGGTTCGCTGGGCGCCGGTGCTCTGACCACCACTTACACGGCTTCTCAGGGTTTGCTCCTGATGATCCCGAACATGTACAAGATCGCGGGCGAGCAGCTCCCGGGCGTCTTCCACGTCTCCGCGCGTTGCGTCGCTTCCCACGCCCTGAACATTTTTGGCGATCACTCCGACGTCATGGCTTGTCGTCAGACCGGCTTCGCCATGCTCGCCGAGGGCAACGTCCAGGAGGTCATGGACCTCTCGCCGGTGGCTCACCTTGCCGCCATCGAGGGTAAGACCCCGTTCCTTAACTTCTTCGACGGCTTCCGCACCAGCCACGAGATCCAGAAGGTCGCCATGTGGGACTACAAGGATCTGGCCGAGATGTGCGACATGGACGCCGTCCAGGCTTTCCGCGATCACGCGCTCAACCCTGAGCACCCGCACACCCGCGGTAGCCACGAGAACGGCGATATCTTCTTCCAGAACCGTGAGGCCTGCAACAAGGTCTACGACGAGCTTCCCGCCGTCGTCGAGGGCTACATGAAGAAGATCAACGAGAAGCTCGGCACCGATTACGGCCTGTTCAACTACTACGGCGCTCCCGATGCCGATCGCGTCGTCGTGTGCATGGGCTCCTTCTGCGACGTGCTCGAGGAAGTCATCGACTACCTCAACGCTCACGGCGAGAAGGTCGGCCTGGTCAAGGTCCGTCTGTTCCGTCCGTTCTCCATCAAGCACTTCGTCGACGTTCTCCCCGAGACCGTCCAGAAGATCGCCGTCATGGACCGCACCAAGGAGCCGGGTTCCATCGGCGAGCCGCTCTACCAGGACGTCGTCTCCGCTCTCTACGAGGCCGGCAAGACGGGCATCAAGGTCGTTGGCGGCCGTTACGGCCTGGGCAGCAAGGACACGCCTCCCGCGTCCGCGTTCGCTGTCTTCGAGGAGCTCAAGAAGGACGAGCCCAAGCGCGAGTTCACCATCGGCATTGTCGATGACGTGACCAACCTGAGCCTGCCCGAGGCCGAGGATGCGCCCAACACCGCAGCCCCCGGCACCATCGAGTGCAAGTTCTGGGGTCTGGGTGGCGACGGTACCGTCGGCGCCAACAAGAACTCGATCAAGATCATCGGCGACCACACCGACAAGTACGTCCAGGCCTACTTCCAGTACGACTCCAAGAAGACCGGCGGCGTCACCGTCTCGCACCTGCGCTTTGGTGATTCCCCGATTCGCTCGCCGTACTACGTGACCAAGGCCGACTTTGTCGCCTGCCATAACCCCAGCTACATCGTTAAGGGCTTCAAGATGGTCCGCGACGTCAAGCCGGGCGGCACCTTCCTGGTCAACTGCCAGTGGAGCGACGAGGAGTTCGCCGAGCACATGCCCGCCGTGGCCAAGCGCTACATCGCGAACAACAACGTCAACGTCTACCTGATCGACGCTATCGACCTGGCCGCTAAGGTTGGCATGGGCAAGCGCACCAACACGGTGCTCCAGTCCGCCTTCTTCGCGCTGGCCAAGGTCCTGCCCGCCGAGGACGCCCTGCAGTACATGAAGGACGCGGCCACCAAGTCCTACATGAAGAAGGGCCAGGCCATCGTCGACGCCAACCATAAGGCCATCGATGCCGGCGCTACCGCCTTCCGTAAGTTCGAGGTTCCGGCCGACTGGGCTACCGCCGAGGATGCCGCCCCCGTCGAGCTCTCCGAGGAGACCAAGTCCGCTATCGCCCAGCAGGTCAAGAACCTGCTCGAGCCCATCGATCGCATGGACGGCGACAGCCTGCCTGTTTCCGCCTTCGTCGATTGCGCCGACGGCCAGTTTGAGCTGGGCGCCTCCGCATACGAGAAACGCGGCGTCGCCGTAGTCGTTCCCCACTGGGACGAGACCAAGTGCATCCAGTGCAACCAGTGCGCCTACGTGTGCCCGCATGCCACCATCCGTCCGTTCGCGCTCAACGCGGACGAGGTCGCCGAGGCCCCCGAGACCATGCGCATGCTGGATGTGAAGATCCCCAAGGACACCGGTTACAAGTTCGCCATCGCCGTCAGCCCGCTCGACTGCATGGGCTGCACCAACTGCGTCAAGGTCTGCCCCAAGGGCGCCCTCGAGATGGTTCCCACCGAGCAGGAGATGGACCAGCAGCCCGTTTGGGACTACATGGTCGAGAACGTCTCCGAGAAGAAGGAGCTCATCGCGGCCAACGTCAAGGGCAGCCAGTTTAAGCAGCCCTACCTGGAGTTCTCCGGCTCCTGCGCCGGCTGCGCCGAGACCGCCTATGCACGTCTGGTGACCCAGGTCGCCGGCGACCGCATGTTCATTTCCAACGCCACCGGCTGCTCCTCCATTTGGGGCAACCCCGCTGCCACCGCTCCTTACTGCAAGGACAAGGACGGTCACGGCCCGGCGTGGAACAACTCCCTGTTCGAGGACAATGCCGAGCACGGTCTGGGCATGGCCGTTGGCTATGAGGCCGTTCAGCACAAGCTGATCGCCGCTACCCAGGACATCATCGCTGCCGATGGTCCGTCCGATGAGCTCAAGGCCGCCGGCCAGGCTTGGATCGACTCCGTCAACGACGCCGAGGCCTCCAAGACCGCTGCCGCTGCCTACGTTGCCGAGCTCGAGAAGTGCGGCTGCGACGCTTCCAAGGCGATCCTCGCCGACAAGGCTTACCTCACCAAGAAGTCCTTCTGGATCTTCGGCGGCGACGGCTGGGCCTACGACATCGGCTTCGGCGGCCTGGATCATGTCCTCGCCTCTGGCAACAACGTCAACGTCTTCGTGTTCGACACCGAGGTGTACTCCAACACCGGCGGCCAAGCCTCCAAGGCCTCTAACCTGGGCCAGGTCGCCCAGTTCGCCGCCGCGGGCAAGAACATCAAGAAGAAGAGCCTCGCCGAGATCGCGATGAGCTACGGCTACGTGTACGTGGCGCAGGTCGCCATGGGCGCCAACCCGGCTCAGACCCTCAAGGCCATTCACGAGGCCGAGGCCTATGACGGCCCGTCCCTCATCATCGGCTACAGCCCCTGCGAGATGCACTCCATCAAGAAGGGTGGCATGCAGAACTGCCAGGCCGAGATGAAGAAGGCTGTCGAGTGCGGTTACTGGAACCTCTTCCGCTTCAACCCCGAGGCTGCTGCCGGCAAGAAGTTCTCGCTCGATTCCAAGGAGCCCGCGGGCGGTTATCAGGAGTTCCTGATGAACGAGGCCCGTTACGCTTCGCTGACGCGTTCCTTCCCCGAGCGCGCCGAGGAGCTCTTCAAGGAGAATGAGCAGGCTGCTATGGACCGCTATCAGCACCTGCTGAAGCTCAAAACGGTGTATAACGAGGCCTAGGTCTCCCACCGCAGGATCTGAGGGCTGACCTTCGCGGACGTCCTCGGACATGAAAGAACCCCCGCTGCGCACTACGTGCGGCGGGGGTTCTTTTGTCCCGGTCGCTGTTTCGCGGCTTTGCCGCGAAAGGCGCGTTACTTTGGGCGTGGAAGGGACTGAATCGCGGATTCAGATGGCCTAGAGAGATATGGGCGAAAACGAGAAATCGTTGTCGGGGTCGTCCTTTTCCATAAACTCATCGAGACAGAATGTCATATAAATTGGGACGTACAGGACCTTGCCCTCTTTGCTAAGGTTCTCGCGGCTTAACACAACGGCCTCGGGAATTTTGTACTCGCCCACACTCATTAGACGGTCGAGGGCCGCATGCGCTCGAACCTTCTTGCCCGATTTGACCTCGATAGGGACAACATGCCCGCTGGTGCCCTCGACCACAAAGTCAACTTCGCCGACTTCGCGTGTCTGGTAGTACCACGCATCCGCCCCAAGGGCAACAAGCTCCTGCGCGACCACGTTCTCGTAGAGGCCGCCGAGGTTGGGGGTTTTCATATCAAGATAGACGGCGCGTGCCGTGCTGCCGGGATATCGCGATGCGAGCATTCCTGTATCAGACTCGTATAGTTTAAAAGCTGTCGCTTTCTCCGTCCTCTTGAGAGGACTCCGTGCCTCCGTCACCTGGGGAACCATCAGTCCAACGCCCGCGTTCACCAGCCATAGGAAATCCCGCTCGTATTTTTGAAGACGAGCCCCCTCTCCCAGAGACGAAACAACAAAGCGATGAGACTCCGCCTCAAGTTGAACCGGAATTTGCTCGAAAATCGAGCGAACGTTAAACGCTCGAGTCGATGCATATTTAGAGATATCACTTTTGTACTGATCGACTAGCTGAATTTGAAGCTCACGCGTTCTCACGAGCGAATAACCCGAATCGATATAGTTCTGAACGACCTCCGGCATGCCGCCGCAAACGATATAGGCTCTAAAGTTCTTGAGCATCGCCTCATGAATATAGTTTTCGACGGGTCGCCTTTCGACAAGGCAGCTGCGAATTCCTGCAAGCACATTCTCGCTGACGCTGTTTGCCCAACAAAACTCTTCAAAATCCATCGGCCGCATAACAATGTGCTCGACATACCCTACCGGAAAAGAAGAGATTCCCTTAAACTCGGTCCCAAGCATAGACCCCGAGAAGACATAGCTAAAGCGCCCGTCCTCGACCAATGCCTTCATAAGCGTGACAATCTGCGGATACTCCTGAATCTCATCGACAAAGATAAGGGTATCTCCCTCAACAAGCGGTGCGTCTGCAAGAAGGGCCACACGGTTGATAAAGTCAATGGCGTTCTTGGCGCCAGCAAGTACATCCTTTGCCTCGGTATCGAGCAGCAAATTGACCTCATAATACGATGCGTAGTTGTCTGTTCCAAACGTGCGAATCGCATAGCTCTTGCCAATCTGACGTGCGCCAGTAACAAGCAAGGCCTTATTAGAGTTATTCTTCCAGCTCAAAAGCCTGTCAGTGACCTTACGACGTAGCATCAAAACCCCAAATGACAAAAACTGGCAAATAGATTTGCCCCTAATCATACAAAAATTGGCAGATAGATTTGCCAAAATCATACAAAAATTTGCAGATAGCAAAGCTTGCTTCGGTCTCAAAGCCGCCGAACCGGCACGGTACTTTACGAAAGGCATGCGGCACTGTTGCTGAGGGTGGCCAAGTCGGCAGTGTCGCCGTTGACGTTCTCGGTTGCCTAGGCGCGCAGGAGCGAAAGGGCGTCAGCGGCGTTCAAGCAGTACCCGACGGTAAGGTTCCATACTGCGAACTCACAGTCGTTTGCCGCAGGGTGAGACGCGATTGATTATTCCCTAAGTTGGATGAAAAGCCCCATGTTTTTGCAGGGGTGCATACTCGACATGTAAATGCATAGAATCTCGTATAGTGCGAGTAAGATTTTGTGCTATCTGTTTTGTGTTTAGCAAAGATATAGTTTGCATAATCCAGCCTAATCCTCGCTCCATTTAAATAAAGTCGCACGTAAATGGTGTAAATATATCTAAGCTGGGGTTCTGTACGCTGAGCGGATAAAAACGACCGTTCACCGCTCAACTATTTTCAAAATGAATAAAATGAGCGATAAAGAGAATATAAACCTTAATAAACTCGCGTATTGCACGGACGCGGGTTATTAATGGGTTGTAGGCCTTTTACAGAAAGGAATCCAGCAATGTCTAAGCCTCTTGGCAAGCCCGATCGTATTGTCGTCGCCCTTGGCGGCAACGCCCTCGGCAACAACCCCGTTGAGCAGATCGAGGCCGTGAGCAACACCGCTCACGCTCTTCTCGGCCTGATCGAGCAGGGCAACGAGATCATCATCACCCACGGCAACGGCCCGCAGGTCGGTATGATCCAGAACGCCTTCGCCGCCGCCCATGACGCCATCGGCACTCCCGAGATGCCGCTGCCCGAGTGCGGCGCCATGTCCCAGGGCTACATTGGCTATCACCTGCAGCAGGGCATTGGCCGCGAGATGCACAAGCGCTATAAGCGTTGGCACGCCGCAAC
>ENA-OYVP01001375-OYVP01001375.1-human-gut-metagenome-genome-assembly--contig:-NODE-1375-length-12028-cov-17.708093_pt1 | contig 12028 bp, 10 predicted proteins | sample MGYA00244160_ERZ653377 | MGnify/ENA primary metagenome ERZ653377 (study PRJEB26926, sample SAMN06165160) | human gut metagenome | biome: ENVO:00009003; feature: ENVO:2100002; material: ENVO:00002003...
AATAGTACTTCTTATTCTTAGCTTCATGAACATTAAAGGATAATTAGTAGTTATCAGGTATTGAAAGGATATTAGAGGTTATCTTATTATCTGGTACTTACACTAACGATTGGGATAAAATTTTTATAATTATATTGCGAATGGAAATGGGGTTAATAAATGATGATTAAAGAATATGATAAATGTAAAGAGCAAATTCAAGAATTAATAGATATTGCGAATTTAGAGAAAGAACGGCTTCATATAATAACAATATTTGATAACCCATATCAAACTGATGCCTTATCTGGAATGATTTATCCAATTGAAATTGAAGATATTGAAGCCGGATTTTTATGTTCCGCCGAGAAATATACCGGATACATGGACTATAAACTTTTTGAAAAAGATTTATCTACTGAGATATTTGCTGATCCCAATATTAAGTACTGCGTATACAATACCTCTCAACAAGGAATAGGTATATGCAGAAGAAATTATGTTCCAATGCTATGTGAAAAATATCAACTGCATAATCTCACATGTAATGCTTACACGCTTAGTCTTTTAATGAATAAAGCTCATTATTTTTCACTACTGCAACCTTTTGGGCATATTCCAAAGACAGATATTTTTACTAGTTATGGGTTATGTTTTAAAAGTGTAAACTCGCAATATGTTATACTTAAACCGGCTTTAGAATGCGCTGCAGTTGGTGTGAAAAAAATGGAGAATGATACTTTATCGATAATAGATGAATTAAGGGCTATGAGAGATAAATATAATCAAGATATAATTTTACAGGAATACATATCTGGTTATGAAGTTTCTGTACCTGTAATTAGAAAAGGCGATAATTTGATTGCATTACCGCCTGTTTGGGTAAAATTCAATGAAGATATTTTAACATATTCTTCAGTAGATAACTTTGAGTATAGTTTTTCTGTTCTTCCTGATAAAGAGTTCCCATATAATGAGGTGATTTCTGCATTAATCAGTCACGCATCACAAATTATGGCATATATAAATTCTGACGGCTTAACAAGAGTGGATTATAGAATAAAAAATTCCAAGGATTTTTACGTGTTTGATATAGCAGCACTCCCCGTTTTGGCAAATACTGGTACATGTATGCAGTCATTTAAATACTTATTCGGTGAAAAAGAAAGTCTTTTCAAAGCTATAATAGGGTCAGTTCTCTATTAGTCAGTCCAATAATTAATATCTGAGAACAACAGTATTCTCAAATAATTATCTGAACAATAACCTGTAGACAATGTTTGATTCTCTTTAAGAGGGATTAAAGTATTGTCTACAGGTTGGTTATTTTTATAAATATTGCAAAGCACATCATTTCTTTTTAATAAAAAGGGATATGAAAATGTTGGTATTAATTTCGCAGTAATATCTTTTCTGCAATCGCTTTCCAATTTTAAAGCCTCTTTAGAGTTCCCACGCAAGTACTCTATACCTGCAAGATTTGTTTGTAATAGATACTTATTATAATATCCTTTTTGGGCATTTTGACATTCTTTCCAAGCTTCTTTAAGAATTTTGTATGCCTTTTCCATTTCCCCAGCTGCTGTTAGTAAAATTGCATAATTTGATTTACAAATGAAAGGTTCATGCATTTTATCACGTATATTGTAATTCTCCCATACAGTTTCCTCATATTCCCTGAGTAGTTGTTGAGGATTGCTATCTTGAGAATATAATTTTGAAAAAATATACATTTGTATAATTATACCCCAATACTTTTCTATTTTTTTAGAAGTAATATAATCTACAGCATCCTTTAATACTTTTTCACTTTCTTTATAATTGTTACGCCACATCAGATCACCTGCATAATTGCAGGCTGCTCTTAGATACTTTTTATAAAAGAATTCTTTGTTTCTTTCTAAAATTAGAAAACCAGATTTTAAAACATATAGTTTGTCTGGGACATTTGAAACAATATTTATTTTGCATAAAAGAGAAGCATACCGCATTTCCCAATACTTCAAACTGGCTGTATTACTTTTTCTAATATGCTCTTTATAAATATCACACACTTTAAAATAGTGAGCAAAGATTCTTTTTTGCTGTAATCTGGTTTGAATAGAAATATAAGATTGCAAAAGCAATTCTTTTTCTGCAAGCCTTAAAAATAGTTCATCATTATTCAGTGTTTTAACATACTGTAAACTTTTCTCTAATAAAACAAGTTCATTTTTGATCAAATCAGAATAATCATTATAGATGCGTCCTACACACATTTCTCTTATGTATATCAGTTCGAATATAAATTCTGGTAAATAAATAGATATTGTAAAATCTTTATTATTCCAAATATTCTTTTCTCTGAAAAAAGTGTCAATAATTTTATAGCATTTATTATATTTGTTAAGGTTATATTCTTTGTAGGCACTTGAAAGTGTATTAAAAAACGAAATGTAAGGCGATTGAGAGAGGAACTCGCTTAACTCCAGAATTTCCTCATTAGTGCTACTCATTTCACCTCTGGCGATAGCACAATATGCCAAAACAGCATTAGCATATGCATTATCATAATTTTTAATTTTATGATAAAGTTTATATTTAAGAATATAACTAAAAGGAACTTCTTTTTCTAGTTTTCTAGCAAATATTTCAAAACGATGTAAAACAATATACTCTGGAATTTTTTCTTTAATATTATTCCTGACTATACTGGGTACTTCATAATATATGGTATGATTATAAGGAATGTTTTCTATCATTCCATTTTTTTCTAGGATTTCAAGTCCTCGTAATAATTCGTAACTACTTAATTCTGAAAGCAGCATCACAAGATTATTAAAAGGAAGTGCTTTATCAAACAAAGCAAGCGAAAGGATAATCATCCTAATATATTCATCCTTCATTGTAAGAGAATCTAATTTTTCATTATAGTACTTTTCTATGTTATTACAATTGTTTCCTAGTTCTATTAGATATTTTATTGGGATATGACGGGCAATAGAGTAGAGAGATTTATCAACAAAATATGCGAGATCATTATCAAACGGGGAATCAATATACATTATTTTCCCATATTTGAAATATATTTCGTCAATAAGTTTGTTTTTCCCATTAATGCTAGTGTCTAGAAGAACCAATACTTTAGTATCATTAAATTGCTCTTTTGAAATAGCTCCCAATATTTTATGAAAAAAAAGCAATCCTTTATTATCGTAGTTATCCAAATTATCGAATATGAATAATTGATTATCGCTGTTTTCTTTTTTTATAAAGAAATGAAGAAGTGCGTCAAGCTCATCTTTTTCTTCAGATGATAATAACGTCTCTAATATATTTTCAACTGAAATAAAGGCTACATTCGCTATAGTAGCTGCTACATCTTTAGCCAGACTAATGCTGTTCTGCTTCTTCTTCGAAAAAGAATAGAATTTGTTCATTATATCTAAAGGAATGCAATTATAATCATCAAACTTATTTTTGAATTCTGCTCGAAATCGTATAACATGATATTTCTCATCAAAACAATCGTTTTCAGACAGAAAAGTCTTTCCGCTTCCTTTCTCTCCACACAAAACAATGAACGATTCTGTGTGCAATTCCCGTAATATAGTTATAAGTGTTTTCCGTTGGTATTCGAATAATTGACTCATTATTATTGTCTGTCTCCTATTTAATATCACTGACTATACATCTTCATATAATTATTCATCAAAGATATCCCAGATAATAAGGTAACCTCTAATATCCTTTCGATACCGGATAACTACTAATTATCATTTTAATTATAACAAATACTTACTTTTTTTTCCATATTTTTCTTCATAACCTCCAGATTAGCTTTTTAAATAATACAGATAAATCTCTATTTTACCTGTACAATAAATATAACCATTACCCAATATGCTTTTTATGTACACAAAAAAGACCACCTTAAATCAAGCTGATCGTAATCTATAGCTGTAATGAATTAAAAGAAATATTTTTATGCTACTCTAAGTATATTCATGTATTTTCTGGGATGCATCTCTCTTAAAATCTCAGCCTGCTTTTTTGCTGCAATATGAATATATATCTGAGTAGTTTTTATTGAACTATGTCCTAGAATTTGTTGTACACAACTAACATCAACGCCTTCTTCTATGAGATATGTAGCAAATGAGTGACGGAACATATGGGGAGTTATGTTTCTTTCAATACCTGCTAATTTTGTATACTTTTTGAGCATTAACCTAATGGAATACTCCGTATATCTATTCCCCCGGCTGTTTACAAAGAAAAATCCACTTTTCTTAATTGCTTCTGAATTATGTTTGTAATATTTTTTTAGAATATTCAAAATCTCAGCGGAAGCAATCTGAATATATCTTTCCTTACCGCCTTTTCCCATGATCTTGATTAGACCTGTATTCAAATTTATACAGTCTATTTTTATATTTGATACTTCATACACTCTGGCTCCTGTGGCAAACAAAGTTTCTATTACAGATATATCTCTCAGCCAGTATTTGTACATCTTTTCATTGCTATTTCTATGCTCATGCGAATACATATAGTTCAAGAGAGATTCAATTTCTTCACGCGGAATTATTTTAGGTAAAATTGTCGTTTCCTTGAATTTTACTTTGATTTTTCTAAACGGATTATCATCGATAATTTCGCACTCTTCCAAATAATTATAATATGCTTTGATGGATGCAATTTTACGTTTTATTGTTTTCTGCTTGTATTTTTTATGTAATTCCACTATATAGCCTTCTATTTTGCTTTTTTCTGGGACATCTTCCTGTGCAAACTCAAAAAACTGTCTTAAATCAATTCTGTATGCCTTCAGCGTATTCCAATCCAATTCTTTCCTATATTCGCAATATTCAAGATACTTCTTTACTTGATCTTTATAATTCATTCTACTGTCCTCCATGCCTTTTTCGGTAGTGTAGCATATTTCTTCACAAGATACATTCGATATTCCCTATGTTTCTCATTGGAACTAAGGAATTTTCTCTTCATTTCAGTGCACAAAAAACGCATGCGTAGAACCTATTCTGCATCTCCTTCATGCTTTACTTTTTATTGAAATAGCACAACGTATCTTTATGACATCTAAAAAGCAACTCACCATTTTGCAAGCAAAACACTTATGGTATGTAAGATACTGTGATATCTCCTATTATTTGTATCATATTTTTTGTAACTGTTATATATATAAAAGACGGGCAGAAAGCTGATTTTACTCAAGCTTTCTGCCCACACTCATCATAAAAAAACCTATATTAATTCATCTGAATATTTCGTTTTTTCTTCTTCAGGAATCTTCAGGCTTTCCATTGCCTGTTCTACTGACCACTCCATTGTTTCCATAAGGTTTCTAATTGAAAGAAGAATTCCCTTCTCAATTCCTTGTTCAATTCCTTTTTCAATTCCCTTCTGAATTCCTTTTTTAATACCCTTCTGAATTCCTTTTTCTTCAACGCCTTTACTCAGATTACACATAATAGGCACCTCTTTCTAATGTCTTTGCGTTTCAGACAAACCATGCGATAAGGTGAACAACAATAATACTGCTCACCTCTATTTTCAAAATTTATATATTTTGTACTTTTACATTTTTTTCAATTCATCTAAATACTTGCTCTTTTCTTCTTCAGGAATTTTCAGGCCTTCCATTGCCTGTTCTACCGACCACCCCATTGTTTCCATAAGGTTTCTAATTGAAAGAAGAATTCCTTTCTCAATTCCTTGTTCAATTCCTTGTTCAATTCCTTGTTCAATTCCCTTCTGAATTCCTTTTTCTTCAACGCCTTTACTCAGATTACACATAGTAGACACCTCTCTTTCTAATGTCTTTGTCATTTCAATTGAAAAATCATTCTGTAATATCTCTTTCTTTTCCTTTACTTCACGATCCGAAGAAAGCAAAACTTCCAGTAACTTTAAGATACCTGAAGCATTTTCATCATCAGAGTCCCCTAAACATATCATAATTGCCGTTAGTAAATCATAATTTTCTTTTCTTTCCGAACAACTACCAATTAACTGTTCTTCTGTAATAGAATATCTGTTTATACTATTTTCCCGATATTTCGGTGGATTCATACAAATCCAAATGCTGTAGACTTTCTTTATCTTCTCATAATGTGCATCTGAAAATTCAACACCATACTGCGAAGATATCAATCTGCTGCAATAATAAATTCCTCTGCTTATAATCGGGTAGCCTGGATAAAAATCATTTTGCGCTTCAATATTTATGATCAATCGAATTTTTTCTTTCGACACCGGAGCCTTCGCACAAAAGCGAATATCGTATGTAACCACCCCTTCATAAATAGAAGCATCTTCGGTTGCTCCATTTTGTATTTGTTCTTCTGATACCTGTTCATCTATATTTACGGGTACGTCTGCAACATCTGCCTCTCCTTCTATATAGTTCTCTACAATTTCCTGAATCTCACAATCTCTATATTCCTCTATACAACTTTTCATAATCCATGCCAAGATCACCTTATTTGCCAGAAGGCGTTTGCATGCTGCATCATAGGAGGCTTTCTCTCCTGCAGAACTAATATTCTTTGCCAGTATATTTTCAACTTTCAATCTATATTCACCTGCCTATTCCTCTTTTTCTTATTTTATCACACACGAAAAAAAGATGCCACTTATTTTTCTCACCAGATCATCCTCCTTCCGTATGATAAGGAAGAATTGTTTATGTTCTTTTCGCATTAAAACTCTTTCTGCTTTTATAAGCAGTTTACCACTATTTTCTTATGCCGCTTCATTCTTATCCGAAACCTCCGTAAATGCTTTTTTTAACCGATAAGATAACAACGTATTTCTTTTTTTGGATCTTCCCGCCCGTATTGCCTGGGAAAATGCCTGTTTGCTTCCCACAAGAATGACTTTTCTTTTTGCCCTTGTAATTGCGGTGTAATATAGATTTCGCTTTAAGGTATGCCGCCGAAAACATGACAAAATCGGAATGATGACTACCGGATACTCGGAGCCTTGTCCCTTATGTGCAGTAATTGCATACGCATGAACAAGGTTCCAAGATTCTCCTTCCTGATATCGCATAACCCGCTCTTCTCCAAAATCTACTTCCATATATTTCTTACCGCTCATCTTTCCTATTTTTCGTACCATCCCGATATCTCCGTTGGAAATTTCATCTTCATTTTTCGTCTGCATCACTTTATCCTGTATACGAAAAATTTTGTTTCCATTTTTGATTTCCTGTTGTCCTCTCTGGTAAGGATTGATTCTGTCTTTGATTTTTAGATTCAAAGCATTTGCGCTTACCTTCGTATCTTCCCTTAAAGGTGTTAATACCTGAACTGCATTTACATTTTTCCCTTGCAACTTCCACTCCATATCAAAAAGTTTCATAATCTTTTTCGCGGCTTCTTCATCATCATGTGCTGCTACAAAGGAAAAACTGTTATCATATACCAGATTTTGTTTGCCACAGTTGATTTTTATCGCATTCTCCAAAATAGTAGGGTTTTCCTGCCGGAAACATTGATCTAAAACAGTAACTGGAATGACTCTGGAGTCAATGAGTTCTTTAAATACATTTCCAGGCCCTACTGATTCCAGCTGGTCTTTGTCTCCCACAAAAACAATCCGACTTCCGGTCTTTATTTTCATCATCAGACTTGTAAACAGATGCATATCTACCATGCTGCACTCATCAATAATGATCAAATCATCGCAAAGCATTTCTCCAGCATTCCATGCTCCTTCACCTTCTGCTCCTGTAAGTCCGATACTTTTATGTATCGTCAGTGCCGGATACCCCGTTGCTTCATACATTCTCTGTCGTGCTCTTCCGGTAGGTGCTGCCAATAAAATCATACTATCCATATTCAATTTTTCCTGGATCATAACAATAAAACGCAGCAGGGTTGTTTTCCCACTTCCAGGTCCTCCTGTTATAATGGAAATTGAATTTTGAAAAACCATTTCAATCCCTTTTCTTTGCTTTTCCGCTAATTTTATGTGTTCTTTGGCTTCCAAATTGGAAATCCATTTCTCTACATCATACCTTTTTATCGGATACTTGCTTAGCGTGGCAAGTTGTATAACAGCTTTTTGTTCTGACTCATAATTTTTCTTAGAATAAATCTTTGTATAACTACAGATTAGTTCTTTATCATCTTTGATCAGAGAATTGCCAGCATCACGAATTTTCCGTTCTGTTACACTGCCTTTTTTATCTCCACGCACCAACAACGGCTTGGCTCTTGTTAAAATGTCAGACACCTCTAAATAGAGATGCCCTTCCCCTTCTGCTTCTTTTAAAACATATAATATAGCTGCTTTTATTCGTAAAGGATTATCTGCCTGAAAATGTTTTACTTTCCTTGCTATCGGATCCACTGTTTTAAATCCAAACCCTTCTATCTCACACAACCGGAATGGATCCTTTTTAATAATGCTGACTGCCTTGTGTCCAAAATGTTCCTGGATTTTTTCTATCTTCTTTGGTGTTACTCCCGCAGAAGACAGAAAAATTGAAAGCTGACGGATATTTTCACTTTGATAATAGCCATCTAAAATCTGCTCCAGTTTTTTTTGTGTAATTCCAGGAATTTCAAGCAATCGTTCTGGGCATTCTTCAAAAACATAGAAGGTATTTTTCCCAAATCGTTCTACAACCCTTTCTGCGATAACAGGCCCAATTCCTTTCACCAATCCTGAAGAAAGGTACGCTTTTACCCCCTCTTCTGTTGTCGGCATTTGAATTTGGAAAGATGCCACATAATACTGTTTTCCATATTTCTCTGATTCTTTCCACTGTCCTTTTAAAGAGATACCAATCCCTTCGTTTCTGGGCAATTCACAGCCAACTGCCACAAACTGCCTTTTTCCAATTCCATTCTTCCCTTCAGGAATGTTCTCCTCTGTTTCATATACTGCCACAGTATATCCGTTTTCCTGATTATAATAAATGGAAGAAGCATATCTGCACTCTAACAAGTCACTACCTCCTTGTAATCCACATATAACGACCAGAAATTTTTACAGAGTAACCGCCTTCTTTTTCCAACTCCTTTTTGATGAGTATTCTTTTATCTGCCGGAAAATCCCGAATTGCAGCAACTCTGCGAAATCCTTTCTCTGTTCGGATAGTACATAATCCGTCTTTCCCAATAGAAAAAGAATAGATACCTTCTGCCGCCAGTTTCTTCGAAATACGAAGAAATTTTTCTCTTCCTTCTCCAAGATACCATTTTTTTGCTGCTATGTCTGCTTCATTCCACTGCTCTTGGGGAACATCAAGAATTGTTTCTGTCTTCTTTTCAGTTTCTATCGCCTTTTCTATTTGCTGTTTTGCTTTCTGATAAATGGGTGCGTCCTTCTTTTTTGGCACCTCTTCCGTCACTGTTGCTTTCGGTTTATCTCTTTCCTTATGCTCCGCTAAGGTTTCTCCCTTCACTTCTTGGGGCTTCTTTTTCAAATGACAGACCAACAGATACACCAACAAAACCGGCACTGTAAGGGATAATGTATTAACTAGAATTGCAAGAAAAAAGGGCCATAAGAACGGAGCTAACAAAAATCCTGCAATGCCCGACACAATGCAAAAGTTTTGATACTTTTTCACAAAATATTTCCACTTACCGCTCATAACAGTACCATTTCCTTTCTCTTCGAGTATTTTTAGTCAAATCCATAATTGTTATATTCTGATTCTTGTACACGCTCAAATTCTTCGTCCACCAGGTTTCTTTTTTTATTTTCATTCCTTCTTCTTTCAGGCACACTTTTTCTCGACTGCCGATTTCTCCTTTCCGGCTGTTCTCTTTTCCTTTGCTCTGACTTTTTCCTGGAACTAGTTTTCTTTATCCTGCTATTTCTTCTACGGGGATCAGAGTTTCCTTTTTTCTGACTGCTTTTCCTTATACTTCGATGATATCCATCTTCTTCCTCATCTTCGTCGTCATCATCTTCTTCGTCATCCTCTTCTAGATATTCCTCCTCATAGTCGTCATCTTCGTCGTCCTCATAATCATCCTCATCATAAAATTCGTCATCGTAATCCTCTTCTTCCTCATCTTCGTAATCGTTCTCATCTTCGTCTTTTCGCTTGCGGAGTAATTCGATTTTATCAAGATTTATCTTATCTCTATACATCGTCATTCCATCCTCATTTTCATAATTATCATTTAAAAGGATTCCCTCTATTCCAACGCAATCTCCTTTTTCGATATACTCTTCTATAAATTCTGCACTCTTATCAAATGCAGAGCAGGAAAAATAATCATATTTTGTTCCGTCTTTCGTTTTAAAAGGACGCCTTACAGACAATCGGAAACTTGCAACTAATCCGTATTTCGATGCCCTTTTGTTTCTGCGCCTCTTCCTTTTAAATTCATTTACTTCCGGATCTTTTACAACGTATCCGGTCATTATTACTTTATTCATGCTTTTTCTCTCCTTTTTAAAGTAGGCAGGAAATTATTTTCCTGCCTGATAGGTATAAAAAAAGACACTTAGAATTTCCATTCAAAATGCCTTATTCTATATACGCATTGTTTCTAAATCATACTGAAAATCAGATCCAATACATCTTACAATCTTTTTTAAAATCTCATAAAAATTCAGGCTGTCTTCCTGTATCGGTCTTATACCTTTTACATAATTTGGCCAAAAACAATATTCGTAAAATCGTTTCACCTGCATAGAAGGTGAAATAAAAATCCCCTGAAATTCATTTTTCATTTTCTTTGTAGTTCCTTCTTCGGAAAATAATTTTAGATGTAGTGCCTCACTTTTGCCTTTCTTGTCCATCTGAAGCCAGACTGTATGATCGGCAAGACGAATACTGCTGTGCAGCATATAGATGTCTTCTCCGTTCCGGCACCAGATAATTTCTCCGCAAAGTCCGTTTTCAAACTGCGACGTAATACACACTCCATTTTCCGGAATATCCGAAAAGCAAATCTCATCATCAACCACCGGAATTGCCCTTTTTACACCCTTGGAAACGCCCACATCTTTTCGACATTCTTCAAACATCTGCTTTGTACTTTCATAATTTTTGTTCTGTTCATACTCATAGTTTTTCATCCTGCTTCCTCCTGTTCTTTAATTATTTCTTTTCAGTGATGTTTTGTGTATTTCTTCATATTTTGCTTCATATCTGCGATACCCTTCCAGATCATAATACTTTAATCGTTCCGGATAGAAACGTACTTTCTCATAAGTACAATATCCATTTCTGCTGATTTCTTCTGTCACTTCTCCTAATCCGCTTTCTGAAATCCAGGACAAAATTTTTCTTCCATGATGGTTCGTATCTACATAGGTACAGTCCTTTTCGCACACCTCATGCAAATCAACGGTCAGGGTTGCCCATGGTGAAGGATATCGGTATTTCCAGTTCACCATTTCAATTTCTAAATTTCCGGTGTAGGAATATCCTTTTACTATTAGCTGTATCGGAAATTTTTCTCCAAAAGCTTCATAGAAGACCGTTTTGGGTTCTTCCTGTTTTCTGAAGTTGTCATAATCTTCATCACTATAACCTGACCAGAAAAAATAGTTCCAGTCTGGCATTGGCGGACAATATCCTTCTAACTGTTCTGCACCTATTTGTTTTAATGGTATCAGATTTTTTTTATCTTCCTTCACAGCCAGAAGCAATGGTTTTAACTTCTCTTCCAGGTACATTCGATCTGGGCAAATATCAATCCACTTCCCTTTTATTGTTGTAAGAAAGCGTTTCCCATCCAATGTTCTGATTTCTGAACGTTCTGCAGATAGACTATTCTTTAAGAAACTGATTATATTATTTTCTGTTGCCCGAAAAATAATTGCATCTTTTCCACACATCTCACTGTGAATTCCTTTTAAGTACTCTTGGTTCATGATTTTCCTCCTATTTTTCTTTCTTTTGTGGCTTAACTCTATCCTCCTTTTTCGTTGATTGAAATAAAAAAAGGCACCTAGAATATTTTTCATTCTAAATGCCTAATAATTCTTTATTTCTTATTGAAACAGCCACCTGTTTCCCTGTCTCTTATACACATCTCCGAGCCCACGAGACTAGGCATGATCTCGT
>ENA-OYVP01001376-OYVP01001376.1-human-gut-metagenome-genome-assembly--contig:-NODE-1376-length-12022-cov-4.567059_pt1 | contig 12022 bp, 10 predicted proteins | sample MGYA00244160_ERZ653377 | MGnify/ENA primary metagenome ERZ653377 (study PRJEB26926, sample SAMN06165160) | human gut metagenome | biome: ENVO:00009003; feature: ENVO:2100002; material: ENVO:00002003...
CTACACCCTAGAGTTCGTCGGCAGCGTCAGATGTGTATAAGAGACAGTTATAGAAGATGTCGCGGCGATGAAAAGTGAGATAGGGATTCTGTATCTGAATGATTTTAATGAAAAAGTGCTGCGAAAAATTATGAAGGTAAAGGAACTTGTGTTTACAGAACTGTTTGTTGCAAAGCCGCATATTTTTATAAGCAACAGACATCCGCTGGCGAGTCGAAAATCTGTGACAATGGAAGAGCTTCATGAGTATCCATATCTTTCGTTTGAACAGGGAGAACATAATTCCTTTTACTATTCGGAGGAGATTTTCAGTACAGTACAGAGGATAAAAAACATCCGGGTGCGTGACAGAGCGACACTGTTTAACCTGCTGATTGGGTTGGACGGATATACTGTCTGCAGCGGAGTGATCGATTCGGAGCTGAACGGGGGAAATATTGTTGCAGTGCCGCTTGAAAAAGAGGGGGATATGCATATCGGATATGTGAGCCATCAGAAGTCACATTTCAGCCGTTTAGGAATAGCATATATAGATGCACTCAAACGAAATATCGGCGAAAATACAGAGTTGATATAACTAAAAGTTATAGCTAACAGATATTTTTGGATATTTTACGTATTTATTGTGTCCCGATATAATACCTTCATAGATTACCGGAGGGTAAGACAAAAGTATTTGGAGGTAGAAGATATGAGTAAGAATGCACCGTTTCGATATGATTTTGTAGGAAGTTTTTTAAGACCTGCACAGTTAAAGCAGGCGAGAGCAGATTTTGAGAGTGGAAAAATATCGGAGAAACAATTGGAAGAAGTTGAGAATGAGGCGATTCGTGATCTGGTAGAAAAACAAAAGGCAGCAGGATATCATGTGATCACCGATGGAGAATTTCGCAGAAGCTACTGGCATTTGGATTTTATGTGGGGATTAAATGGAGTTGAGCATATTGAGCTGGATCATGGATATTTCTTCCATGGAGAAGAGACTACGCACGGCTCCGTTGCTGTGAGCGGAAAGATCAGTGGAGAGGGTCACCCGTTTGTAGAACATTTTAAATTTGTGAAACAATTTGAAGATGAAAACACAGTGGCAAGACAGACGATTCCTGCCCCGGCGCAGCTGCTGGCAGAGCTATTTCGAGAAGAAAATGGAAAAAATACAGTGAAATTTTATCCAGATGAGGAAGTGCTCATTCAGGATATTGCGAAAGCATATCGCACTGTGATCAAAGAACTTTATGAAGCAGGCTGCAGAAATATTCAATTTGACGATTGCACATGGGGTATGTTTTGTGATAAAAAATATTGGGAGGCAAGACAGCAGGATTGTGTTACAATAGAAAGCGAGGCAGAAAAATATCTTCGCCTGAACAACCTTGCGATTGAGGGAAGACCAGAGGATCTTGTGATTACAACTCATGTATGCCGGGGAAACTACCATTCTACCTGGGCATCATCAGGCGGGTATGAGCCAGTGGCAAAATATCTGTTTGCAAATGAGAACGTGGACGCATATTATCTGGAGTTTGACGATGAGCGCTCGGGAGGATTTGAGCCGCTTAGATTTGTTTCAGATGATAAAAAAGTTGTTCTTGGGCTTATTACAACAAAATCACCGGTTCTTGAGAGCGAAGAGCTAATCAAAGAAAGAATTCGGCAGGCGGCTGAGTATGTACCGCTGGAACGTCTGTACCTCAGTCCTCAGTGTGGATTTGCATCGTGTGAGATCGGAAATAAACTGACCGAGGAGGAGCAGTGGGCAAAGCTTGCGCTTGTTAAGAAGATTGCCTCAGCAACTTGGAAAGAATAGAAAATTGAAAGAAGTGGTACTGTGAAACGATCAAGACAAATGTCGGAGTCCATTCGGCTTGGAATTATACTTGCGCTTTCGGGAGGGTTTATGGATGCCTATTCCTATATGTGCAGAGGAAAGGTATTTGCGAATGCCCAGACGGGAAATATCTTATTATTTGGTATCTATATGTCGGAAAGACAGTGGGATATGGCAATCAGGTATTTAATTCCGGTCATTGCATTTGTGACCGGAATCGGAGTTGCAGATCTTGTCCGAATGAAGATTAAAGAAAAAAGTATTTTCCACTGGAGACAGCTGTCGGTGTTAAGTGAAGCAGTTGTATTATTTGTAGTCTGTTTCATACCGCAAAAGTTCAATCTTCCGGCAAATAGTCTGACGTCACTTGCCTGTGGGATACAGGTTGAGAGTTTCCGGAAGATACATGGAAATGGAATTGCGACGACGATGTGTATTGGAAACCTGCGCAGCGCGACACAGCAGATGTGTGAGTATTTGGGCTCGAAAAGAAAAGAGCATCTCAAAAAAGGGTTTTTATATTACGGAATTATTTTTTGTTTTGTAATGGGGGCAGTTTTGGGGAATATCTGTGTGAAATACTTGTCTGAAAAAGCATTGATAGTCTGTGTGGTGATGTTAGGTATGGCGTTTGTCATGATGTTCATAGATGGAGAAAAGCAATAAAAATGCCGGCGTTTGCCGGCGTCTTTATTTTACATGTCTTTTAATCGCTTCAAAGCTTTCTGCACTGATCACGTGTTCCATACGGCAGGCGTCTTCGTTCGCTGTCTCTTCCGACACGCCGAGGCGAATCAACCAATCGGACAAAAGACGGTGCCGTTCATAGATCATCTCTGCTATTTCACGTCCGGATTCTGTTAGATATATAAATCCGGCATCTGTGACTGTAATATGATTCTTTTCACGCAGGTTTTTCATTGCAACGCTTACACTTGATTTTTTAAAATCCAATTCGTTTGCGATATCTACAGAACGGACAACCGGTAACTTTTTGCTCAACATTAAAATCGTCTCGAGATAATTCTCAGCGGATTCATTTACAAAAGGTTTCATAGGCTTCCCTCCTTCACTCTATTATGCATAGACATAATGCCTAACAGCATTATATCATATCCCTGTAAAGATTGCCATAATGGAAAAAAAATAGAGAAATTATATTGACATCTAATAAACGTTAGAGTATACTAACCATGTGAAATGAAATTGTTTATCATTATCAGAAAGAAGAGGTGTGTATGATGCCGTTAACGATGGTGAATCCAGGAGAAGAAAATGTAATTAAAAAAGTCGGTGGAAAAGAAGAGACAAGACGATTTTTAGAAAATCTTGGCTTTGTTACCGGCGGAGTAGTTACCGTAATCTCTGAAATCGGAGGTAACATGATTGTGAATGTGAAAGATTCCAGAGTTGCGATTGGGAAAGATATGGCAAACAAGATTATGGTTTAGTGATGAAAGAGGGCGAAAAGAGATGAAAACGTTAAAGGAGGTAGCCTGCGGTAAGACCGTCAAGGTAAAGAAACTGACTGGTGAGGGACCGGTGAAGCGAAGAATCATGGATATGGGGATCACAAAAGGAGTAGAGATTTTTGTGAGAAAAGTAGCGCCGCTTGGTGATCCGGTGGAAGTAACAGTAAGAGGATATGAATTGTCGTTGAGAAAAGCAGATGCTGAGATGATAGAGGTAGAATAATTTTTTTTAGCAAATGGTTAGTTAAAACTAATAAAAACAAGATTCGACAAACATAAAAAAGGAGAGAGAAGATGTCAGTAAAGATAGCACTAGCAGGTAACCCAAACTGCGGAAAAACAACGTTGTTCAATGCTCTGACTGGTTCAAACCAATTTGTAGGAAACTGGCCTGGAGTAACAGTAGAAAAAAAAGAAGGAAAACTGAAAGGTCATAAAGATGTTATTATCATGGACCTTCCGGGAATTTATTCTTTGTCACCATATACATTAGAGGAAGTAGTGGCGAGAAACTATTTGATTGGCGAGAGACCTGACGCCATTATTAATATCGTAGATGGTACAAATATTGAGCGAAACTTATATTTGTCCACACAATTGATGGAACTTGGCATTCCGGTAATTATGGCAGTCAACATGGTAGATGTACTGCAAAAGAACGGAGACAAGATCTATACAGATAAGCTGAGCAAAGAGCTTGGCTGTGAAGTTGTCGAGATTTCAGCATTAAAAGGAACAGGAATTCAGAAAGCTGCGGAGAAGGCAGTAGGGCTTGCGCAGAAGAAAAAAGCGATTTAAAAAAACCAGTGTTTCTATGACAAGTCTTTAAAATTGTAGCAAATGGCTCTCCCTCGCGTCTCAGATTAATTTGATTCAAAACCATGAATGAAAGAATTCTTGCATTGTATTTCATGTTCATGCTCTCAATCTTTGCATCAATCAATAAACCATAAAATCATTTACAACATATTCAAATTGTCAAATTGAAATGATGCCTTATGATTTCTTCAGAGGTTTTTGTATCTGATTTCACCTTTTCAAGAAGATTTAATGTGTTTTGATTTTGCTCCATGTATACATCATGGCAAGCCATCATACAAGACCTACTAATGCATATAGACAATAATAAAAAAACTCGCTTGACCAAAACGAAGTAATCGTACCTTTTTTGATCTTTACCCTGCGGTTTGATTACTTCGAGCACTTTGTTCGCCTGAAGTTCAAAAAAGTCATTAAATAGTTCTTCACGCTTAACCTTATCGCTCTTACTAATCGAATCTATGAGTTCCACAACTTTTAAACCAGACTCAGACTGCGATGCCAACACCTTCAACTTTATATCATTAGATAATGATCGTCCCCTTTTTGAATCTGTAAGAATAGCAAGAAAGCATATGAAAACCAAAATTATATCGTCGAAAACGGATTCAACAATCTTATATGCCTCAGACAATGACATTACATAGTCCGGCCTTGCCTGCTTTTGATTTTCATATATTTTAATAGCCGTCTCATCTATCGCTGATTGATATTTTTCTTTCGTAAACAAATCAGATGTAAGAATTGTTATAAATAACAAATCTAAAGGGTAGGCCGACTCATCTTCGGAGTAATCGTAATCTTCAATATTAGGAGAGTATAGAAAAAAACATCTAAAATATGGGATCGTAAATTCTTCTACGCACTTATCTTTCTCTTTAGCGAGAGTCATCAACAGAATCTTTACCATTCCTAAATATTGTTTGTCCTCTCTTGGTCCGACAATTTCGTTTATCTCTACCTTATCCAAATTTATCATTTCGCTTCTTTTTTCAATCGGAAAATTCATTTTTTCCACAAAAAAATCGGCCATCTCAGTTTTAGAGTTACAAAAGGCTTTGACATTGTTCACAACTTCCAAATTGAGCTGATAATCTTTCAGATAAGAACAGAAAATCTCTGAGATTTGCTCCAGCTTATTTGTAAGTTTTTGAACTTCTGATTGAATGTAATTACTGCCAGTTAGAGCTATCACTCTTTTTGCGACCGAGTAGGCTATTTTTTTATAGCCATCTTCCTCGGGATATAGCATCACAGGGACACTATCTAATTCATCCCTAACTTGATAAATTATTTGAAGAAACCGTTGACCCAGTTGTTCTGTTCTTCCCCACTCTTCAAAATATTTGTCTGCACAGAGCATCCAATACCATTTGTGAAATTCAACTGGATCGAACTCTCGATCTTTAGACAAATAAAAAATACTTGCTCGCTCAATTAATATAAAAGCTGCCGCCCTTGAAAGAATAGAGTTTCGATTATTTTGCTTTAATGAAAATATAGATCTAAAGTATCCGATTCGACTATGGCAAGTTTTTAATAACGTAGCAAATGGCTCGCCGGCACTTTTATAATTAATTTGGCCAACGACTATAAAGGCTAAAATTTGCGAATCGTACTTCATTTCATTTCCTAAAATGAATAAGTTAACAACTTAAGAGGTAAGTCTCAAGGTCGCAGGTTCTTACCGGAAAGCTACTGTCATTTGTTATCACCTGTTCTTATCTAAAGTTTTCCTGGCAGATTGTTCTTTCTTTCCGATGGGTACACCATACTCTCATACTGACAACATTCCAACCCCGTGTTTTTTCTGAACTCCCTGACGGTCAAAGACTTGACACTTTGTTCCGCATCGTGTCGGCATTAAAATTCAGTCAACCGGACACACGACACATCATGGGAATTCTCAAGGCAGTGGGGCTCGGCTCCAAGATCATTTTCAACGGCAGCAAGGCGCTTGTTGCCGGTTCGGTACGCACGCTCGATACCGCAGCTCAAGTAATGGGTGAATTGAGCAAGGGAAACCCTCGCGGCGCGACTCGAGCATTCGGAAATTACGTCGGCGACGGGTTGGTCGCAGGGGCCTCTACGCTTAACGCGGCCGACAAACTGCTTACCCACGCGTCAGAAACCGAAAATGCCGGTGAATTCATGACTCCCGAAAACGAAAAGCTGATCGTCAAGGTCGCCACGGCCGGTGCTGTGTTGGCTGTCGGCAGTTCTCTGTTGGATTCCGATACGGGGGATTCAAATTCAACGGATGAGGCTGACGCAGATTCCGCTTATGCCTCCGGAGACTTCTTTGAGTTTTCAAGTTCAGACTGTCCCGTTCACGGCAGCGACTGCGACGCCTTTTTCGTCGGCGACGACGATGATCTGCAAAAGCTGATCGAAGAAGGCGAAATCAGCAACTCCGAACACATCGATTCAGACGAAATCGAAAGAAGTTCGGCCACTCGCCAGGAATTCCTAAACCAGCACGGCCTCGAATCTGTCCCCGAGGGAAGCGAAGTCCATCACAAAGTCCCGTTAAGCCAAGGCGGCTCCGATACTCCGGACAACATGGTGATTGTGTCGGAAGAAGATCACGACAAAATCACCGCGGCTCACCGGGACTTCTACAAATGGAACAAATAGTTCCTACTTGTCCTTTTCAAGCATGAGGTTGATACGCCTCTCGGCGTTTTCAAGCGCTTGATAAAGCTCCTGACCGCAGTCTTCGAGCGTCATGCCCCACGAGGCGAACTTCGCGTCCCAATTGCCCATTTGCCCGGCCTTGGCATAGAGCTGCTGCGCTATGGCTCTCGATTGCGTGACACCTGCACCTCGTTCGTAGCACTGAGCCAATCTGTATGTTGCGGTCGCATGCCCGCGTTTGGCTGCTCCCGAAAAGAGAATGGCGGCTTTCTCGTCGGATTGCTGAACCCCATCGCCACAAGCATACATTTCGCCCAGTTGATAAATGGCTTCAAGACTGTTCTTCTTGGCCGCTTGCGTAAAGTAGGCCAAGCGTGCTCCTGGTTTCAGACAAAATTGAGCGTAGCTCACCATTGAGTCAGCATCCCCTTTTTCCATCGCGACCTTGAGATTAGCTTCTACGTCGAATGGAATGTAGGACACGAACGTGCCTTCATGCCACAACAAAAAAAGGTTATTGATGGCGTTACAACACCCCATTAAGGCCGCATTGATTAAGAGGTAATTGGACTCTGAACAGGCAACAAAAAGCTTTGTCTTCAAAAGCTTCCCTAGCTGATTGAGAGCCTGAGCGTTGCCTTTGAGTCCGGCACTCAGCAACTTTTGCCGCACCCAGCTCTCTTGTCCGGGGGCATTTAAATACATCATTGCCAATGCGCAGTCGGCCCCGGGATGTCCAGCGGCTTGTCTGAAATACTTCTCAGCAAGGGCATTGGATTGTTTTACCCCGATGCCGTGAAGATACATGCGCCCGACACAATACGCGGCGGCTCTGACGCCTCTATTTGCAGCCTCACAATAAAGCTCAAAGGCATGGCGCACATCTTTTTCAATGTTCGCCAAGCCGTAAAAGTAGAAGTTGCCGACTCTGTAGAGAGCTTCAGGATCTTTGTTGTTTGCCGCTTTGGCATACCAGCGAAACCCTTCTTTATTGCTACCACGGTTTATCAACGACTGTGCAAGCTTAAAACAGGCTTTCGCCCAGCCGGTTTCTGCTGATAGCTTATAAAAAGGTTCAGCCCTGTCCTTGTCGTACTTTTCCAGAATGGCAGCGATCAAATAAGCTGCTTCTGCCTCACATTGTTCGACTTTGAGCGAGCAAACAAGCCACTCAACCGCTTCGACGTATCTGCCGCGCTCGAAGTATCTTTTTGCAATCGGCAATGCCGACTCTACATGCCCCAGGCTAAAAGCGTTTTTCAAGGCGGCAACCTTTTTATCGCCATAAGCATTCTCAGCTACAGCGAGATTCCTTTCGATTCGGTAATTTGCCAGAAAGGCGTCTTTTGTCGGTAGTGTGACGGAATCAATTCTTTCCAACAAGGTGATTATCTTGTTCAAATCCCTCTTTTCGCTTTCTGTCATCATGAATTCGAGAGTCAATCCCTTTGGCTCCAATGGTCCGGCAGACCACGAAAGATTGGATTTGAAAGCAAAGAACTTCCCAAGTTCTTGTAATGTGTAATCCCTGTTCTCTAAGTGATAGGCCTTGAATATCAGTTCTTGTTTTAGTTCGTTGCCTTTGCCCAAACTGTCTTCAAGGAATAAGCGAGCTGCGATGCAATTCGACAGCCCAAACTCGTAGTCTCTCGACCAAGACTCCACTTCTTGTTTGATGCTCTTGAGGAAGTCTTTCTCTGTTTCGATTCTCTGTTGACGCTCCAACCCGATAAAGTCAATCGCCGCTTTAAGGAATTTCGCAACGTCTCGATTGGCCACAGCTCCGCGCTCGTGAAGATCGCAATAGACATCAAAGATCGTCGGAAAACTCACGACAACCGCAAGGTGACATCTCTTGTAGATGTCATTTAATTTCGAACGCATTGAAGATATTTCCGAGTCACCGCTTAAAGCACTCCGTCTGGCAAGCTCCAAAAAGCTCAAGTTTGCGGCGAATACATTCTTTGACATCGGCAAATCCTTCTGACCTTTTCAAGGATTCGGACACCAGCTCCGGATCCATTTTTTTAGATGCACCGGTCTCATCAAACCTAATTGCAAACACAGTACACCTCAAATAAAGCCAATCCAAAACTTTTGGTCTTCTCCTCTCGCCCTCCCCACCCTCACATCTGTCTTCGCCAAGGTATTTCTAACTCAACAGCTACAGTCCTGTTATTGACTACAATTGCGAAGGACCCAAGGAATACGGTCAGTTGTAGATAACTCGGTAGCAAGAAATCCGGACTTTGACAGGATTCATGCTACCTTCATTTTTCTAGAAAAATATGATGTCACTCCCCCCCCCTCACATAGCCTCTCTTCGGACTGCACTTGCCGAAAGAAACGTTTCTTCAAGAAAAGCCTCATTGCCATAGCACTGGCTTCTGCACTTTCTCTCACACAAGCCGCAGACACTCTCACAGAATCCTCCTTCGTTGACGGGGTTTACAACGCGAGCTCATCGCAGATCGGCTCTGTCAATTTCACCGGCAACACCGGTTCAACCTTCACTCTGAACCCCTCGGATCCAAACGGAACAGTCGTCATTGCCCCGTCATTGGACAGCGGTGCCGCAATCTACATTGACGGCGGCTCCTCTCAGAGCACTTTGAACATCACAGGAAGCGTTGATATTTCTGGACCAGAAGGCTCCCGTCTTACGACAACTGATTCTCCGCTTATTGCAGTCGGCGATACGAAACAAGGCGGCCGTCTCAACATCTCCGGCAACCTTTCGATCAGCAATGTTGACGTTTACGAATCTTCCGGCGCTTCTGTCATAAACGTCGGACGAAGTCAATCAAACGGCAGTGGCAGCAACCTCACTGTAGGAAACATCTCCATCGACAACGTGACGGTGAACAACACCAAAAGTAGTTCCCCTGTCACGGCCACTTCCATTCTGGAAGTGACTGATGAAAATTCCAGTCGTCCGATCTCGTTTACCGCCGGAGACATATCGATTTCCAATTCGACGGCCGAACATGTGATGGATTTCGAAAACGCGCAGGCAACGACGGGAAAAATTTTGATTGAAGGCGGTTCGTTCTCTCGCGGAATATATGCAAGCACCGGTGCCGACGTAACAATTGGTTCGATTGAAATGAGAGGAACTGATTTGTCGTCCAGTCTGCTGTTGGCCGACAAAGATGCCGATCTGTCCATCACTAGCGGCATCACGGTGCAGGGCACTGAAAACGATCATATTCAAGCATCCGGAAGGGGAGACAATAAACTTATTCGTTTTCAAGGAGCGGCTTCCGTAAATATCGGCGGCGATGTCAAGCTGGAATATATTGATTCGAACAGTGGCTTGATCTTCGTACACGAGGTTGATAACGAAGTGTCGTTCGGCGATATTGCCCTGAACCATATCAAAATCGATGCACAGCAAGCGGCTGTTAAGCTCGGCGATGACACAGACGAAGCGTTTAGCTTAACCACGGGCGATATCTCCGTCAGAGACTTGTCCTATGTTGAAGCTGACCGTTATCAGTTTGGCGTTGTAGTGTCCAGAGTGTCCGATGCTTCTGTCGGCAGCATTTACGTCGATGGCATCACGTATGGCGAGACAACCGGTTACACGAGCGGCCAAGTAAGAAACGACAGCGGTGGTATCAAAATCCAAAGCACTACATTTGCGGACACCCTTTCTACGCTGACAGCCAAAAACATCACAAGTAATGACACGGATACCCGTCTAGGCTACACGGGCATTAACATGGCAAATTCCACAGCAAGTGCTGCCCGCGTCGTTGTGGATTCCATTCAATCCAAAGGTGAAACCATTACCACGGAAGGGCTGTCGCTCACTTCAAGCATTCTCGGGTACGGTTCCGTTCTGGTTAACAACATCACTTCAGGCGGAGATGCTTATGGTTTGCAAACGTCAGGCAGCAGCACGCTGACCGGACTTGCCGATACTGATCAAGCCGTAATCGTTACTAACATTGAAGGAACAAGAGCCTATGGTGTCAGTACAAGCAGAACTCAGAACACCGCGTTAACAGGGAAACAACTCTGGATCGAAAATGTTACGGCCACCGGCGGTTCACGCAGCGATGACGGCGACGCTGTAGGTCTGGAAGTCGGAAGCAAAGTAGCCTTCGATAACGTAACCATCAAGTCAGTTCAAGGAACGAAGGGGGTTACGGGCCTGTCGCTCGATTCCTCTTATTCCGCTCTGGAAATTAAATCTCTCGTCATTGACGGAGTAACCTCAACCGATGCTGCCAGCACTGACGACACGTTTGGCATTGACGGCAACGGTGCGAATCGTACCGAATCACAAAAAGTTGATTTGATTACGATCAAGAATGTTTCCGGTGCCGGGACGGGAGATGTGTACGGTTTTTACAACCAAGACTCTGTCTGGAACGGCAGTCAGCTCGTCATTGATTCTGTGACGGCTCAAAACGGGAACGCATTTGGGTTTGACAGTTACGGAAGTTCATCGGAGGGCTCGTTGAGTTATGGTCCGACTTCCGTCGACTATGACGTGATCGCTGTCTCCAAAGTGACAGGGCTGGAGGCCATTGGCTTCCAGAATCGAATCCGGTCCAGTTCGATGAATTCCTCAGTCGTATCTGATTTCATTCAAGTCAGCGGCGTCTCAGGAACAAATTCAGCCATCGGTTTGAACAACCTCGGGACTTTAAACGCTAGCTCAACTCTCGTTCTCAATGTCGATTCCGAGGAAGGTGATGCTGTTGGGATATCCAATTCGGGTACGCGTGCGACGTATCAGAGCGGCGTGAACTTTGTTGATGGTGTCCACGGCGCAACCTCTGCGACTGGTTTTGATGTGCTGGCATCTCTAACTGCTTCAACTATCGCTGTCAACGATATCGATGCCTCAGCGGGAGAGGCGACGGGCATTCACATCCAAGATGCGAAACTCAGCGCTCCGCAGGATGCATCACTTACGCTGGTAGCAACCAACATCGATTCCAATGGCGGTGATGCCCGAGGAATTTTTGTCGATGGCAGAAATTCGATCTTGGGCGAAACGGAATTTATCTCGGTTTACGGCGTCAGCGCCGTAAACGGCAAGGCGTATGGCATTCTCAACACGAACACCACTTCTTCCGACACGTTCAGCAACACGGGCGGCATTTTCGTTCAACGAATAGCCTCAACAACCAGTGATGCTTACGGTGTTTATCTGCAAAATAAAGAGACATCAGCGAGCGAAATCTCTATTTTGGGAGTCTCGGCGAAAGGTTCAGCTTATGGCTTGCGGACAGCCAATGCTTCATCAACC
>ENA-OYVP01001379-OYVP01001379.1-human-gut-metagenome-genome-assembly--contig:-NODE-1379-length-11982-cov-4.700847_pt1 | contig 11982 bp, 12 predicted proteins | sample MGYA00244160_ERZ653377 | MGnify/ENA primary metagenome ERZ653377 (study PRJEB26926, sample SAMN06165160) | human gut metagenome | biome: ENVO:00009003; feature: ENVO:2100002; material: ENVO:00002003...
CCCTAGAGTTCGTCGGCAGCGTCAGATGTGTATAAGAGACAGCCCAGCACACGGTTCACCTCGCCGTTGCCCACGTCTATGCGGCGGTGTTCGCTTTCGCGGATGTCGCCTACGCGCTGGGGTTTCGCCGCGGGCAGCGGCCCTGCGGCATTGGCCGCCACGGAACCGCTTTCGCGGGCTATGATCTCCTCCGTAAAGGTGTTCCACTCGCCGCACGAGGGGCAGCGCCCCAGCCATTTGGGGGCTTCGAACCCGCAATTCTTGCAGAAAAAGGCTTTTTTGACTTTTGCCATCGGTGTATTGTCGGTTTGTAAAGGGTCTTCGCAGCCCTTAGAAGGGGTGCGTCGTGTATTCCAGCCTCTCGACCTTCGTGATGCCGGCCGTGGGGTAGAGGGCCTGGTATTTGGCCGTGAGGTCTACGGTCAGCAGCGTGAGGCTCTTGCCCTCCTCCGAATAGGAGGAAACCGCATAGGTGTAGTCGGCGTCCTCGTAGAAGAACCGCAACTGGTCGGGTTTGTCGGGTTCCTTGTTGAACGACCCGGTGACCGGCGCGGCGTCCGGCGTGGGCGTGACGTAGAGCCATCCGCTGTTGTGGTAGAGGAATTCGAGCACGTAACCGCCTCCGGCCTGTACCGGGGCCTCGGCCAGCACGTCCGCGCGTATGGCCTCGATTACCGGGTCGGGTTCAGGCTCGGGTTCCGGTTCGGGTTCCGGCTCCGGTTCGGGCTCTTCTTCGGCCGTTGCCGTTGCTGCTGCGCCGAGCGTGACGGTGGCTTCGACCCGGCTCACCGGATAGCTTGTCGTGTAGTACGGTTCCGATTTCTCCCCGCAGGCCGCGAGTGCCGCCGCGAGGATCAGTATGGCTATGTATCTTATGGCTTTCATCCTTCCGGTATTTGTCAAAGTCCCAGTTCCTGGTCTATCAGCACGACCAGCACGCGCCCTGCGGGCCAGCACCGCAGCATCTCCATACGCGTGTTGCACACGCGGTCGGGCGAGTTACAGTCCGAGCATACGCCCGTTCGGGCGCACGGCGTGCGGAACCCCGGGTGCCGTGCGACGTTTTGCGGTGCGGCGATCGTGCGGATGCGCTCCTCGGCCTCGGCACGGTCGGCGACGATCTTGTTGCGTCCGGCCACGATGACCACCTTGCGGGGCCCGAACGCGACCGGGGCGATGCGGTTGCCCACCTTGTCGAGCCAGTGGAGCGAGCCTTCCATGCTGATGGCGTTGACCCCCGTGATGAAGAGGTCGGACATCAGCGCCTGCCGGCGTATCTCCAACCGTTCGGGATAGCTCATCGCGGGGTCGAACCCGTCGAGCAGCTTCCAGCGTCCGTCGCCGCGCAGCCACCCGACGATGCCCGTGGCGTGCATTGTTTCCGAGTCGCCGAACGATACTATTTCCGGCCGTTCCCGCTCCACGATGGCTTTCAGCACCGCGAACGCCTCGGTGGTGTCCTTCACCGTTTCAACCTCAAAATGGTGTCGCCGTAATGCTTCGGCGCAGTTTGCCAGTTTCATCTGTTTCGAATTGTCCGCCCCCGAGGAATCCCTCCGGGCTATAATTAAGGTACGAAATTATAAGGTAAATCGCCGCCCCGAGTGCCAGGATTACCACGATCCATCCGATGACTCGCTTTCTGCGCCGTTCCCGGCGGGTCTCTTCCCGGATCTCGGCTTTGACGCGTTCGACCGTTTCGGGCGGGAGTTCTTCCCGGTGTGTCGGATGACTGGCCCTATCCCTGCCCAGCAGGTCGAGCATCTTCTCTTTCTTGCTGCGGGGCTGCCGTTCGCGGCGGTTGGCCGCGAGCCGTTGGATCATGTCCTGTACATGCCCCAGCAACATATGCCTACTTGATAAAGAACCTGTATATGTCGTTTCCGTTGGCGTACAGCAGCAGGAACAGGATGATGACCAGCCCGACGTACTGCGCGCCTTCCAGCACCTTGTCGCTCACTTTGCGTCCCGTGACCATCTCCCAGAACGTGAAGATCGCATGCCCGCCGTCGAGTCCCGGTATGGGCAGGATGTTCATCACCGCGAGGATGATCGACAGGAATGCCGTCTTCAACCAGAAATCCTCCCAGTTCCAGTCCCCGGGGAAAATACTGCCGATGGCGATGAACCCGCCCAGCTCCTCGTACATCTTGGTCTTGGGCTGCACGATCATCTTCAACTGTTCCCAGTAGGACGAAATGACTTTCCCGGCCTTTTCGATGCCTGCCGGGATCGACTGCCAGAAGGTGTACTCCTGTGTGCGCAGCGTATAGGGGTTGTGTGCTATCACGCCCAGCTTGCCCTGGTCGGACACCGGGACGGCGATCTGCAGCAGCCTGTCGCCTTCGCGTTTCACCGTCAGGGTCACTTCCCCGCCCGCCCGGGTCTTGAGGTATCGCTGGTAGCCGGAGTATTCCAGCCCCCGTGCATCGTCGATGGCCACGATCTCGTCGCCGCGCCTGAGCGCCGCCGCCGATTCGTACACCGCGCTGTCGATCAGGAACGGCACACGCAGCGTAAAGAGGTCTTCGTAACCTTTGGCCTGGCGCATCTCGATCAGCTCGTCCAGCGGCAACGTCAACTCCACGTGCTTCCCGCCGCGCTCGACGACGACCTTCCGCTCGCCTTCGGTGATGAGCAGCGAATTGAGTATCTTGTTGATGTCGTCGACCGGTTCGCCGTCGATGGTCACGAACTTGTCGCCGTCCTCGAAGCCGAGCTTGTGCCCCGCCTCGTTGAAGTTGTAACCCCATTTGGCGTCCTCGTTCGAGAAGTAGTTGTCGCCCCACGTGTAGCAGACGCCGCAGTAGATGACGATCGCCAGCAGGACGTTCATCACCACGCCCGCGATCATCACCAGAAAACGCTGCCATGCGGGTTTGGTGCGGAATTCGTCGGGCTTGGGGGGCTGTTTCATCTGCTCCTTGTCCATCGACTCGTCGATCATGCCGGCGATCTTGCAGTATCCGCCCAGCGGCAGCCAGCCCAGCCCGTACTCGGTGTCGCCGCGCTTGAACTTGAAGATCGAAAACCACGGGTCGAAGAAGATATAGAACTTGTCGACGCGGATCCTGAAAACCCGCGCCATGAGGAAGTGCCCCAATTCGTGAATGCCCACCAGGATGGTGAAGCAGAGGAAAAACTGAATGATCTTGATGATTATATCCATGTCTGTCTTTTGGTTACAACGCTAAGTATTCCGCGGCCAGCCGCCGGGCCTCGTCGTTCGCCTCGGCGTAGTCCCCGAGGGTGGGGGCGGCGGCGAACGAGGCGCGCCCCAGAGCGTACTCGATGGCACGCACGATATCCAGCCATGCGCACTTGTGGCCGATGAACGCCGCGACGGCCACCTCGTTGGCGCCGTTCATCGTGCAGGCCGCCGTGCCGCGGCGGCGCAGGCACTCGCAGGCGATCTCCAGCGCCGGGTATTTCGCCCGGTCGACCCCGGCGAATGTCAGCTGCGGGTGCGCCATGAAATCGAACCGCTCGCCGGGGCGGGTCGCCCGCCGGGGGTACATCAGCGCGAAACTGATCGGCATACGCATGTCGGGCGTGCCCAGCTGCGCCTTGATCGCCCCGTCCTCGAACTCCACCATCGAGTGTACGATCGACTGCGGGTGCAGCAGCACCGTTATTTTCTCCACCGGGGTGCCGAACAGCCAGTGTGCCTCGATCACCTCGAAGCCTTTGTTCACCAGCGTCGACGAGTCTATCGTGATCTTTGCGCCCATCTCCCACTGGGGGTGGCGCAGCGCCTGTTCCACGGTCACGTCGGCCAGTTTTTCGCACGGCAGGTCGCGGAATGCGCCGCCGCTGCACGTGATGATGAGCCGCCGTATGGGCGACTGCTCGCCCACCAGGCACTGGAAGATGGCCGAATGTTCCGAGTCGATCGGCAGGATCGGGGCACGCTTTTCGGCCGCCAGCCGCATTACGTATTCGCCGCCCACCACGAGCGACTCCTTGTTGGCCAGCGCCAGTTTCTTTCCGGCGCCGAGCGCCGCCACCGTCGGCGCCAGCCCGGCGTAGCCTACCAGCGCGTTGACCACCACGTCCGTATCGCCGCCCGCCGCGACCTGGGCCACGGCATCCTCTCCGGCGTACACCTTCACGTCGGTGCCGGCCAGCGCATCGCGCAGCTGCCCGTAATAGCGTTCGTCGGCGATGACTGCCGTGTCCGCGTCGAATTCCCGTGCCTGTGCCGCGAGCCGCTGCCAGTTGCGGTTGGCCGTCAGCACGCGCACTTCGAACAGGGAGGGGGTCTCACGCACGATGTCGAGCGTCTGCACGCCGATCGAGCCCGTCGAACCCAGTATTGCAAGTCGTTGTTTCATGCCTGTGCGTCAGAATACGATGTACCCTTCGGGGTCTACGGGCTTGCCGTTGTTCCAGAGTTCGAATTCGAAAAGCCGCACCTCGCCCTCTTCCGCCTCGGCGTTGTAGCCCACCATCTCGCCCGCGCGGATGGTCTGCCCCGTGGTGACGAGCGACTGCGAAAGCCCCTTGTAGACCGAGAGGAGGTTGTTCGCATGCTGCAACTCGACCATGTAGCCTGTCTCGGGCGTCCAGAGGCTCAGCACCACCGTGCCGTTGTCGATGGCCGTGATGCGGTCGCTGGCCGCCGCCGCGATGCGTACCCCGAAATTGCCGTTGCGGATGTCGAAGCGGTCGGTGATGATCCCCTCCACGGGTTTGGCCAGCTCGATCGCCTCGCGTACCGAACGCCGCGACCCGCCGCTGCGGCCCGCGATGGCGTACGGGCCGTCGCCCTCCATCTGTGCCCGCAGGAGCGAGTCTTCGGGCGAGGGCATCACCAGCACCTTGCTGGTGCGGGTGCTGTCCGATGTGGCGAGCGTGCGCGCCACGGGAGTTTTGCCCTCCATGATCAGCGCGATATGCTGGTTGTAGGTGAGCATGTCGTTCATCATGCGCTCCATCGAGTCGAGCCGGATGATATTCTGCACGAGGCTTTCGCGCGAACGGTCTGCCTCGGTGCGGTATCCCGGCAGCAGTTCCAGGATCGGGGAATAGGCCACCAGCGACAGGATGAGGATGAACAGCAGCAGCACGAACGACAGGAAGGCCGCGAAGATGCTGGCCGGCGAGAGGTGCATGTGCCACTCCTCGCTATTGTCCGTGGCATTGAGCATGTTGAAACGGCGTTTGCGGAAAAGCCCGCGCCACCATGCCCGTATGGATTTGAAAAATCTCATCGGTTTATGACATTATGAATGCAAAGATAACCAATTTCATAGAAAACCTTTGCGGAACGCGCCGAATTTTTTAACTTTGTGATCGTTTAGAATCAACGCAAAAAACAGCTGAAAAGTATGGTAAAACCTACATTACTCGTCCTCGCCGCAGGTATGGGCTCCCGTTACGGTTCGCTCAAGCAGATGGACGGGGTCGGCCCCAACAACGAGGCCATCATAGATTATTCGGTCTACGACGCCATCCGCGCCGGTTTCGGCAAGGTCGTTTTCGTCATCCGCCACTCTTTCGAAAAGGAGTTCCGCGAAGTCTTCTCCGCGGAGCGTTTCGGCGGCCGCATCGCCGTGGAGTTCGTGTTCCAGGAGTTGGACTACCTGCCCCAGGGGGCTGCTGTTCCCGAAGGGCGCGTCAAGCCGTGGGGCACCAACCACGCCGTGATGATGGCGGCGGACGCCATCCGCGAACCCTTCGCCGTGATCAATGCCGACGACTTCTACGGTGCCGAAGCCTACAAGACCATCGGGGACTACCTTTCGCAGTTGGGCGAGAGCCGGAACCGCTACTGCATGGTCGCCTACGACCTCGACAAGACCCTTTCGGACAACGGTACCGTTTCGCGCGGCGTCTGCGGTGTGGATGCTGCGGGCAACCTCACCTCGATGGTCGAGCGCACGCAGATCGAGCGTATGCCCGACGGCAGGATCGTCTTCCACGACGGCGGCGCCGACGAAGTACTGGCCGGGGACACGCCGGTGTCGATGAACCTCTTTGGCTTCACCCCCGATTTCTTTACCTATTCCAGGGAGTATTTCAAGACGTGGCTCGCCGGGAACAAGGAGAACCTCAAAGCCGAGTTCTACATCCCGACGATGGTCAACAAACTCATCGGCGAAGGCACGGCCTCGTTGCGTGTGCTCCGCTCGGCGGCGCAGTGGCACGGCGTCACCTATAAGGAGGACAAACCCGCGCTGGTGGCCTCGATCGAGAAGATGATCGCCGAGGGCAAATATCCCCGCAACCTCTGGGCATAATTGCCGGCTGCGGCATCGCATATACAAAAGGGCGGATATTTTCATCCGCCCTTTTGCTTAATGTTTCATCCGCCTTTTGCTTATTGCTTGTGCAGTGCCGCTTGTCGCGAATGGCTTCGGAAAGCCTGATTTGCCTTCGGTCTGGCCGGCTCCCGGTCGCATCCGTTTTTCAGGTTTCTGTCTTGTCCGCGTTTCCGGCTCCCGGCGTTGGCTGCATCTCCGGTTTCCGGCCTTGCTTGTTTCTCCGGTTTCCAACCTTACCTGCTCCTCCGGTTTCCGGTGTTGGCTGCTTCTCCGGTTTTCATCTTGTCCGTCTCTGCGGTTTTCAGCCTACCTGCTCCTCCGGTTCCCGGTGTTGTCCGCTTCTCCGGTTTTCATCTTTCCGCCTCTGCGGTTTTCAGCCTTACTTGCTCCTCCGGTTCCCGGATTTGTCCGGCTCTTCGCCTTGACGCGCTCTTCCGTCAGCCCTTCGTCAGCCCTTTGCCCCCCCCCTTCGTCACACAACCGGCGGCGCGGCGGCTCAGTCCAGAAAACCTTCCTTCACCAACTGCTTCCGGATGCGCGTCCAGTCCGCTACGGGACGTTTCACGCCGTCCACGAACCGGATCGGGCAGCCGAGGCTGCTGTCGTCGATGTAGAGGTCGGCATGGACTTTCGGCGAGGATGTCCAGCGCTGCTGCGAGGGGTTCTCGTTCACGGCGTAGAGCGGGATTCCCCGCTCGCGGAACCACCGGATCGCGTCGTCGAGCAGCTTGCCGTGGCGCATCGTGAAGAGAATCAGGCGGCAGCCGTTGTCCGTAAGTTCCTTCAGTACGGGTACGGCCCCGGCGTCGTCGCCTATTTCGGGATATGCGTGTGTCACGACCGTCCCGTCGAAATCGACGGCGATCAATGCATTGCGTATAGCCATTTATTTCTTGTTCCTTATTTTACGTCCGATTTTGCTGAAGAAGATTTTCAGGCGCTTGCGGTAGCTGGTCTCCTTGTAATCGTCGTATCCATACCCGTATCCGTACCCGTAGCCATATCCGTAACCGTATCCGTGGCGGCGGGTGCGCGTGCCGTTGAGTACGACGCACATGTTGCGGAATTTCTTCTCGCGGTAAAGCCGTTCGATGTCGGGCAGCTGCCGGCGGTCGAGCACGCCTTCGCGTACGATATAGATACAGAGGTCTGCCAGCCGGTCGGTGATGACCGCGTCGGCTACCGACATGGCCGGGGTGCTGTCGATGAATACATAGTCGTAGCTCTCCCGCAGCTCGGCGACCAGCTTGTCCAGGCGATCCGAAAGCAGCATCTCCGTGGGGTTGGGCGGCTGGATGCCGGCGCAGATCACGTCGAGGTTCTTGTGTACGTCCATCGGCGTAATCAGTTCGCCGATGTCGGTGATCGTCCCGGCCAGGTAGCTCGTGATGCCTTTCTTGCTGTTGCTGCGGCCCAGCGTCGTGGAGAGCGCGTGGCGGCGCAGGTCGAGGTCGATCAGTACGACCCGCTTCCCGGCCGTGGCGAGCGTCATCGCCAGGTTCATCGCCACGAACGTCTTGCCCGCATGGGGGTCGGACGAAGTGAAGAGCACGCACTTGATCTCCTTGCCCGACGACACGTTCATGAAGGTCATGTTCGAACGCAGGATGCGGAAAGCCTCGGACAACGCGTCGCGTCCGGTTTCCCGGACGACGATGCCGCCCTTGTTCTCTCCTTCGAGGAAGGGGATGTCCCCCAGGAACGGGGCGCTGATGTTCTCTTCGATGTCCTTGCGGCCGCGGATGGTCGTGTCGAGCATGCCGATCAGGTAGATGATGCCGAAGGGGATCGCCAGGCCGGCCAGCAGGCTGATGCCCAGGATGATCATCGAACGGGGCGACACGGGCCTGGGACTGCCGTATGCCTGGTCGATCGTACGCGAATTGCTTTCGGCGACGGCATAGTTGAGCTGCGTCTCCTCCTGCTTGTTGAGCAGGTAGAGGAACAGCTCCTCCTTGATCTTCTGCTGGCGCATGATGTCGAGCAGGACTTTCTCCTGCGACGGCATGGTGGATATGCGGTGGTTGGCCAGCGCCTCCTCCTTGCGCATGTTCGTAAGCTGTATTTCGAGCGTCGAGACGTGCGAGTTGAGCGAAGCGATGATCGAGCGGCGCACGGCAGCCAGCACGTTGTCCATGTCCTGGATCACGGGGCTGCGCTCCGAACTGTTTTCGAGCAGTTTCTGGCGGCGCAGGATGGCGTCGTTATATTCGGTGATCTGGGCGACGATCCCGTTGTTGGTCAGCGAGGCGACCATCGGGATCAGTTCCCCCGCATGCGTCGGGTTGTTGAGGTAGTCGCGGATGTAGTTGGCGACGCTGATCTGGTTTTCGATCGAAAGCCCTTCGACCTTGAATTTGCTGCTCTCTGTGATGGATCGGGTAGCCTCCGAGGTGATGTCGATCATCTGGTTGCTCTTCTTGATCCCCTCGATTTCGCTGTCCACGACGCCCAGTTCCCGTCCGATGGCCAGCATACGCTCCTTGATGAAGGCGTTGGTCACGACCGATACCTGCCGCTTGTCGGCGATGGCGTCCTCTTCGTACACGGCGATCAGCGTGTTGATCACGTCCTCGGCACGCTTGGGTACGGAACTGTTCATCGAGATGGTGACGATCGACGCCTGCTTGTTGGCCACGTCGCTCTTCACGGTGGCGCGGTAGGCGTTCGTCGTGACCATCGGCGAGCTCTTGGTCACGGTGATGGGCCTGTCCACATAGGTCGAGTCCATGAACGGCGTCTTGTGTACGACCATCTGCCCCAGCGGTGTGGGGATCGTGTCGCCGTACTGGCCGCGGATGACCCTGCGCTTCTCCTGCTTGGTGAGGTACTTGTCGTCGAAGTCCGCCAGTTTGATCCGGCCGTCCTCGAGCTCGGTCACCTCGAGCGAAAGGCGCTGGTTGTCGTCGTCGATGAAATCGACTTCGATGGGCGAGCGGCCGTAGAGGTCGAGCGTCCGCAGCCCGTCCCGTACGGAATAGTTGACCGTCAGGTGGAGGCGCTTCACCACCTCCGACATCAGCCTGTGCGACTGGAGGATGTAGACCTCGTTGTCGACGTTGCGGCGGTTCTGGAAACCTACCAGGTCGCTGAAAACGCCCAGCTCCATGTCGCCGCCCTTGCGGCTGTCCTTTACGAGGATGGTGGCCGTACGGCTGTATATCTTCGGGGTGCTGGCCAGGTAGTAATAGGCCACGCCGAGGCAGATGAGCACCGACAAGGCGAACCAGTACCAGTTGGCCAGAACCATCTGTAACAGGTCGTGCAGCGTGAGGCCGCTGCCGTTTTCGTACTCGTCGTTCTGCAGGTGTTGCTGCTGGTTGTTGTATTCGGTCATGGCCCGGCTTATTTGGTTAAGGTTATGATAAGCGTCGCCACGGAGATGGCCGTACCTACGAGCGAGAGGTAGAAGTTGCGGTTCTGGCTGATCTCACCGGCCTGTGCCTTGTATTTATTGGGCTTGACATAGATCACGTCGTTCTGCTGGATGTAGAACGCCGGCGAGTTGAAGAGGTCTTTCGATGTGAGGTCGAGGTATTCGATCGTGCGTACGCCGTCCACTTCGCGGGCCACGGCCACGTCCGTACGGATGCCGTAGATCGTCAGGTCGCCGGCCATGGCCAGGGCGTCGAAGATCGAGATCTTGTCGCGCGTGACGTCGTACTGTCCCGGGCGGGCTACTTCGCCGACGACCGAAATCTTCATGTCGGCGAACTGCACGTTGACCGACGGGTCGTTGATATACCCGCCCTCGACGATCTTGTCGGCGATGAGCTGCGCCAGTTCGCTGCGGGTTTTTCCCTTGCAGTCGATCTTCCCGATCACGGGCATGTCGAGCATGCCGTTCTCGTCCACCGTGCGGATCTGCAGCGACTGGTTGGTCGCCGAACTGTACGAGGCGACTCCCGTCACGGAACTCAGCGAGGTCGACGAGTTGAACGGCACGGCCAGTTCGGGGTCTTTGCTGTTGACCACGATCGTCAGCCGGTCGAGGGGCTTGATCCGTATCTGGCCGCTTTCGGCGATTTGTTCGGGCGTAAACGGGTTCGCGTCCTGCAGGTACCAGGCACGTTTCTGCGAGGCGCAGGACGAGACCAGCAGGGCCAGGATGGCCGGGACTAAGAGGCGGAAATGCTTCATTTTATTACTTAGAGCGTTTTGTTTTTGTATAAGGCGTTTTATATCGTGCGCAAAGGTAGTAATTTTTTATGAAATAAACATACCCGCCTGCCCAGCTATTTTGTCCCATTTTCACCCGATTCGGCCGCAGCACGGATTTTTTCCGGAAAAAAACGTACATTTGACGTCCCGGAATCCGGTTACGTATTAAAATTCGCAAATTATGCTGCATCCCGAGTGGAGCTACCAGGCTGTAATCTATGAAATGAACGTGCGCCAGCTGACGCGCGAAGGTACCCTCAGGGCCGCCGCCGCGAAGCTCGGCTTCTTGCGCGACATGGGCATCGACGCCGTGTGGCTGATGCCCGTCTATCCGATCGGTGCCGAGGGGCGCAAGGGCTCGCTGGGCTCTTACTATTCGATCCGCGACTATTGCGCCGTCGACCCCGGGCTGGGGACGATGGGGGATTTCGATGCGTTTGTCGCCGAGGCGCACCGCCTGGGCATGAAGGTGCTGCTGGACTGGGTCGCCAACCATACGGCGCGCGACGCCCGCTGGGTCGGCGAGAAGCCTGCCGACTGGTATGAGCGCGATGCCGCGGGGGCGCCCGCCGTGCCCTGGGACTGGACGGACACCGCCAAACTCAACTATGCGAACCGCGACGTATGGCGGGCCGAGGCCGACGCCATGGAGTTCTGGGTGCGCCGGCACGCCGTCGATGGTTTCCGCTGCGACATGGCGATGCTCGTGCCCGTGGAGTTCTGGAATGAGGCTGCCCGCCGCCTGCGGAAGGTGAACCCCGGCCTGTTCCTGCTGGCCGAGGCCGAGGAGCCTTACCTTTTCGAAGCGGGTGCCTTCGACGCCTGCTATGCCTGGGAGATGCATCACCTGATGAACGACGTGGCGCAGCAGAAGGTGCGCGTGACCGCCCTGCGCGACTACATTTATGCCGACCGTAACCGTTACCCGCAGTCCGCCATGCGCCTGGTGTTCACCTCCAACCACGACGAGAATTCGTGGAACGGCTCGGAGTTCACGCGCATGGGCGGCGCCCGCGAGATCATGGCCGCCTTCACGTTCGTCGTGCCGCGCGGCCTGCCGCTGGTCTATACCGGGCAGGAGATCGGCTACGACCATTCGTTCGCCTTCTTCGACCGCGACCCGATCCCCTCCTACGCGGCCAATTCGTTCACGGATTTCTACCGCCGCCTGGCCGGGCTCCGGCATGCCAACCCTGCGCTCGCCGCCGGGGAGGCGGGCGGCGAGATGGTCGAGATCCGCAACAACGCCGAGGATTGCCTGATGACCTTCGTGCGCGAAGTGAAGGGCAACCGCGTCGTCGCCGTGATGAACCTCTCGCCCTACGCCATCCATGCCGATTATTACACGGGTATCTATGCCGGCATGTACACCGATGCCATGACGGGCGTTGCCTGCGAACTGCGCGGGCATGTCGAGGAGGACATGGCGCCGTGGAGCTACCGCATCCTGACGCGCTGACCCCTGCGGCCGCGGAGTGCGGCGGCCGCATCCCCGCCCGATGCCTGGCTGCTTCCCCGCCCGATGCCCGGCTGCGGCCTGCAAACCCGGCCCGGG
>ENA-OYVP01001381-OYVP01001381.1-human-gut-metagenome-genome-assembly--contig:-NODE-1381-length-11967-cov-3.236484_pt1 | contig 11967 bp, 10 predicted proteins | sample MGYA00244160_ERZ653377 | MGnify/ENA primary metagenome ERZ653377 (study PRJEB26926, sample SAMN06165160) | human gut metagenome | biome: ENVO:00009003; feature: ENVO:2100002; material: ENVO:00002003...
GCGGTATCTTTGTGGGAAATGAGGACGCCGGCTATCGCTATCTGATCGTGAGCAGAACGCTGGATTCCCGAAAGATGGGGGAGACCCTGAAACAGCGGTTCACGTGCAGAGGCGGAGGAAAGGCGGACATGATCCAGGGACAGATAACAGGCAGAAGGGAAGAAATTGAAAGGGTCTTTTCTTCCATAGAACAGGAAAACACCGCAGAATAAAGAAACAGGAGGAAGAGCATGAAAGTTTTATTTTATGACACCAAGGATTACGACAAGATGGCATTCAATATGATGGCCGGCGATTATCCGGGGATTGAGATGGAATATCTGAAGACAAATCTGGAGCCGAGAACAGCAAAGCTGGCAAAAGGATTTGATGCGGTGTGCGCTTTTGTCAATGCAGATGTGGGAACAGAGACGATTGAAAATCTGAGGGAAGCCGGCGTGAAGCTGATTCTGATGCGGTGTGCCGGATTTAACAACGTAGATCTGGATAAGGCCAGGGAGTGCGGGATTCAGGTTTACCGGGTGCCCGGATATTCTCCCGAAGCAGTGGCAGAGCATGCTATGGCGCTGGCGCTTATCGCAAACCGGCGTATGCACAAAGCATATATGAAGGTAAGAGAAAATGATTTCAGTTTGAGCGGACTTCTGGGGATTAATTTCTATCAGAAGACGGCGGGCATCATCGGTACCGGCAAGATCGGAGCGGCAATGGCCAGAATCTGCCACGGGTTCGGAATGAAAGTAATCGCGTATGATGTTTATCAGAATCCGTCCCTTGATTTTGTGGAATATGTGACCATGGATGAGCTGCTGGCGCAGAGCGACCTGATTTCTCTGCACTGCCCCATGACAGATGAGAATTATCATCTGATCAGCCGTCCCACGATCGAGAAGATGAAAGACGGAGTGATTTTGGTAAATACCTCCCGCGGAGGACTGGTAAAAACAGACGATCTGATTGAAGGAATCCGCGCTCACAAATTCTTTGCAGTGGGGTTGGATGTGTATGAGGAAGAGAATGCCAATGTATTTGAGGACCGTTCCGATGATATTCTGGAGCATTCTACTACGGCAAGGCTTCTGTCCTTCCCCAATGTGGTGATCACTTCCCATCAGGCCTTCTTCACGATGGAGGCGCTGGAGGCGATCAGCAGAACAACGTATGAAAATGCAGAAGCCTTTGAGTCCGGCGCAGATACACCGAACAAACTGGCGTAGAAAAAAGAGAATATCGTATCCCGTATAGCAAAGAAACAGGCTGCCGACCGTGCATAAAGAAGACAGATGTATCTGTACATATGTGCGGCACGGCAGCCGCTTTCTGGTAATAACAGTTTAAATGAGGGAGGAAATTGTTATGTACGAAAGGTTTAAAGATCTCGCGATTATTCTTGTGACGGCAAAATTTGGAGGGATTCTGGCCCGCAGGCTGAAGGCGCCGCAGGTGGTGGGAGAGATTGTGGCGGGACTGCTCATTGGCCCCAGTGTGCTGGGGTGGGGGAATCAGTCTGACTTTTTAGCGCAGATGGCGGAGATCGGTGTGGTTCTTCTGATGTTTTCCGCGGGGCTGGAGACAAATCTGGAGGATTTGAAAAAGTCTGGTCCGGTAGCCTTTGCCATTGCCTGTGCCGGAGTAGCGGTGCCTCTGGCGGCGGGGACGCTGCTTTATATGGTTTTCTACGGATTTTCGCCGCTGGGAAGTGCAAAATTTTATGAGGCTGTTTTTATCGGTGTGATTCTTACGGCCACGTCTGTGAGCATCACGGTGCAGACTCTGAAAGAGCTGGGACATCTGAAAGGGTACGTGGGGACGACGATCTTAAGTGCCGCGATCATTGACGATGTGATTGGAATTATCGTGCTGACGGTGGTGATCGGCTTTAAAAATCCGGATTCCAATCCGGCTCAGGTGCTTGTGAGCACCGGCCTTTTCTTTGTGTTCGCTATCGTAGTGGGAACGTTGATTTACTGGGTATTTAAGAAATTTGATGCCTGGTATCCCCATACCCGGAGGATTCCCATTATGGGGCTGGCGCTCTGCATGTTTATGGCCTATGCGGCAGAAAAATATTTTGGGATTGCAGATATTACAGGAGCGTACCTGGCAGGAATCGTGCTCTGCAGCCTGCAGGATTCGGATTACATAGCGACAAAGATGGATACCAGTTCCTATCTGCTCTTTGGTCCGGTCTTTTTTGCCAGTATAGGGCTTAAGACCACCATCGATCTTTCGTCCGGTTCTGTGCTGCTGTTCACCGCCGCTTTTGTGGCGGTAGGACTTCTGGGAAAGGTGATCGGCTGTGGTCTGGTGGCCAGACTGTGCCGGTTTGACAGGGCGGATTGCGTGAAAATCGGTGTAGGGATGATGACGAGAGGCGAGGTGGCGCTGATCGTGGCGCAGAAAGGCCTGTCGGTGGGAATGATAGGTTCCCAGTTTTTTACCAGTGTGATTATTTTGATTATTGTATCGTCTGTGCTGACGCCTATTCTTCTTAAAATCCTTTACAGTAAAGAGGCAGGGGCGGCAGCCTGAAAAGGAGAGGAAAAGAGATGCATCCATACGAGTATAAAGCCCAGTACTATGAAACGGATCAGATGGGGATTATCCATCACTCAAACTATATCCGCTGGCTGGAATCGGCCCGGATTGATTATCTGGAGCAGCTGGGGATCTCTTACCGCGGTCTGGAAGAGCGGGGGATCGTAAGCCCGGTGGTCACGGTGGAGGGACGCTACCGGTCTATGGTCCGCTTTGGAGAGACGGTGCGGATAGAAGTGAAAATGGAGAAATATAATGGTGTGAAGCTGGAATTTTCTTACAGGATTACGGACAGGGAGAGCGGGGAGCTGCGTTTTACGGGAGCAAGCAGCCATTGTTTCGTGGATCGGGCCGGAAAAATTGTGGCTTTGAAAAGAGAACTCCCCGAAATCCACAGCCTGCTTGAGGCGAAAGCGGGCGAAGAAAGGGAAGAAAAGTAAGTTTATGCGGTTTTTGCTTTTGCAGAGACCGCTTTTGTGTTATCATAAAAGAAAAAAGATTGGGAGGAAATGCGCCTATGCTGGGGAAAGAATTTGACCTGGTGTTAAGCGCCATTTTACTGGTGCTGACCATTGCATTTTTTATAGGAAAGGGGGAAGGAATCCTCCGTCTCTTCTCGGGGAACAATTATAAGAGGAGGAAAGACGGGGAACAGAAAAAGCTGGAACGCAGCTGCGGTTTTTTCTGCGCGGTCCTTGCGGCGGCAGAGCTGGCCATGGCATTTCTGCAGGAAGTATGGAAGCCGGTAGGAATTGTATACCTTGCAGCTATTATTTTGGATCTGGTAGTTTTTTCCATATACTACAAGAAAAATTTTCAGTAAACAAAGGAACTGACGTATGAAAAAGGAAAATTTTCAAATTATTTCTCAGACAGATCAGCTTCTGCTGGATGTGCTGACGGCAGAACCGGAGGGGGAACCCCTGGGGGTCGTTCAGATCTGTCATGGCATGTGCGAGTACAAAGAACGGTATCTTCCTTTTATGGAATATCTGGCAGAACAGGGGTATGCCTCCCTGATTCACGATCATCGGGGGCATGGAGCCAGCGTATGCAGGGAGGAGGATCTGGGATATTTTTATAGCGGCGGTGCGGAGGCGCTTGTGGAAGACGCACATCAGCTGACCCGCTGTATCAGAGCCAGGTGGCCGGGAAAACCGGTGATCCTTCTCGGACACAGCATGGGTTCACTGGTTGTACGCAGCTATGTGAAATGCTATGACGGCGATGTAAATATGCTGGTTGTGGTGGGATCCCCCAGTAAGAATCCGGCAGTGGATCTGGGAATCTGTCTGGCAAAGCTGCAGAAGCGATTCCGGGGAGAGCGTTCCAGAGGCAGGCTTCTGGAAAAGCTGGCTTTTGGTTCTTTTGACCGGAAATTTCCGGGAGAGGGAAAAAGTGCCTGGATCTGTTCGGATCCCCGGGTGCAGGAAGCGTATCGGGAATCTCCGCTCTGCGGGTTCATTTTCACAGTCGATGCTTACCTGGGGCTTTTTGAACTTATGAAATCGGTCTACAGTAAAAAGGGATGGCTCTGCAGTAATCCGGATCTTCCCGTTTTGTTTCTGGGAGGAGCGGAGGATCCCTGCATCGGCGGTCCGGCAAGATATGCCAGGGCAGTGAAGCGGATGAGAAGGGCGGGGTACCGGAATGTGAGGGCAAAGCTCTATTCCGGCATGCGCCATGAGATTTTGAATGAACGGGGCAAAAAGACAGTATACGAAGATCTGCTCCGGTATATTCAGCTGCAGGAAAAAAAGCACCACTTTACATAGATTTAACAAAAAGCCGGCAACGGATTTAACATAGCTAAGATAGGATAAATTTGTGTAAAATCGTAAATCAGGAGGAAACTATGGATTTATTTGACGTATTATCATTGGTAGGAGGCCTGGCTCTGTTCCTGTATGGAATGCATGTAATGGGCGAAGGTCTGGCAAAAGCATCCGGCGGAAGGCTGGAGCAGATTCTGGAGAGACTGACCTCGAATCTTTTTAAAGCGGTGGCGCTGGGAGCGGCTGTGACGGCTGTGATCCAGTCTTCTTCCGCGACTACAGTTATGGTGGTCGGTTTTGTAAACTCCGGGATTATGAAGCTGTCTCAGGCAGTGGGTATCATCATGGGTGCCAATATCGGTACAACGATCACATCCTGGATTTTAAGCCTTTCCGGTATCGAGGGAGAGAGTTTTATTCTCCAGCTGGTAAAACCGACTTCATTTTCCCCGATCCTGGCAATCATCGGTGTGGCCTTTATTAAGAGACAGCTATTATAATATAGAATGTAACTGCATCGGAACGATTCTGATCGGTTTCGCCGTGCTTATGTTCGGTATGGATATGATGAGCGGGGCAGTGAAACCACTGGCAGATGTGCCTGAGTTTACCAGTCTTCTGACCCTGTTCTCCAATCCGATCCTGGGTATGCTGGTGGGAACCGGAGTGACGGCGCTTATTCAGTCTTCTTCCGCATCGGTTGGTATCCTGCAGGCACTGTGTGTTACCGGAGCGGTGAAGTATTCCATCGCCCTGCCCATCATTATGGGACAGAATATCGGAACCTGTGTGACCGCGCTTATCTCTGCGATTGGCGCAAAGAAAAATGCAAAGCGGGCTGCATGTATCCATCTGTATTTCAATGTGATTGGTACGATAGTCTTCATGATTCTGTTCTACAGTATCAATACCTTTGTACATTTTGAATTCTTAAATGATGCGGCCAATGCGGCGGGAATTGCGGTGATCCACACCACATTCAACGTCTTTGCAACCTGTCTGCTTCTGCCCTTTAACAAGCTTCTGGTGAAACTGGCCTGTCTCACCGTGCGGGATCACGAGGAGAAGCAGGAGAAAAACAGGGGAGCGCTGGATCTTCTGGATGCCCGTTTCCTGGATCAGCCGGGACTGGCTGTGGCTCAGAGCCGTCAGGCGGCAGTGGAGATGGCTCATTTATCCAGCGAGGCGCTGGAGATGTCTATGGGGCTGCTCAGCCATTATGATGAGGAGACAGCCAAGGAAGTGCGCCACCTGGAAGAGAAGGTGGACAAGTACGAGGATGCCCTGAGCACCTACCTGGTTCGTCTGGGCAACCACAGCATGTCTTCCAGTGACAGTTATACGGTATCTATCCTTCTGCATGCGTTAAGTGACTGGGAGCGTATCTCGGATCATGCGGTCAATATTCAGATTGCAGCGAAGAGCATGAAAGAAAAAGGGATGGAATTTTCGGATAAGGCAAAAGAAGAACTGCAGATCTTTGCAGACGCGGTAAAAGATATTGTGTCAATCTCCACAAAAGTTTTTGAGAGCGGTGATTTGGATCTGGCGAAGCGGGTGGAGCCTCTGGAAGAGGTGATCGATCAGCTGAATGCAGAGCTGAAGGAGCGCCACATCCGCCGGCTGCGCAAAGGAAAATGTACGGCAGAGCTGGGCTTTGTTCTGTCTGATGTGACAAATGATTATGAGCGTGTGGCAGACCACTGTTCCAATATTGCTGTTTATTTCCTGGAGGCAAAGGAACAGGCTATGGATTCTCACGGTTATTTAAAGAGCCTTAGAAAGAGCAGAGATGAAGAATTTGAAAAGATGACAGATCTGTATCAGCACAAATATTCTCTGCCCTGATACAGAGAAGGAGAAGACAAGATGATTTACTGTGTGGAAGATGAGCAGAACATAAGGGAACTTTTGCTGTACAGCCTGCAGAGCAGCGGGTATCAGGTGAGAGGCTTTGCAGAAGGGGCAGAGTTTAAAAAGGCCCTGGAAGAGCAGAAGCCGGAATTGATCCTTCTTGATATCATGCTTCCGGGAGAGGATGGTCTCTCACTTCTGCGCAGGATCCGTCAGCAGCCGGCCACCCAGGATATACCGGTCATTCTGATCACGGCAAAGGGAACAGAGTATGACAAGGTACAGGGGCTGGAGGCAGGCGCTGATGATTATATAGCAAAGCCTTTTGGCATGATGGAATTTCTGGCCAGAGTAAAGGCGGTCATGCGGCGCTGCGGGAAGAAGAAGGAGGAGGGAAAGAGTTTTTCCTTCGGGGAACTGCAGCTTCTGCTGGAGAGCCATCAGGTTCTGGTAAACGGAGAGGAAGTTCAGCTCACCCTGAAAGAGTTTGAACTTCTGCATTATCTGCTGGAGCATGTGGGGATCGTACTGAGCAGGGATCAGATCCTATCCCGGGTATGGGAGTATGATTTTGACGGGGAGACGAGGACTGTAGATGTGCACGTCCGTTCTCTGCGTCAGAAACTGGGAGAGGCGGGAAGCTATATCCAGACCGTCCGCGGGGTCGGCTACCGCATCGGAGGAAAGTCATGAAGGAGAAGATCCTGAAATATACCAGCATTATGATCAGCGTGGCAGTGTTGGCTACTTTTATTTCAGTCAGTCTGGTCATGTATGAGAGACTTACCTCTGTAACCAGAGGGGAGGTTCGCCGGGAGGCTTATTATCTCAGGATCCTGACGGAAAAGAATGGGATCGAAGTATTGGAGCAGGAAACAGCGGGGCTGAGCAATACCCGCATTACGCTGGTGGATGAGACGGGAAATGTACTCTATGATTCCGTGAAAGATCCCCGGAGCCTGGGGGATCATGAGGATCGTCCCGAGATCCGGGAAGCCCTGGAAAACGGATCGGGAGAGGCAACCCGGTATTCCATGACTTTATCTGAGCAGACTTATTATCATGCCCTCCGTCTGGAGGATGGAAGAGTGCTGCGGGTGGCGGTCACCACGGACGGTATGCTTTCGATGGTGATGACCGGCTTTACCGTGGTAGGACTTCTGGCTATCGGGATTATTCTGGCCGGTATCTTCCTTATTTACCGTCAGACGGAAAAGATGATGCAGCCTTTAAACAGTCTGGATCTGGAACATCCCTTAAGAGGGGCCGTTTATCCGGAACTAAAGCCGCTGATGAGCCGGATCCAGAGACAGAATGAGCAGATTGCCCGGCAGGTGAAGGAGTTAAAGACGAATCAGGCCAATTATCTGGCTATTACGGAGTATATGGAAGAGGGACTCCTCATGACCAGTCGTGAGAGCATCCTCTCCATGAACCAGGCGGCGGAACGCTTTCTGGGGAAAGACAGCAGGGAATGTATCAATAAGCCGGTGGACGTGGTGGCGCGGATGCCGGAACTGCAGGAGGCAATTGAAGATGCCCTGGAAGGCCACGGGTGTGAGAAGGTACTGGTTCACGGTGATCGGAGTTATCAGATTTTGGCCAATCCGGTGAAAATCAGCGGGAGAGTGCAGGGAACTGTGGTGCTGATCCTGGATATCACGGATAAGTGGGAGGCAGAGGAGCTGAGGAGAGAGTTTTCCGCCAATGTTTCTCATGAGCTGAAGACACCGCTTATGTCGATTTCCGGCTATGCAGAGCTGATTGAAAATGGCCTGGTCCAGGCTTCTGATATACCTGATTTTGCAGGGCGGATTCACCAGGAAGCAACCCGGCTGTCGGTGCTGGTGGCCGATATTATGAAACTCTCTCAGCTGGATGAGGCTTCAGAGGGGCTGAGCTGGGATATGGTCTCCTTAAAAGAACTCTCTCTGGAAGTGTGTGCCCATCTTCAGAATCTGGCGGAAAAACATCAGGTGGCTGTGGAATTTCAGGGGGAAGACTGTATGCTTTACGGAGTGCGTCAGGTTCTCTACGAAATGTTTTTTAATCTCTGTGAAAATGCAGTAAAATATAACCGGGAAGGCGGGACGGTAAAGATTGTCCTGGAGAACAGAGGGAAGGCAGTCCGCTGGTCAGTGAAAGATACGGGGATCGGTATCGCGCCGGAACATCAGGGAAGAGTGTTTGAGCGCTTTTATCGGGTAGATAAGAGCCATTCCAGAAAGACGGGCGGAACAGGGCTTGGACTTTCCATTGTAAAACACGGTGCGGCGCTTCATCATGCAGAACTTACACTCAACAGCGCCAGCGATGAGGGGACGGAGATTATTCTTGATTTTCCGGCCGGCAGACCGGAAGAATAAAAAAACAGACAGACCAGATTTCTGTCCGCATGGCGGAATGGAATCCTGGTCTGTCTGTTTTTTCTTTGGCAGATTTGGACAGCGGGGCTTGTCAAGGTGCCCTCTTAAGAGGTAAAATAAACATATTGCAGAATGAATTACTTGAGAAATGGAGAGAGAACAATGAGACGAAGCGGCGTATTATTACCGATTTCATCCCTGCCGTCCCGGTATGGAATTGGATGTTTTTCCCGGGAGGCGTATGAGTTTGTGGATTTTCTGCAGAAGGCAGGCCAGAGAAGCTGGCAGATTCTTCCGCTGGGCCCTACGGGCTACGGAGATTCCCCCTATCAGGCCTTTTCTACTTTTGCGGGAAATCCTTATTTTATTGACCTGGACGGGCTTGTGGAGGACGGGCTGCTGACCCGGGAGGAGTGCGAAGCGCCTCAGTGGTCAGGCCATCCTGCCTATGTGGATTATGAGAGGATTTATAATTACCGATATCCCCTTCTGAGAAAGGCTTTTGACCGGTGGGCGCCGGATGAGACGTTTGGAGAGTTTGTGAGAAATGAGGGATACTGGCTGGAAGATTACTGTCTTTTCATGGCGATCAAAGAGAGCCAGAACGGGGCGCTTTGGACAACCTGGCCCAGGGAGCTGAGAGACCGTCAGCCGGGAGCACTGCAGGAAGCCGGAGAGCGCCTGGCGGATCCGATCCAGTTTCAGAGATTTCTTCAGTACTATTTCCTGAAGCAGTGGATGAAACTGAAGGCGTATGCGAATGAAAGAGAAGTGCAGATTATCGGGGATATTCCTATTTATGTGGCATTTGACAGCGCAGATGCCTGGGCAAATCCGAAATTATTCCAGTTTAATGAGGATAATCAGCCGGTTGCGGTTGCAGGCTGTCCTCCCGATGGCTTTTCACCGACCGGGCAGCTCTGGGGAAATCCGGTTTATAGCTGGGAATATCACCGGGAAACAGAATATTCCTGGTGGGTACAGCGGGTAGCACACTGTTTTAAACTGTATGATACGGTACGGATTGACCATTTCCGTGGCTTTGATGAATATTATGCGATTCCCTACGGGCATGCTACAGCTGAGTTCGGTCACTGGGAAAAAGGTCCGGGGATCGAACTGTTCCACACACTGCGGAACAAACTGGGATGGAAGGACATTATCGCGGAGGATCTGGGATTTCTGACAGAGAGTGTTCTGCAGATGGTCCGGGAGACCGGCTATCCGGGAATGAAGGTTCTCCATTTTGCCTTCGATCCCAGCGCCAGCAGTGCATATCTGCCCCACCGGTACACTACGAACAGTGTGGTTTATACGGGAACGCATGACAACGACACCACCCGGCACTGGTTTCAGACACTGAGCTGGGAAGAACGCAGCTTTGTGGATGAGTATATGAATTACCGGGGCGGAAGTGAGGAAGATCACGTCTGGGCGCTGATCCGGCTGGCTATGGAGAGCGTGGCAGATCTGTGCGTAATCCCCATGCAGGATTATCTCTGCCTCGGAGAGGAGGCTAGGCTGAATCAGCCCTCCACATTTGGGATGAACTGGAAGTGGAGAATGGTTCCGGGGCAGATCAGCGACCAGCTGGCGGGTCGGATCTATCGGATGACCAGAATTTATGGCCGGGTATAATCAGACAGTTTTGTTGGGGCGATTATTATGAAAAAACTTTTAGTTTACCTGGAAGGGTACTGGAAAGAGGCGGTGATCGCACCGCTCTTTAAGATGCTGGAGGCAAGCTTTGAACTTCTGGTTCCCCTTGTGATGGCAAAGATCATCGATGTGGGAATCTGGCAGCAGGATCAGGCCTATATCTGGCGGATGTGCGGGCTGATGATTTTCCTGGGGGTGCTGGGGCTTTCCTGTTCCCTGACAGCGCAGTATTTTGCAGCCAGATCTTCTATGGGATTTGGAACTGCGCTGCGCAGGGCACTGTTTTCCCATATTAACCGACTTTCCTATCAGGAACTGGATCGCCTGGGAACTCCTTCTCTTGTGACCCGTATGACCAGCGATATTAATCAGGCCCAGGCAGGGGTGAATCTGGTGCTTCGTCTGTTTCTGCGCTCTCCTTTTATTGTGGTGGGAGCGGTGATCATGGCTTTGACGATCAGTGTGAAACTGACAGTGATCTTTTTCATTGCAGTTCCGCTCATCGGCGCAACGATCTTTATTATCGTAAAAGTTACGATTCCTCTGTACAAAAAAGTGCAGAGCAGGATGGATCAGGTGGTGCGTCTCACCCGAGAAAACTACGGAGGTGCCAGAGTTGTGCGCGCTTTTTCCCGGCAGGAGGCGGAGACGGAGGAATTCAGGCAGGTGAATGAAGGGCTGAAAAAGGTACAGCTTTTTTCCGGAAGGATCTCAGCGCTGATGAATCCGCTTACTTACGTGTTGGTAAATCTGGCTGTGATTGCGATCCTCTGGCAGGGAGGCGGTTCTGTAGACCGGGGAGAGATTACCCAGGGCGAACTGACAGCGCTGATCAATTATATGAGTCAGATTCTGCTGGCACTGGTGGCGCTGGCAAATCTGATCATTACAGTGACCAGGGCGGCAGCCAGTGCCTTGCGGATCAATGAAGTTTTTGCCTGTCAGCCGGGAATGCAGGAAGGAACAGATACATTTTCTGTCTCTGCCGATTCCGAGGAAATGGTGAGGTTTGAAGCGGTATCCTTTACCTACCAGGGAGCCAGAGAACCGGCGCTTGAAAATATTTCTTTTGCAGTAAAACGGGGGGAGACAATAGGAATCATTGGAGGAACCGGTTCGGGAAAATCTACGCTGGTCAGCCTGATCCCCCGGTTTTACGACGGAAATTCCGGACAGGTGCTGGTAGAGGGAAGACCGGTACAGGAGTATGCATTTGACAGCCTGAGGAAGAAGATAGGGATTGTACCGCAGAAGGCGGTTCTCTTTGCGGGAACGATCCGGGAAAATATGCGGTGGCAGAAGGAGGACGCTTCGGAAGAAGAAATCTGGCAGGCGCTTGTTACGGCTCAGGCGAGGGAAGTTGTGGAAGGGAAGAAAGGCGGACTGGATGGACAGGTGACAGCCGGTGGCCGGAATTTTTCCGGCGGCCAGCGTCAGAGACTGACTATTGCCCGGGCGCTGGTTTCCCGTCCGGAGATCCTGATCCTGGATGAACCAATGGTGGGGATGGACCCGCAGCAGATCATAGAAGTGAGGGAACTGATCCGGGAGCTGGCAAAGGAGCATACAGTAATTTTAAGTTCTCATATTCTGGCGGAGGTCAGTGAGATCTGTGACGAAATTCTGATCATTTCCCGGGGAAAACTGGTGGCCAGCGGAAAACCGGAAGAGCTGGAACGGATGATGCAGGGCGGTGAAAATTTAAAGATTCTGGCCCGGTGTGAAAAGGAAGCTGTCTCTTATACACATCTCCGAGCCCACGAGACTAGGCATGA
>ENA-OYVP01001428-OYVP01001428.1-human-gut-metagenome-genome-assembly--contig:-NODE-1428-length-11552-cov-6.407063_pt1 | contig 11552 bp, 9 predicted proteins | sample MGYA00244160_ERZ653377 | MGnify/ENA primary metagenome ERZ653377 (study PRJEB26926, sample SAMN06165160) | human gut metagenome | biome: ENVO:00009003; feature: ENVO:2100002; material: ENVO:00002003...
AGCCTAATTGTTCAAATTGCGTTTTAGATATGACAGGAGGAAAATATTATGATGGCGTAAATGCTCAGATATTTACAAAGAACGGTACTGATGCACAACTGTTTCAAATTTGGAAAATTGATTCACAAAATATACCTGTTGATGTAGGTTCAGATTTTTATGCCTATATAATAAATACTGCAGCATGGAAATCTTTATCAAATGACGGTAACCATAATGCGTGCTTTGATGATAATCTGGGCAAAAATAACAAAGTATGGCATTTTATAAAAAAGCCTAATGGAAGTTATAAGATTTTATCAATACTTGATAATAATGCGCTGGATGTAGATTTGGGCAAAAGTGAAAGTGAAACAGATGTTGGTGTATGGACTGATTCTGATACGGCTAATCAAGAATGGTTTATTTATGGTTCTTCAGCACAATATTATCTAAAGCCTAATTGTTCAAATTGCGTTTTAGATATGACAGGAGGAAAATATTATGATGGTGTAAATGCTCAGATATTTACAAAGAACGGTACTGATGCACAGCTATTTCAAATTTGGAAAGTAGATATAGTGGGAGATTTCTCAATTAAAAGCACTGTTGATGATAATATAGTTAATTTAGATTGGACCCCCTCAAATAATGCGGAAGGATACAAAGTAAATATTTGGAATACTGATTCAATAGAAGATACACCTTATTGTTCATGTGTAACTACAAATACACATTTTAGCAAAGAACTACCCCAAGGCAATTATCGAGTTTGCGTGTTTTCATATAATAATTCTTCAGAAAAAGCCAGCAATATTATTTATGTAACAACAAAAGATGTTATTTCAAGTATTGATATAGACTCTCTAGGTTTTAAACTTTCTTTATCTTCAAACAGCTATACCTATGACGGCAAAGCTAAAACTCCAACAGTTACTATAAAAAATGATACTGCAACATTAATAAAAGATACCGATTATACTGTTGAATATTCAAACAACATAAATGCAGGAACAGCAACTGTAACGGTAACCGGTATTGGCAACTATACAGGCATATTAACTAAAACATTTATTATCAATAAAGCACAGCAGACCGTAAATGCAACAATATCTTCAAACACCTTAGATATTGGCGATACAAGCGAAATTACTGCAAGCGGACAAGGAACAATAAGCTATATTTCAAGCAACACAAATGTTGCAACAGTAAACAACTCAGGAATTGTAACAGGAATAAGTGCAGGAACGGCAACTATTACTGTTACTGCTACAGGTAACAACAATTATAATGAGGCAAGCAAAACTTTCACTGTTTTAGTAAAGAACTCGCATGTGTTAGGCGATGTAAACTGTGACGGAGTAATAAGTATTGCAGACGCAACAACACTTCAAAAATATCTTGCAAACATTGTTGATTTTAATGATGAACAGCTTGCTGTTGCAGATACAAACGGTGATGGAAGCGTTTCAATAGCAGATGCGACACAAATTCAGAAATATCTTGCACAACTTATTCCTTCACTCGGTTAATATTTCAAAAATCCTATCTGACTATTGCAGTCAGGTAGGATTTTTAATACATATCAAATATATTGACAATTATGTTTATATGCGCTAATATTCACTTGAGGTGATAATGACTATGACCTGTGTAATCTACGCACGATATTCGAGTGATAATCAGCGTGAGGAGTCCATTGAAGGACAGTTAAGAGAATGTAAAGAGTTTGCCGAAAAGAACGATAGGTTCTATGTCAATAGTTGGGGTAGCATTAAAAGAGACCACCGAAAATTTTGTGTAAAAGTGAATAATAGACTTCCTTTCAAGCAATAATGGAAATAGAAAAATTAAAGCTTGAAAGGAAGTTTTTTAATGGCAAAAGCACCGGCAGAAATAATGAGAGAATTTGTAAGAAGTCAGAATTTCACATCAACAGATGAAGTGATGGCAGCGATGAAAGATATGTTCAAGGACATTCTTCAGGAGGTTATGGAATGTGAGCTTTCCGATGAACTCGGCGAGCTTGTAAAATAAAGTGTGTAAGTTAAAAAAATAGCTTGCACACTTTTTGCATTTGTGGGAAAGTGTGCAACAATGAAAGAAAGGACAGAAAAGGAATGAACGAAATGGCAAAAAAGAGAGAAAGCACACCGGGCGAGAACCTCGCAAAGCAGATAATTGAACAGTATCATCCAGAAAAAGGAAGTGTTCTTTTCATCGATGAAGCTTACTCTCTTGTAGATGACAGAAACGGTTCTTTTGGCGATGAAGCAATTAACACTATTGTTCAGAAAATGGAAAACCATCGGGACGATGTTGTCGTTATATTAGCAGGGTATCCTGACAAGATGGAAGGGCTCCTTCAAAAGAATCCGGGTCTCAGGTCGCGAATTGCCTACCATGTTCCATTCAACGATTACGATACGGCAGCACTTTGCGAAATAGCAAAACTTATCGCAAAACAGAAAGGGCTTACATTTACTGATGAAGCTTGTAATAAACTGACTGTCTTGTTTGATGCCGCAAGGAATGAAAGCGATTTCGGTAATGGCAGATATGTCAGAAATGTAATTGAAATAGCAAAGATGGCTCAAGCCTCCAGACTGCTAACAATGGATTTTGATTCCATTGAAAGTGAAGATATTGCATTAATCACCGCTGATGATATTGAAATTCCTAAGTCAAGTGCAAAGACGGAAAAGAAACAAATTGGTTTCAGCACATAATGCACCGCATTTTTACATTGGTAAACTGTATATTATGAATATAGAAAAGAAAGGACGGAGAACATTTTGATTGGTCATAAAAGAGCTGGCAATTGAACATTTCGGAAAGATCAAGCGTTTTGAGGCTTCTTTCCATGAACAACTCACCGAGATTTCTGATTCCAACACAAATGATATTATTCAGGCAATTGGGTTGATAACTGCAAACAAGAGCCTGACAGATCATGTTGCTACTGATAATTCAGCCGATAATGACGATTCGGATACTTCATCTTACGATAACTCTTTAGGCAACAAGTATATCTATCAGAATATTATACCTGAGTTCCATTATCAGAACTTTAGTGCTGACACAAACGCTTATCAGCAGGTATCGCTTTCGGTAACTCCTGAAAGAACAAATGAAATTGTAAATTATATTGCATTTGCGTTTGTTTACGGTTATAATGAGAATGAAATGACGGTTGATAATGCGGAAGTAAACATTTCACCGTTAATTCAAAGCTCCGAAGATTCTAAGAATGAAACTTCTGAAAAAGAGGCTGTTGACGAAGAAGTCTTATCTGAAAGTATTGATAAAACAAAGCCGTATATGCAGACAAGCTCTGAATATGACAGCACAGGCAACTATGTAACTTCCGAAACAAATGAGCAGGGAAGTACAACAAAGTATTCTTATGATGCAAACGGTAACAAAACTGCTGTAACAGACGGAAACGGCAATGTAACTAATTATACCTATGATACGAACGGAAATGTATTGTCCATAAAGAACGGTACTTCCGGCAACGAGTATTCTTATACGGGTACAAACTCTGTATCAAAAATTACTCATAACGGTTTTAGTTATTCATTTAATTATGATGTATTCTATAACCTTCTTTCAACTAAAATAGGCAATGTTGCAATTACAAGCAATACCTATAACAGTAACGGCAATCTCGCAAAAACAACCTACGCAAACGGTGATTATTTTGAATACACCTACGATGATTACGGTAATATTTCTTTAATCACAGGCGAAACAGGCAAAATTGCCGAGATGATTTACAACAAGCAAGGTCTTGTTACAAAGGCAGTTGACTATTCAAGCGGCGAAACCTCATATTACTACTACACATTTGACGGTTCGCTTGAAAGCGAATATCGCACATCATCAAACGGCAGTCTTACTCATTACATTGTTACCGATTCAGACGGTAATACGGTAGAAAAGACATTTGTAAACGGTCAGACAAAGACTATTACAACAGGCACAGATAAGGGAGCAAAAAACATGAAAAAAATAATACAACCAATATCAATATTATTAATCATAACGCTGTTATCTGCGATATGTATAATACCATATGCAGCGACTATCGTTAACGGTGGTAATTACGAATTTACAGTTATGGATGCAACCAAGGTCCAAAAGTATGTTGTAGGTATGATTGACTTAACTGATGATGAGAAATTTCTTTACGATACTAATGGCGACAATGTGTTGACCGTTATTGATGCCACTAATATTCAGAAAATTATTGTTGGATCTCAATTCGATACATCAGAACCGTCATCTTTGACAGAAACTACTTCGGTTTACGGAACTGAAGCATCCACAGAAACAACGATATCGGATTTCTCCTCTGCTTGTACTGAAGTAACAACTGAATATACTGAAACTACAGCATATACTGAAACTACTACAGAATGTGTTGAGGAAACGACAATTGTTGATGAACCATCGACAGAATCGACTGAAACAACTACGGAAGAAGTTACTGAACCTTCAACAGAATCGACTGAAACAACTACGGAAGAAGTTACTGAACCTTCAACAGAAGAGTATACTGAGCAGATTACTGAACAGCCTACTACAGAGCCAAAACCAACTGTTCTGCCTAAAAGTGTGAAATTCAATAAGAATGCAATAACGCTTGGGGTAGGGGAGTCATATACTCTTATTACTACTATTGAAAATGGAGATATTTCGCAAGTAGAGTTTACTACAGATAATAGTGAAGTAATTACTGTAGACGATAAAGGCAAAATGACTGCTGTGGGCATTGGTACTGCTACAATTTCCGCAAATACATATAACGGACTTAAAACCCAATGCAAGGTTACCGTCAAAAAGCTTGCCAATAGCATAAAGCTTGATAAGACAAGTATTACACTTGGAATCGGTGAACAGTATGATTTTTCAAGCTATGTGCCGAGTGGAACAGCAGCTTATTTTCGTTCTTATTATTCAGATGATCCGAACATTGCTTTTGTTCAAAAAGCCGGAGGTTTGATGACCGCAAAAAAGGCAGGAACCACAACTGTGAGATGTAAAATGCCGAACGGTACGGAAGCAACCTGTAATGTAACGGTCAAGCCGCTTGCAACATCTCTTAAACTTAATGCAAGTGAAATTGTACTGTACATAGGTCAAAGCTTTGACCTCAATAGCAGTATTCCGAAAGGTACAGCGGCATATTACAGACTTTATTCATCAAGCAATTCAAAAATAGCTGCTGTAACAAGAGGCGGAGGTGTCGTCAAAGGAGTAGCGACAGGAAAAGCAACTGTAACTTGCATTTTGAATAACGGAAAAAAAGCCATTTGCAATGTATACATAATGCCACAGAGCAAGAAGATTTCAAATGTTCCGTTAATCGGTCAAAGTAAGCTCCCGACAGGCTGTGAAACCTGTAGTGCAACAATGCTGTTGAATTTCTACGGATATAAAATTTCTGAAACGACATTTGCAGATAAGTATTTGGTAAAAAAACCTTTCGGTTATTCAAACGGTTCATACACAGGACCTGATCCGAATTGTGCCTTTGTTGGAACACCATACAGTTCCAACAGCTACGGAGCGTATGCACCGATTATGGTAAAATGTATGAATAAATACCTTTCCGACAAATCATACAAGGCTGTAGAAATCAGCGGGAAAAGTCTTGAATATCTTTCGGGTAAGTATGTTGCACAAGGTCAGCCGATTATGGTGTGGGCAACAATTAATATGTCACCGTCATTTAAGACAACCACTTGGAGAGTAAACTACACCGATGAAAACGCAAAATATAAACTCGGCAGTTACTACACTTGGACTGCCGGCGAACATTGTTTGTTGCTCACGGGCTATGACAAAGATTATTACTATTTCAACGACCCATGGACAAACGCTCGTACAAGATACTCAAAAAGCCTTGTAAATACAAGATATAACGAACTCGGCAAACAGGCTGTAGTTATGGTGAAAAAATAACAAGAACCTTCTCTGATGAATTTATCATTAGGGAAGGTTCTTTCTTTTATTTGTTGGTATATTCTATTAAGGCAAAAACGCCTTTAGAAGTTTAAAATAAATCGCTGTGTGTTCCGGTCCTTGTCAGATACAAAATAAGTTCTTCATTACTAATTTCGTAAATCAGGAGCCAGTCGGGGGTAATGTGACACTCCCTACAGCCGGAATAATTTCCAATTAGTTTGTAATCTTTATATTCCGGTGGCAGTAGTTGTTGTTCAGCTATCATTTCAACAACATCATCAAGCAATTGAATATTGTATCCACGCTTAATTGCCAGCTTAACATCTCTGTTGAATTTCTGTGATGGCACAATTCTTAATTTACTCATTGGTAATATCCTCTAAAAGCTCTCTAAATGAAGCATAGGTTTTTTTGTTTGGATTTTTTTTCAGTTCTTCAACTTCTTTTATTGCAGAAATTGTATCTGCATTTGGAGTTTCATAGTTAATGACATTGAGCATATAACGGATAAGGTTGCCCTTTACATTTTCGCCACCTTTTACAACAATACTTTTATAAGCGTTGTAAATATCACGGTCAACGGTAAATGAACAAGTAATCTTATTGGTACTCATAATTTTATCACCTTTCAAAAAAATATTACTAAGCTAACACGGCGGTATCACCGACACAGTTCGTTTTCGTAAGTTTCTGGTCGGCTGTGCTGCTCTTGTTTCAGAGCAGGTAAATTATTAATCCGCTGACATTGCATCAAGTACCGCAAAGGAATGGCTGAAAGTACTTGTGGGACTTCACATTGTTTATCTGCTTGCCCCATATTCAAACAATGAACTGAAACGGCTCAGCAAAACACCAAAACTGTATTTCTGTGACACCGGTCTTTGTGCTTACCTTTCGATGTGGCTGACGGCAGACACTCTCCGTAACGGTGCTGCAAGCGGTCATTACTACGAAAATTATGTGGTAATGGAGCTTGTGAAAAACTACGCTTACGCTAAATCTAAAGTAAATATTACCTATTTTCGTGATTCTAACGCAAAAGAGATTGATGTTTTCATCGAGGAAAACAATGTCATTCATCCGTTGGAAATCAAAAAGAGTGCTTCTCCTGATCGTCGTGAGGTCAAAAAGTACAGCGTAATTGACAAGGCTTCTTTGAACCGCGGAAACGGCGGCATCATATGTATGTGTGAGGAGCCGATACCGATTGACAAGGATAATTGTTTTATTCCGAGCAATCTAATCTGAATCACTCCCATAGCAAAAGTATATTTTCAAGAAACTAAGCAGAGCCCAAAAGCTCTGCTTTTTGTCTTAGTTTGCCCGGAAAATGACAGAAAAGGAATGAACTAAATGCCTAAGAAAAACGACTTAAACCGTCTCCCCAAAAATCGTGATATACCTTTTTTAATGTTATTTAACTCTGTCTACGCTGTAAATTGTAAATCCGTTGAATTCCTTTTCATCCTTGTAAACAATGACGGAATCCTTTTTGCCGTAATATTGGTTAAGATAATTTTCTTTGATAAAAGTAATGTTTTTATCGATAACATATACATTTCTTCCGTCAACGACCGCCTCATAAATATTTGTTGAGAGGTTGCGGTTCACAAGCTGATTTGTCCGATGAAGATATCCGAAGCCGTCAACATTATGGAGAAAATCGGAAGAAAATCCCCACAGCGGATGAATATAGTTATCGGTATATGAAATGTATTCTTTAGCTGTTACAGGATCGAGAACATAATAATTTTCGGGATGTCTGTCAACCTCAGTATAAAGATCACTCGGCTTTTTGTCATATGAAACAGGAGTGATATGGAAGAAATATGATACACAACTTGCCACACCTAATATCACAAGTACAATAACCGAAATAAGAACAGTTTTTCTGCTTTTATCTGTAATATTGCTGTATTCGTCTTTTCTGAGATGACCGAAATCAAACGAATACATTGTAAACGAAAGAATCATCAGCAAAATTCCGTACATTGTGTATGCCGAAGAATCCATTGCATAACGAACATACATACAAGCCGCAAATCCCACCGCAAAATACAAAGCAGGGAAGAAGGCAAATCTTTTTTTCTGAACGGTAACAAAAACAACCATAACGGCAAGTATTACCGCAAAAGCAATAAGATATGAATCAAAATTTATAATATGTCCCCATGCATCTGAAAACAATGCACCCGCATTATCAAAGAAATTATACGGATTTTCCCGTTTTTGGATATCCGCAACCTTTTCAAGGGCAGCAGTATTCAGTCCGTTGTTTTCATCATAATATCCGTCAACAAAAAGTTCATACTCATTTGCCGAATTTATTCCGACCGAATTAAGCTCCTCACAGTAATCGGAATAGTTTGGAAAAGCATTATCATCGGTCTTATCGGCAAGGACGCTGTATCTGTACAGCTCCGAAGTTTCTGCATTTGCATTATTGACCGAATATGAATAATATTCAAGACCGCAGCCTACAAGAACAATAAAGACAAATACAAGCACAAAAGGTCTGAAATACCAGAAAAATTTTCTGAACGGCAACTTGTACTTCCTTTTTGCAATCATATCACCGATGAAGAATGTAATAAAAAATGCAAGTCCCACAAAGAAATATTTGAAACATAAAAATGTTCCGAATATAACTTCAAGTACACCAATCCAAAACGGGAGAGAGTACCTTTTATTTCTGATTGCATTAAGTGCCATCATAAACCCTGCCGTAAGCAGCAAAGCTGCAGTTTTACTGCTTAAAATGTTTGAATAATGGTCAAATGAAAACAAAATATTCAGCACAAGAGTGAATATGAAAGCCTTGTGCTTTCCGAATTTATCGGCAAAAACAAATGTAACAGAAGAAAAAGCGGCACAGGAGAGAAGAATTTGAAAAAGTACAAAACAGTTGAAATTCAAAAGAATGTACTGCAATGAACCGGTAATTGTCGCAAAAATGTAGTTAATATCATTATTGTAATAGTTATGATACTGACAGATATATAAAGAATTGTAAAAATCATCAGCACTGTCATAGGAAAATGCAGTAACAACTATAATCAAAGCCATAACAACAATATTAATTGCCAAAGCAAAGAAGGTCTTGCTTTTTAGTGCGTTTAATATTTTATCTTTCATAATAACTCCTCTGCATTATCTTTCTAGTTTAAAAATCACTTTCTTGATCTTCTTTCGTTAATCAAAAGCTGAAGATTCTTCTGTTCGTAAGTATTAAATTTAACATTCTTCTCAAATTCTTCGGGTGTATATTTGCCCTCATACCATGACTGCGAGTTAAAGTATGCATTAAGGCTTGCGTCCTTAAAAATTCTGCCTCGTCTTGCATAAATCTCATTAATTGCAAGCTGTAAGTCGTCATCACTCAAAGCGCTTACCTGTGCGTTGCTGAGATATGAAGAATCGCTGTTAGGAAAGATAAATCCGCCGTTATTATTAGTGTTTGTATTGCTTGATGACTGTGAATTTGAATTGCCCGATGAGCTGCTCTGACTATTTGATGACTGCTGAGCCTGTGTTGCAGGAGCTTCTGTTTCTCTCTGAATCTGTCCGCTTGAGATAACAAGTTTAACAACTGTACCCGTACTTGCGCTTGTGTCACCTTCCGGAGTCTGGGAGATAATATATCCTTCCGGATAATCATAACTGTATTCATAGTCAGAAATTTCAACGGTAAAGCCAGCCTGTTCAAGAAGCTTCTTGCCGTAACTGTAACCGTAACCGACAACAGGAACAACATTGTTATATGAAGAAGATGTTGTAACCTGTTCCGTTGTAGCAGGAACTGTAGTAGGCATCGCCGTACTCGGCGCCTGTGTGGTTACTTCGGCAGATGTTGCAGTTTCGGCTGTAGTAGTTTTATTGTCAGTAGATGAATTTGACAAACCGTTATAAACGCAGAAACCGATAAATCCGAGTGCGGCGGCAATTACAACGGCACAAAGAATAATGATAAATTTATTCTTCTTTTTCTTTACATTTTCTTTATTATCTTCTTCATCTGCATATCCGAATTCATTGTCATTATCTTCAAAGCTGTTATCGTCAAAGTCATTTTTTTCTTCAATTTTTTTAGTATCGTCAGCTTTATTGTCAGTACGCTTAACAGACGGCTCGTCCTCAAAGAAATCACCGTAGTCCTTGCTTGATTCATTGCTTGTAAGAACATTTTTATGGTCTGCACCGGAGTAATCGTCAAACACTTCAACGCTTGTAACAGGAGGGAGAACTTCCGGAGCTACTTCGCTGTTGCTTGAAACATCTTCAAATTCTTCAGCTTTTTTATCTGTAACAGTTTGTTCTTTCTTGTCATCTTCACTTGATACGGAACTGATATCTTCAAATTCAGGCTGTTTTTCTTCTGATACTTCGTCAGTTTTAACATCGGAATTTTCAGGCTCATCAACTGCATCTGTAACATCAACAACCTCAAATCCGCCGTTTTCATCAGTATCAGACTCACTGACTTCATCTGAATCTACAGGAGCATTACCGTCAACAGGCAGGGATCCTTCACCGGCTAAAACTTCGGCAATACCAAGCTGTTCGCCGCCTTTAAATTCATTATCAAGAACAGCGTCCTCAACTGTCTGAACCTCATCCTTATCGTCAAAATTATCCTGCGATTCAGTCGGCTCTGTATCCTCAAATTCATCATAATCATATTCTTCAAATACATTTCCGTCAAAATCCGTATTTTCCGGAACAACAACACCGGGATTCGGAACAGGGGAGGATGTACCTATTTCAGTCTTGATAGATGTGAGAGCATTTTTAATGTTGCCTGCATTCTTCCAGCGGTTTGCATTATTCGGCTGACATGCAATTACAATAACACTCTTGAGTTTTTCGTCACCCTCAGACGGAGCGGTAACAGCCTTGCCAGAAAATCTTTCTTCACAGGCATTCTTTCTGTCGCATGAATCACTTTCAAACGGAATTTTACCGCCGTTGCACATTGCATACATAATTATTCCGACAGAATAAATATCTGTTGTATAGTCAACATTTTCCTGCTTGTAAACCTCAGGTGCAACAAATGAGGTATCCGCAATCTTGCCTTCAAAATCTGTAAATCCGCCGATTTTATACCTTCCGTCAGCAGTTACAAAAATATTCTTTGGCGAAATATTACCGTGAAAAATATTCTTTGCTTCCAAAGTTTCAAGCATTTCACTCATCTGAATACCAAAATCAACAACTTCATCCTCAGCGAAAGTTTTGGTTTTCATAAGTTCTTCAAGACTTGTGAGTTCTTCTGTAAATATGTACAAATCACAGGTTTTTTTGTTCTGATTATCCTGAACATAAACATCCAGATAGTTTGAAACACCGTCAAGCTCCTTAACCGATTCAATAAAATCAGCCTCTTCGGTAAAATACTCGGCACGTTCATCGGTATAATTGCTTTTGCCGACAAATGCGTGCCTGAGAATCGCATTTTGAGCAGTATTTTTATCAATCTTTCTTGATACCTTGTAAACTTCACAGCCGTTGTCTTCCCCAACAAATGAAGTAACCTTCCAATCCCTTAAATCCTGTCTCTTATACACATCTGACGCTGCCGACGAACTCTAGGGTGTAGA
>ENA-OYVP01001446-OYVP01001446.1-human-gut-metagenome-genome-assembly--contig:-NODE-1446-length-11464-cov-14.469980_pt1 | contig 11464 bp, 4 predicted proteins | sample MGYA00244160_ERZ653377 | MGnify/ENA primary metagenome ERZ653377 (study PRJEB26926, sample SAMN06165160) | human gut metagenome | biome: ENVO:00009003; feature: ENVO:2100002; material: ENVO:00002003...
GCAGATTTTGAGCCGTCGTAAGAAAAACAATCCAATGCTGATTGGCGAACCGGGAATTGCATTAACTTCTCTATCGCATCAAATTCAGGACCCATTTGCAGATTGTAGTAAACTCGATACAATCCATTTAACCACAAATCTTTTTGGTCAGGTTTCAATTCTTTTGCTTTTTCATAATTAGGTCTTGCCTTTTCATAAAAAGCTTTTAATGTAGCCTGATCATCTTTATATTTAGGATTATTGACATCAGTAGTTGCTTTTTCTGAGAAATCCTGTGCCTGTAAACAGTAAATCAGACCTAAGTTTGAATATGCTTCTGCATAGTTAGGATCAACTTCAATAGTCTTTTTATAGAATTCAATGGCCTTATCATAATCTTTCATATTATGATAGAGATACCCTTTCACATATAAATAGAATGTGTTGTTAGGATCCTTAGCCAGCATGTCGTCTGCAAATTGCATTGCTTCATCAAACTTATTGCTATTGCTATAATAATCAATCAGATGACCAAAAAAGAATGAATGTTCCGGATATTTTTGAATGCCATCTTTTAAAGAAGCAATCCATTTAATAGTATCGCCTTGAGCTTTTAATGCTGTAGAAATGAATTCCATGGCATACTTCCCTACCTCCTTGTCTTCTTTTGCATATGGAGCATATTTCAAGACATTAGGATAATCTTCCATTTTGGCAGCGGCTAAACTTGCATAATAAGCAATTTGAGGTAATACAGTATCTGTTTGAAGCAGATTTTCCTTTTCAAACATTGGATTGGCAGCAATATCTACATAAGTTGCAAAAAAATCAAGAGCTTCTTTATTCTTATCCAAATTGAAATATTGAATACCGCCATTAATCAAATTAGGACGTGCTGCTAATATAGCGGCGCTATTTGATTTTCTGTATTTATTCTTGATTTTACCTTTTTCATTGGGTATTTGTGCAAGTTCGTCACACTTAAAGTAATATTTACACATGTTCAGTGCGCTATTATATACTTTAAGAGTGTCATAAGGCTTTCTCAAATATGCATTTTCCATTTCTTTTTCATTGATTCTTTTTTGAATAAAGCCTGCTACGTCCCATGTTTTGGCATTGTCCTTCGTTTCAGTGTTGGTCAAAGCTCCGTTGATAAGTTTCTCTGCTTGGTCAAAGTCTGGTTTTACTTCGTTAGCAATGCTCTTAGCTTCTTTTACGCTTTTTTCTTGAGCGAAAGTGAAGCCTACTGCAAGTAGTAAGACCATTGAAAATAGTACTCTTTTCATGATTGTAGAAAATTTTAAATTAATATTATGTCTATTCTTCATTTTCATTATTTACTTCATTCTGAGGAGTTTCTGAAATATTTTCATCTTCTTCTGTGATGATATCCTCTTCGGTTTCTGAAGTCACTTTACATACAGAACCAATTTCATCATTACGTTTCTCAAGATTAATCAGTCGTACTCCTTGTGTGGCACGTCCCATAATACGAACATCGGCAACTTTCAGACGAATGGTAATTCCGGATTTATTGATGATCATTAAATCATTTTCATCTGTAACAGACTTGATGGTCACCAATTTGCCAGTTTTATCAGTTATATTCATGGTTTTTACACCTTTACCGCCTCGGTTTGTTTTGCGATAATCTTCAATGTCAGAACGTTTACCATATCCTTGTTCTGATACCACCATAATTGTTTCAGCTTCAGGATCTTTGATACAGATCATTCCAACTACTTCATCTTGTCCGTCTTCATCAAGTGTCATACCACGTACGCCGGTAGCTGTACGTCCCATTACACGTACGGCATTCTCGTGGAAACGAATAGCGCGTCCGTTGCGATTGGCGATGATAATTTCATTATTACCATTAGTCATACGTACTTCGATAACACGATCATCTTCACGAATAGTAATGGCATTGACACCATTTTGACGAGGACGAGAATATTGTTCAAGTAATGTTTTCTTAATAACGCCATTCTTGGTACAGAACAATACGTAATGACTATTGATGAAGTCTTGGTCATTCAAGTTTTTCACGCGTAGATATGCATTTACAGCATCGTCAGAATCAATATTCAATAGATTCTGAATGGCACGCCCTTTAGAATTCTTTGTACCTTCAGGTATCTCATACACTTTTAGCCAATAACACTTACCTTTCTGCGTGAAGAACATCATGGTATTGTGCATTGTTGCGGGATAGATATGTTCCACAAAGTCTTCATCGCGTGTTTCTGTTCCCTTAGAGCCTACTCCGCCTCGATTTTGAGCTCGGAACTCGCTTAATGGAGTACGTTTGATATATCCCATATGAGAAATGGTAATAATCATTTCGTCGTCTGCATAGAAATCTTCCGGATTGAATTCTTCAGATGAATAAACAATTTCAGAGCGACGCTCGTCACCATATTTATCTTTGATCTCGATTAATTCGTCTTTGATAACTTTACGGCAAAGTTCATCGTTGACAAGGATTTCTTCCAAATAGGCAATCTGTTTTTGGATTTCTTCATACTCGGCATGAAGTTGGTCTTGCATAAGGCCGGTCAATTGGCGCAGACGCATTTCTACAATGGCACGTGATTGAATTTCTGTCAGTTCGAAACGTTCCATCAAACCGCTGATCGCATCATTCGGAGTCTTTGCTGCACGAATAATTTTGATTACTTCATCAATATTGTCTGATGCGATAATCAAACCTTCTAAGATATGAGCACGCTCTTTAGCTTTACGTAAATCATATTGAGTGCGGCGAATAACCACGTCATGGCGATGTTCTACGAAGTATTTAATAAGCTCTTTCAGGTTCAATAAACGAGGACGACCATGTACTAGCGCCACATTGTTTACACCAAAAGAAGTCTGTAATAATGTCATCTTATAGAGCTTATTCAGCACTACACTGGCGTTGGCGTCCCGTTTCACATCGATGACAATACGCATACCTTCGCGGTCAGACTCATCATTAGCATTAGAAATGCCTTCTATCCTCTTTTCATTGGCTAAATCGGCAATAGATTTGATTAATTCGGCTTTATTGACTCCGTAAGGAATTTCAGTAACGATAATCTTGTCATGGGTAGAGGTTGTCTCTATTTCTGCTTTGGCGCGCATTACGACACGTCCACGACCAGTTAGATACGCCTCGCGTACGCCACTCATACCATAAATATATCCTCCTGTCGGGAAATCAGGAGCCTTGACATAAGTCATTAAGGACTCAATATCAATATCATTATTATCGATATATGCAATGCAGGCATCTATCACTTCAGATAGATTATGGGTTGGCATATTTGTGGCCATACCTACGGCAATACCAGAAGCTCCATTTACAAGGAGATTTGGGATACGGGTAGGCATCACAGTTGGCTCCAATAATGAGTCATCGAAGTTGGTTTGCATATCAACAGTTTCTTTATCAAGATCCTGCATCATTTCTTCCCCAATCTTCTGCAAACGACATTCTGTATAACGCATGGCGGCAGCACTGTCTCCGTCCACAGAGCCATAGTTACCCTGTCCGTCTACAAGCATGTAGCGCATAGCCCAAGGCTGAGCCATACGAACGAGAGCACCATATACGGAAAAGTCACCATGTGGGTGATATTTACCTAATACCTCACCAACAACTCTGGCAGATTTTTTATAGGGTTTATCCGACGTATTTCCCAGTCCCATCATACCGAAAAGGATTCTTCGGTGAACAGGTTTAAAACCATCTCTAACATCAGGAAGGGCACGCGAAACAATGACCGACATAGAGTAGTCAATGTACGAAGACTTCATTTCCTCCTCGATGTTAATCTTTATAATTCTGTCTTGTTCAAGCATTTAAAAAGATTATTAATTATACATTTTGGGGTTTGTGAAAAACCACGCTAAAGTACTGCTTTTTTACGATATACAAAAGTTTTCCTTCATAAACTTTGTTGCCGGCCACATTCTTACAGAGATTCCCTCTATATAGGATCATGATAGAGTTCACCTGTAAACAAGGGAGGATTGGAAATAGATGAATTGTGCGTTATTATATATAAGGTGTAGGAGAAAAACGGGAATAACATTATGATTTGTGGCACAGGATTTGTACATTATTAATTCAGTTTGTGATACGCAATATAAAGAAATGCGTATCTTTGTAATAGAAAAACCTTTAATTGAGGAGATTAAAATTATATGAACAATCAATTTTCACAAAGAGTTTCTGATATAATAACTTATAGCAAGGAAGAAGCTAATAGGTTGAGAAATAGATATATCGGTCCTGAACATCTCCTACTTGGTATGTTGCGTGACGGCGGTGGAAAGGCTATCGAAATATTGATGAGACTCGATATAGACTTGAAAAAGGTGAAGAAGCGTATCGAAAGTTTTTTGAGAGAGGCTGAAGATGACACCCTATTACCGGATGCAGATGTTCCATTGTCTCCAATGGCTGCTAAGATATTGAAAATGTGTATTTTGGAAGCACGTATCTTGAAAAGTGCAACTGCCGATACTGAGCATGTATTATTGGCTATATTGAAAGATGGAGATAATTTGGCTGCTACTGTCCTGGAAGAAAATCGTGTAAACTATCAGTTTGTATTCGAGCAGCTTACAATGCAATCTACTAATCCGAATGCAGGAATGGGATTTCAGGAAGAAGATGAAGAGGATGAAGAAGACATGAATATGTCTCATTCTTCCCGTAGCGCAGGAATGGGAACGGCTTCTTCTGCACAAACAGCATCAAAGCAACCCTCTAATGATACTCCGGTATTGGATAATTTCGGTATGGATATGACTCGTGCAGCTGAGGAAGGTAAACTTGATCCTGTGGTTGGGCGTGAACGTGAAATAGAGCGCTTGGCGCAGATTTTGAGCCGTCGTAAGAAAAACAATCCAATGCTGATTGGCGAACCGGGAGTTGGCAAATCGGCTATTGTAGAGGGACTGGCATTGCGTATTGTCCAAAAGAAGGTATCTCGTATCCTATTTGATAAACGGGTTGTTATGCTTGACATGGCTTCTGTTGTGGCTGGAACTAAATATCGCGGGCAATTTGAAGAGCGTATACGTTCTATTATTAATGAATTGCAGAAGAACCCGAATATAATTCTGTTTATAGATGAAATTCATACTATTGTAGGTGCTGGTGCCGCTGCAGGTTCTATGGATGCGGCTAATATGCTGAAACCGGCCTTGGCTCGTGGTGAAATACAATGCATCGGTGCTACAACTCTTGATGAATACAGAAAGAATATAGAGAAAGATGGAGCTTTGGAACGTCGTTTTCAAAAAGTGATTGTAGAGCCCACAACTCCGGAGGAAACCCTCCAAATATTAAAAAATATAAAAGAAAAGTATGAAGAGCATCATAATGTTGATTATACAGATGAAGCGTTGGAGGCATGTGTCAAGTTGTCAGACCGTTATGTAACTGATCGCAACTTTCCTGATAAAGCTATTGACGCTTTGGATGAAGCCGGTTCACGCGTGCATCTAATGAACATAAATGTTCCTAAAGAAATTGAGGAACAGGAAAAGCTAATAGAAGACGCACGTGTTTTGAAGGCTGAAGCGGTGAAATCTCAGAACTTTGAATTGGCTGCTAGTTATCGGGATAGAGAGAAAGAACTTTCTGTTCATTTGGATGAAATGAAAGCTGAATGGGAAGCGCGTCTCAAAGATGATCGCCAAACTGTTGGTGAGGAAGAAATAGCCAATGTAATTTCAATGATGTCTGGGGTACCGGTGCAGCGTATGGCTCAAGCGGAAGGTATCAAACTGGCTGGCATGAAAGAAGATTTGCAAGCCAAGGTTGTGGCACAAGACACTGCTATTGAAAAGCTTACCAAAGCAATATTGCGCAGTCGTGTAGGATTGAAAGACCCTAATCGTCCCATTGGTACATTTATGTTTCTTGGCCCTACCGGTGTAGGCAAAACACACTTGGCAAAACAGTTGGCTAAATACATGTTCGGTTCCAGCGATGCGTTGATACGTATCGATATGAGCGAGTATATGGAAAAATATACGGTGTCTCGTATGATTGGTGCGGCTCCGGGATATGTCGGTTATGAAGAAGGCGGACAGTTGACGGAGAAAGTACGCCGCAAACCTTATTCCATAGTGTTGCTTGATGAAATTGAGAAGGCGCATCCGGATGTTTTCAACATCTTGTTGCAGGTATTGGATGAAGGGCGTCTTACTGACAATTATGGCAGAACCATTGATTTCAAGAATACTGTGATTATTATGACCTCCAATATTGGAACCCGCCAATTGAAAGAATTCGGTCGTGGTGTGGGATTTGCGGCGCAAGCTCGTACGGATGATAACGAACATTCGCGTAGTGTGATTCAAAAGGCGTTGAATAAGACTTTTGCTCCTGAGTTCTTGAACCGTTTGGATGAAATCATAACGTTTGACCAGCTTTCACTGGATGCTATTACAAAAATTGTAGATATAGAGTTGAAAGGCTTGTATGGGCGTGTTGAAGCTATTGGCTATAAGATGGTTGTGGATGATGAAGCCAAAAGATTCCTTGCAACGAAAGGTTATGATGTACAGTTTGGTGCACGTCCGTTGAAACGGGCCATTCAGAATTATTTGGAAGATGGACTTTCGGAACTTATTATTTCGGCTGGGGTACAACCGGGTGATACGATTAACGTTTCTGTAAACAAGGAAAAAAATGAGTTGGATATAAATAAAGTGTAATAAAAAATAGAATAAAAAACAGTCAAAATGTCAGTTCTTGGGAACTGGCATTTTTTTTGTCTTCTGTTTGCGAAAGTAATAAAAATATAAATCTAAAAATATAAACTTAGTATGCAAAAAGGAAATATTGGGGTAACTACAGAAAACATTTTCCCCGTTATCAAAAAGTTTTTGTACAGTGATCATGAGATTTTCCTTCGTGAATTAGTATCTAATGCAGTTGACGCTACTCAGAAGCTTAAAACGCTGGCGTCTATTGGCGAATTTAAAGGTGAAGTCGGTGATTTGACAGTACGTGTGTCTTTGGGTAAGGATACGATTACCGTATCAGACCATGGAATTGGTTTAACGGCAGAAGAAATAGATAAATATATTAATCAGATTGCATTTTCGGGAGCGAATGATTTTTTGGAAAAATATAAGAATGACGCCAATGCTATTATCGGCCATTTCGGACTTGGTTTCTATTCGGCTTTCATGGTTGCCAAGAAAGTTGAATTAATTACCAAATCACATCAGGAAGGAGCTAAAGCTGTGAAATGGACTTGTGATGGTAGTCCCGAATTTACAATTGAAGATACAGAGAAAGCGGAACGCGGTACTGACATAGTTCTTTATATAGATGATGATTGTAAGGAATTCCTTGAAGAAACACGCATATCTTCTCTTTTGAAAAAATATTGTAGCTTCCTTCCTATTCCTGTTGCATTTGGCAAGAAAAAAGAGTGGAAAGACGGTAAGCAGGTTGAAACAGAGGAGGATAACATTATTAATGATGCAAATCCGTTGTGGACACTGAAACCCAGTGAATTAAAAGACGAGGATTATAAAAAGTTCTATCGTGACCTTTATCCGATGTCCGATGAACCGTTGTTTTGGATACATCTGAATGTGGATTACCCGTTCCATCTTACAGGTATATTGTACTTTCCAAAAGTAAAGAGCAACATAGAGTTGAACAAAAACAAAATACAGCTCTATTGCAATCAGGTGTATGTAACGGACTCCGTAGAGGGCATTGTTCCAGACTTTTTGACTTTGTTGCATGGAGTACTTGATTCGCCGGATATTCCACTGAATGTTTCTCGTTCCTATTTGCAAAGTGATTCTAATGTGAAGAAAATTTCTACATACATTACAAAGAAAGTATCCGATCGCTTGCAATCTATATTCAAGAACGATCGTAAACAGTTTGAGGAGAAATGGAATGATTTGAAAATCTTTATTAATTATGGAATGCTCACTCAAGAGGATTTCTATGATAGAGCAAAAGATTTTGCCCTTCTTACCGATACTGATAACAAACATTATACTTTTGAAGAGTATAAGACTTTGATAAAAGACAATCAGACTGACAAGGATGGTAACTTGATTTATCTGTATGCCAACAATAAAGATGAGCAATACAGCTATATTGAGGCGGCCAAGAATAAGGGCTATAACGTATTGTTGATGAATGGACAGCTTGACGTTGCTATGGTAAGTATGTTGGAGCAGAAATTTGAAAAAGTACGTTTTACTCGCGTAGACAGTGATGTCATTGATAACTTGATAGTTAAAGAAGACAAGAAAAACGATGTATTGGATGCCGGTAAGCAAGAGGCTCTCTCTGCTATTTTCAAGAGTCAACTGCCGCAAATCGAAAAAACAGAGTTTAGCATAATGGCGCAATCTTTGGGGGAAAATGCATCGCCGGTGATGATTACTCAAAGTGAGTATATGCGTCGTATGAAAGAAATGGCTAATATTCAGGCCGGAATGAGTTTTTATGGTGAAATGCCGGATATGTTTAACTTGGTATTGAATGCTGATCATAAGTTAGTCAAAGAGATTCTGGATGATGAAGATAGAGAATGTACAGCAGCTATTGCACCGGTTCAGAAAGAAATGGATGATATCAACAACCGTCGTAATGAACTGAAAAAGAAACAGGAAGGCAAAAAAGATGAAGAGATTTCTACAGTTGAAAAAGATGAAGTAGACAGCTTGGACAAGAAGTGGGAAGAACTGAAAGCACAGAAAGAAAGTCTGTTTGCCGACTATGCCGCCCATAATAAAGTTGTTCGTCAATTGATTGATTTGGCTTTGCTTCAAAACGGTATGTTGAAAGGTGAGGCTTTGAATAACTTTGTTAAAAGAAGCATTGATATGATTAAATAAGCCCCTTTAAATTTATTATATAGGGCATTACAGCTTATATGAGTTGTAATGCCCTTTTTTTTGTTTGTTTTTTCGTAATGATTATGTTTTTTTCCGTTGGATACGAGGTTTTTGGAAACTATTGTCTATATTTGGACATTGAATAAACTAGTATATTTCACTCGAAACTATATTCATGAAAAGATTTCTTTTGTTTTTGTCACTCTGCCTGTTCTTTCTGCCGTTTACGCAAGCTCAGAAAGTAGGACTTGTTTTGAGTGGCGGTGGTGCAAAAGGCATGACGCATATCGGTATTATTCGTGCTTTGGAAGAAAATAATATTCCTATCGATTACATTACCGGTACTTCTATGGGAGCTATTATTGGTTCGCTTTACGCTATGGGATATTCTCCTGATGATATGGAAGCATTGCTGCGCTCAGAAGACTTCAAACGTTGGTATTCGGGGCAAATAGAACCCGAATATGGGTATTACTTTAAGCAAAACCGACCTACTCCGGAGTTTTTCAATATTCGTTTCTCTTTTAAGGATTCGTTGCATATCAAGCCTCAGATACTTCCTACTAGTATGGTAAACCCTATTCAGATGAATTTGGTTTTTGTCGAGCTTTTTGCACGTGCTACAGCGGCATGTAATGGGGATTTTAATCATCTGTTTGTGCCTTTTCGTTGCATAGCTTCCGATGTGTATAACAAAAGGCCGTTGATTATGCGTAAGGGGGATTTAGGAGATGCGGTACGCGCTTCGATGAGCTTTCCGTTTGTATTCAAACCGATAGAAATTGATAGCGTTTTAGCTTATGACGGTGGAATTTATAATAATTTCCCGACCGACATCATGCGCGAAGATTTTCGGCCGGGAGTCATTATTGGTAGTGTGGTGGCTGCTAATCCCGGTAAGCCAAAAGAAAATGATTTGATGAGTCAGCTTGAGAACATGATTATGCAGAAAACGGACTATACTCTTCCGGATTCTTTGGGTATTGTTATGACATTTAAGTATGATGACGTAAGTCTTTTGGATTTTGATCGTTTGCAAGAATTGCACGATATCGGCTATAATCGGACTATCAGCCTGATGGATTCTATAAAAAGTCGTATACATCGGAGAACAAGTGCAGAGAATGTACGTTTAAGGCGTCTTGTATATCGAAGCAATTTACCTCAGTTCCGTTTTAGAGACATCTATATAGAAGGAGCTAATCCACAGCAGCAAGCCTATATTAAAAAAGAGTTCCATGATGAAGACCATGAGGTGTTTACATATGAAGATTTGAAGCGTGGTTATTTTCGCCTATTATCCGATAATATGATATCGGAGATTATCCCACATGCGGTTTATGATCCCAAAAACGACTTATATTCATTACATTTAAAGGTTAAAATGGAGGATAATTTCTCTGTACGAATGGGCGGAAGTGTTTCTACGACCAGTTCTAATCAGATTTATTTAGGACTGGGATATCAGAATCTGAACTATTATTCCAAAGAAATTACTCTTGACGGTCAGATTGGTAAGGTGTATAATAATGCGCAACTTATGGCTAAAATAGATCTTCCTACTCGTGTTCCGACCTCCTATCGCCTTATTGCTTCTTTGAGCACGTTCGATTATTACAAAAAGGATAAGCTTTTCTCTAAAAATGATAAACCTTCTTTTAATTCTAAAGATGAGCGTTTTGTGAAGTTGATGGTGGCTCTGCCTTTTTTAGCAAATAAGCGAGCCGAAATAAGTATCGGATATGGAAAGCTTCAGGATAATTATTTCCAATCCAATGTGATAAACTTTGATAAAGATCGTTCGGACAGGAGTACTTACAACCTTTTAGGAGGTGCTATAGGCTTTTATGGTAGTACATTGAATGCACGACAATATGCCACAAAAGGCTATTTTGAAAAATTGGTAGCACAGGTTTTTACCGGAAAAGAAAAGTTTATACCGGGAAATCCTACAGAAACAAGTTTCACAACTAAAGATCGGCAGTCTTGGTTACAAATATCTTATATGAAATATGCGTATCATACCATGACTCCAAAGTTTACTTTGGGGTGGATGGCGGAAATGCTATATTCATCGAAGAATTTTTCAGAGAATTATGCGGCAACTATGTTGCAGGCTGCAGATTTTTCTCCGACTCCCCATAGCAAGATAATGTATAATGAGGCATTCCGGGCCAATCAGTTTTTAGCGGCAGGTATCAAACCGATTTTTGTTTTCAATGACATGTTTCAAGTTCGTTCTGAACTTTATGGATTCATGCCTATATTTCCTATTAAAAAGAATGCTTTGAACAAGGCTTATTACGGAAAAGCGTTTTCCCGCTTTGAATATTTGGGAGAAATTTCAGTGATATGTCAATTACCATTCGGAGCGATATCAGCATATGTAAATCATTATAGTTCACCGAAAAAGGAATGGAATGTGGGGCTGACACTCGGTTGGCAATTGTTTAATTACCGATTCATTGAGTAATTTTCCTCAAAAAAAGTGTGCATATTGTTTGCTAATTTAGAAAAAGTACGTATCTTTGCACCCGTTAAACAAAAAGGCCGCGTAGCTCAACTGAATAGAGTAGCTGACTACGGATCAGCCGGTTACAGG
>ENA-OYVP01001451-OYVP01001451.1-human-gut-metagenome-genome-assembly--contig:-NODE-1451-length-11445-cov-3.052327_pt1 | contig 11445 bp, 9 predicted proteins | sample MGYA00244160_ERZ653377 | MGnify/ENA primary metagenome ERZ653377 (study PRJEB26926, sample SAMN06165160) | human gut metagenome | biome: ENVO:00009003; feature: ENVO:2100002; material: ENVO:00002003...
GTATTTTGGCTACTACCGAAGGCTCGCAGAAATTATTGCATGTAAAAGCGCCGGGATATGCAGGGAATATTGACAGCGGTATCGAAACAGCTTATTTAGCGTTGCTGCCATTGCTCCGAGCCGCGGAGAAAAAAGAAGCTGCCACGATAAATATTTTTGGCATAATGAACGATGATCCTTATGCGGATAATGATTTGCTTGAACTGAAAAAGTTTTTGGGAACAAAGGTTAAAATTAACTGTGCACTGCAGGATTGCAGCTTGCCAGATATTGCAGCAATGCCGCAGGCAGAGCTGAATATCTGCTTTGGCTACGGTGAGCCGTTGGCACAAAAGATGCAGGAAAAATTTGGCGTGCCGTATATCAAATGCGCCTATCCTTATGGTGTGGCAGGCATGCAGAAGTTTTTGCGTCAGTTAGGTGAAGCTTTGAAAATTGATTTTTCCGATGAGCTTGCTGAGCTGGAGGCTGCGGCTGAAAAGCTCGTTTATCGCTGTGCGGATTATCTGGTGAATTTGTATCAGCTGCCGGTGGCTTTAGCTACGGACAAGGCACATTTAGCGGGCTTACAGAGCTTTTTTGCCGAAGAATTGGGCATGCGCGTTGTTATTGCAGAGGATACGGCGGAATTTAGCTTGGATAAAATGGAAGCGGCTGCAGCAAAGCACAAGCCTGTATTGCTTTGCGGTTCTTCGTTTTTAAAGAATTTGGCTGATAAATATCAGGTGCCGTTAGTACGTTGTGCTTATCCTGCCTTTGACCGGCTGTGCTTTACCGATAATACGCTTGTAGGAGCGCGTGGCGCTGCCCTGCTCATTGAGCAGATTGTCAACGGTGCCTTGCAGCAGCAGTATAAATCCGATGGCCGATATGCCGGCTTGCGTGAAAGTATTTGTGAGGTTAATCATGAGTGAGCTTGAAACACATCCATGTTTTACAGCTAAATGCAGCGATTACGCCCGTATTCATCTGCCTGTGGCACCTAAATGCAATATGCAGTGTAATTATTGTCTGCGCAAATACAGTTGTGTAAATGAAAGCCGTCCCGGTGTTGTGGCTCGTGTCATGGTGCCGGAGGATGCAGTCGACTGGTATTTGCAGATGAAGGCCAAGGTGCCGAAGCTGACGGTAGCAGGCATTGCCGGCCCCGGCGATGCACTGGCCAACTGGCCGGCGGTCAGCAGAACGCTGAGCATGATTCGTGAGGTTGATAAGGATGTTTTCTTCTGCTTATCAACTAACGGCTTGTATCTGCCGAAGTATGCCAAGGAGATTGCAGCTTTAGGTGTTGATTATGTTACGGTGACGGTGAATGCAATTACCAGCAATACAGGGGCGCATATTTACAGCTTTATTAATGATGAAGGCAAAAAATATGTCGGTGAAGAGGCTGCTGCGCTGCTTTTAGAAAGGCAGATAGAAGGATTGCAGCTGCTTGGTGAATATGGCGTGAAGGTGAAGATAAATACGGTGGCGATACCCGGCGTGAATATCCAGGAAATCCCGGCGATTGCCAGACGTATGGCCTTACTGGGGGCGAAGCTGCAGAATATTTTACCGATGCTGCCAGTGGAGGGAACCGGCTTTGCACATCTTGCGGAGCCTGCGGTCGAAGAAATTATGCAGCTGCGTAATGTTTGTAAGCAGTGGATGCCGCAGATGCAGCATTGCAACCGCTGTCGTGCGGATTCCGTGGGCGTGTTGGCTAATCCCTGCATTATAGAAGAAAGCTGAAATTGAAAATCCGTGTAAACAGAAGTCTGACTTTGGTTTACACGGATTTTTAGCTTTAATATGACATTTAATTTGACGGCCTTTGCTGCACTTGCTACAATTAAATTTAGAATAGTTTATTTGTTGAGGGAGAAGTAAATGGATTGTACTGCGATTATTTTGACAATCGGGATTATTTTTGCAGCGTCGTTTTTTTCTACTGTTTCCGGCTTTGGCTTCGCTTTGGTGGCTATGCCTGTGCTTACACTGGTGATGTCGGTAAAAGCGGCGGTTATTTTTGTGCTGCTGTTGAATTTGGTCCTGCGGGCGATTACTATGTACAGAGTGCGCGACGGCTTTGATAAAGAAACCGTTATTTTGACGACATTGGGAAGCGTTATTGGCATGGTTCCCGGAAGCTGGGTGCTGAAGGGATTGCCTGCGGCACAGCTAGAGGTGTTTTTAGGAGCGGTGCTTGTGGTAGCCACAGTTTTGCTTAGCTTGCAATGTACGTTGCCGATAAGAAATAAAACCTGCGGACGTTTTGGTGCGGGAATATTGAGCGGTTTTTTCGGCGCATCTACAAGCGTCAGCGGACCGCCGCTGGTTTTATATTTTCTTAACGAAAAGCTGCCGAAGGATGTTATGCGGGCTAACATGATCTGGTTCTTTGGCTTAAGCGGCTTTTTGACGGTGTTGGTAAATTATTTTTATGGTAATGTCAGCGGCACTGTTGATTGTAGTTTGCTGCTGTATACTATACCGGTGATGCTATTGGCTATCTGGTTGGGAGAAAAATTTTTCTATCGCCTGAATCAGCATCTGTTCCGTAAGCTGGCGTTGACGGTGGTGCTTATAGGAGCGCTGATGCTGCTGTGGAGCGGGTGGCAAAATTTATAAGTAGGCTATACTGTGTCTTATAAATCAGCAGTAAAATTTTGTCTTAATGCTTTGAAGATAGCATTATTACTGTAACCTAGTTTACAATAATAGTGCGATAAGATAAAAAATAAATAAAATTTAGCTTTTTCCTTGACGTTTGCAGAGCAGTAGGAGTAAAATAACCTCAATCGCTGATTGCGGCGATAAATTTTGAAGCATAAGGAAATGCTGAAGTTGTTGCAGGTGAAAATGATGGAATCTAAAATGATGAACACTGCAATTGAATATGGTTTTTATTACGCACCGGTATTTAACTATTATTTTAGCACCGGTTATTTTGCATGGGAAAAATCATATAGCAGTAATCATCGTATTGGAGACTATAAATAGTATTTGCGAGCGCAGTGCTTGCAATTAAGATTTAGCTTTTACAGCAGGCTCTTTTACGGGAGCCTGCTTTTTTTGTAGCATGGTAGCTTATAGCAATAGGGTAAATTAAATGACAAGGGTGTAAGAACGAAGGGGAGAAAGTTTATGGTAATAGTATTCAAGCCGGGAGCACCGGAGGAAAATAAAGCGAAGATGCGCAGCAATTTGGAAAGCAAGGGCTTCCAAATTAATGAAATCAACGGTGTCAACATGACCATCTTTGGTATCATCGGCGATACGAGCACACTTGATATCAATATGCTGCGTATTGATGATGCGGTAGACAAGGTAATGCGTGTGCAGGAACCGTTCAAGCGAGCCAACCGCATGTTCCATCCGCAGGATTCCGTGATTAATGTCGGCGGTGTTGAAATCGGCGGACGCAAGATTCAGGTTATCGCAGGTCCGTGCTCCGTAGAAACGCAGGAGCAGGTTACGGACATTGCCAAGTCCATCAAGCTTGGCGGAGCATCAATGCTTCGCGGCGGCGCCTTCAAGCCCCGCACCTCGCCGTATTCCTTCCAAGGCTTGAAGGAGGTTGGCCTGGAATATTTAAAAGGTGCCAAAAAAGAAACAGGCCTGCCGATAGTAACAGAAATCATGTCACCATATATGATTGAGCGCTTTGTAGAGGATGTAGATTTGATTCAGGTTGGCGCCCGCAACATGCAGAACTTTGAACTGCTGAAGGAACTTGGCAAAACCAATAAGCCGATTTTGCTGAAGCGTGGTCTGGCAGCAACGATTGAGGAATGGCTGATGGCAGCGGAATATATCATGAGCGAGGGCAACGAAAACGTTATCCTTTGCGAACGCGGTATCCGCACCTTTGAAACATATACGCGCAACACACTGGATGTAAGCGCAATTCCCGCTGTGAAAAAGCTCAGCCATCTGCCGGTAGTAGTTGACCCGAGTCATGCAGCAGGCCTGTGGTGGATGGTAGAGCCGCTGGCGAAGGCTGCTGTAGCAGTCGGTGCCGACGGACTTTTGATAGAAGTCCACAACAATCCGGAGGCAGCGCTTTGTGACGGCGCGCAGTCCTTAAGACCTGAACGCTTCGCCAGACTGATGGGCGAGCTGAAGGGCATTGCCAGAATTGTCGGCAGAGATATGTAAGTTAAGGCATTATCCCTTAGCAATATAAAAAAGCGTAAGGGTTTGTAATAACTCCTGATCTGGGAGTAGTATTGTAGCATAGTAAATTAGATTAAAGGAGAGATTTTATCATGATTATCGTATTCAAACAAAATGCAACTGTTGAGGAAAAAACTAAGCTGAAAAACCAATTAGAAAGCAAGGGCTTTCAGATTCATGCCAGCGATGGCGTAAACGCTTCACTGTTTGGTGTTGTTGGTGATACCAGCGCATTGGATATCAACCTTTTGCGTGTTGTCGAGGGTGTAGAAAAGGTAATGCGTGTGCAGGAGCCTTTCAAACGTGCTAACCGCATGTTCCATCCCGAGGACAGCATTATTGATGTTGCAGGCAGAAAGTTTGGCGGCAAAAAGCTGCAGGTTATTGCAGGTCCATGTTCCGTAGAAACCCAGGAGCAGGTAACGGAAATTGCTGAGGATGTTAAGGCCGCAGGCGCTACGCTGATGCGTGGCGGTGCGTTTAAACCCCGCACTTCTCCGTACTCCTTCCAGGGCTTGAAGGAACAAGGTCTGGATTTCCTGAAAAATGCCAGAGCAGCAACCGGCCTGCCGATTGTTACGGAAATCATGTCACCTTACATGGTGGAACGCTTTGTTGAGGATGTTGACCTGATTCAGGTCGGTGCCCGCAATATGCAGAACTTCGATCTGCTGAAGGAATTGGGCAAAACCAATAAGCCTATTCTGTTGAAGCGTGGTCTGGCGGCAACGATTGAGGAATGGCTGATGGCAGCGGAATACATTATGAGCGAGGGCAACGAAAATGTTATCCTTTGCGAACGCGGTATCCGTACCTTTGAAACCTACACCCGCAATACGCTTGACGTAAGTGCTATTCCTGCAGTAAAAAGACTCAGCCATCTGCCGGTAGTTGTTGACCCGAGTCATGCAGCAGGCATGTGGTGGATGGTAGAGCCCTTGGCTAAGGCTGCGGTTGCAGTAGGTGCGGACGGTTTGATTATTGAAGTACATAACAATCCTGAAGCAGCATGGTGTGATGGTGCCCAATCCTTGAAACCGGACCGTTTTGCTAAGCTGATGGGCGACCTCAGAGGCATTGCGAACATTGTCGGCAGAGAGTTATAATAGTAGTATGGCAGTTTAGGAGTGATTTTTTTGGAAGCTGATTTTGGTGGCGAAAATAGAAGTACAAGGTGGCAGGAGCTCAGCTTTGCTATCGTTGGCCTGGGGCTGATTGGCGGCTCCTATGCCAAAGCGCTGCGCAAACTGGGCGTTAAGCAGATTATTGGCGTAGAGCGTGATGAAGCAACATTGCAGGAGGCCAAGCAGCAGGGAATAATAGACATTGGTATGGCAAATCCTGATGTGAGGCTTAAAGAGGCCAATGTAATTATCTGCGCTATTTATCCTGATGCAATCGTGGGCTTTATAGCTGCAAATGTTGATTATTTCAATGAAAAGGTTTTGCTGACTGACGTTGCAGGCATTAAAAACGATATGATCAGCAGAGGGCAGGCTCTTTTAAAGGATGGCATGGAATTTATTTCCGGCCATCCGATGGCCGGACGCCAGGGCAGCGGTCTTGGCATGAGCGATGCGCATATTTTTCAGAATGCGAATTACATTATCGTGCCGGAAAAGCATAATACGCAGGCTGCTGTCAGCTGGCTGGAGCAATTTGCTTTGGCTCTTGGCTGCAAGCATACGGTGCAGGTAACACCGGCGCAGCATGATGCCACTATTGCCTATACCAGCAATTTGCCGCATGTTACTGCGGTAGCGCTTATGGACAGCGCTTCCTTTGATGATAAGACCAAGTACTTCGTTGCCGGCAGCTTCCGAGATGGCACTCGTGTAGCAGATATCAATCCTGAATTATGGTGCAATCTGTTCCTGGCCAACAGGGAAAAGGTTGCGGATGAAATAGACAAATATATGGAGCAGCTGGCGCTGTGGCGCGACGCTCTGCGCAGTGATGACGGCGAAAAGCTGAAGGAGCTGATGTGCAAGGCGGGAGCACGGAGAAGGGAGCTTTTTTAATGAAGAAAATTCATGTTGCATTAGGCGCTCATGCCTATGATATTGAAATAGCCGCCGGCCTGCTGCCGCAGGTCGGCTCTAAGGTTGCAGCGTTGCTGCCGAAGGCGCGCAAGGCTGCAATTATCAGCGATACAAATGTTGCACCGTTATATGCAGCAAAATTACAGGCTAGCCTCGAAGAGGCTGGCCTTGTTGTGCATAAGGTGGTAATTGAAGCCGGTGAGCAAAGCAAGAACATGCAGGTGCTCAGCGATGTATTGGAGCAGCTTGCTGCAGCAGGGCTTACGCGCACTGACGTTGTGCTGACGCTTGGCGGCGGTGTTGTCGGTGATTTGGGCGGCTTTGCCGCTGCCAGCTTTATGCGTGGCATTGCTTTTGTGCAGATACCAACCTCACTGCTGGCGCAGATTGACAGCAGCGTGGGTGGCAAGGTAGCTGTAGATTTAAAGGCTGGAAAAAATCTTGCTGGTGCTTTTTATCAGCCGAAGGCTGTATTTATCGACACAGATTTACTGGCAACGCTTTCTACCAGATTTTTGCACGATGGTCTGGCAGAAGCGATTAAATACGGCTGCATTAAGGATGCAGCGCTTTTTGAAAAAATTGCCGGCTATGCCGATGATGCGGAGCTGTTGGCAGATATTGACAGTGTTGTTGCTACCTGCTGTGCAATAAAAGCGCGCATTGTAGAGCAGGATGAATTTGATACGGGACTCAGAATGCTGCTGAACTTCGGACACACCTTGGGACATGCTGTAGAGCAGCATTTTGGCTACAGATGCTTTACGCATGGCGAGGGCGTGGCGATTGGCATGTATCAGCTGACAAAGCGCACCGAAGAGCTGGGAATGACAGCCAAAGGCAGCGCCGAGCGTATTAAGAGCGTACTTGAAAAGTACAATTTGCCGTTGACTGCGGGCGTAGAAAAAGCGCAGCTGCTTGATACAATGGCAAGAGATAAGAAAAAGAACGGCAACAGCATTACCCTCATTATTTTGCGGCAGATAGGCGAGGGCGTACTGCAGAAAGTTGGTTGGCAGGAAGTGCCAAGGTATTTGGGGTGAGGCTAAATGGAAAAGGTAAAAATTTATCCTGCAAAATTGGCAGGAACGGTGCAGGTGCCGTCATCTAAAAGTATGGGACACAGAGAAATCATCTGTGCAGGTTTGGCAGGTGGCACCAGTATTGTTGATAATATAAGCATGTCCAAGGATATTGAAGCAACGATGCGCGTTTTGCGTGCTATGAATGTGAGTGTTGATGAAATCCCCAGCATGATAGAGGGACGTAAGGCTTTGCAAATTACAGGCACAGGTCATCCGATTGCGGCGGCAGATAATGTTGACTGTGGTGAATCAGGTTCCACCTTGCGCTTTTTCATTCCTTTGGGAGCAAATCTTGGCTGTCCGCTGACCTTTATCGGTCACGGCAAGCTGGTATCACGTCCTTTGCAGGCGTATTACGATATTCTTGATAAGCAGTTTGTGCAGTATTTTAATGATAATGGCAATCTGCCGTTGACAGTCAACGGTCATCTGATGCCGGGTAAATTTGAGCTGCCGGGAGATGTCAGCAGTCAGTTTGTCAGCGGTCTGCTTTTTGCTTTGCCGTTATTAAAGGGTGATTCCGAAATTATCATTACTTCGCCGCTGGAATCTGCTTCTTATGTAGATATGACACTGAACTGCTTGGCGAAGTACGGTGTTAAAGTAGAAAATGTAGATGGTGCACATCGTCATTATCTTGTGCCCGGCAAGCAGCATTTTAAAGCGCAGGACAGCAAGGTTGAGGGCGACTGGTCGCAGGCAGCCTTTTGGACTGTCGGCGGTGCTTTGGGCGCAGGCATTACGGCAAGCGGTGTTGATTTTGAATCTTTGCAGGGTGATAAGGCTGTGGTAGAAATTATGCAGCGCATGGGTGCTGATATTGCCCAAAATGCCGACAGCGTAACCGTAAACAGCGGCGCAACGCAGGCAACGATAATAGATGCTTCTAACTGTCCCGATATTATTCCTGTGCTTACAGTGCTGGCAGCAGTCAGTGAGGGAACAACGAAGATTATCAATGCAGGACGCCTGCGTATCAAGGAATGCGACAGGCTGGCAGCTATGACAAGCGAATTAAATAAAATGGGTGCGGCGATTACGGAAGAGCCGGAAGGCCTGACGATTATTGGCAAGCCTGAGGGCCTGCGCGGCGGCGTAGAGGCAGATGCTTGGAACGACCATCGTATTGCTATGAGCCTGGCAATTGCTGCGCAGTGCTGCGCTGAACCGATTACTTTAACGGGCGCAGGCAGTGTAAGCAAGTCTTATCCTGACTTCTGGGAGGATTACCAAAGCGTAGGCGGAAAAATTGAGGTGCTGGCATGAGCGGAATTTTTGGCATGAATATAAAAATGGCGATATACGGCGAATCGCACGGCAAATCCATAGGCGTAGTGCTGGATGGACTGCCGCCGGGACTGGCATTGGATGAAGCAGCGATTGCTGCCGAAATGGCGCGTCGTGCTCCCGGACAGAATGCGTTGAGCACAGCACGCAAGGAAAGCGATACGGTAGAAATCCAAAGCGGCTTCTTCAATGGCTTTACGACAGGTACACCGCTGTGCGCACGTATCGTCAACAGCGACCAGCATTCCAAGGATTACAGCATTCTGGCAGATAAAATGCGCCCCGGTCATGCAGATTACGCAGGGCATGTGCGTTATCAGGGCTTTAACGATTATCGCGGCGGCGGTCATTTTTCCGGTCGACTGACGGTACCGCTTGTTTTTGCCGGTGCTGTGGCCAAGCAGGCGCTGGCGCAGTACGGCATTGTTGTAGGCTCGCATATTCTGCAGATTAACGATATCAAAGAAGAGCGCTTCAACCCAATGGGCGTAAGTGATGCAGAATTAGCAGAGCTGCATACGAAAAAGTTTGCGGTTATGGATGATGCTGTCGGCGCAAAAATGCAGGAGCGCATTTTGCAGGCCAAGAGTGAGCTTAACAGTGTGGGCGGCGTAATTGAAGCCATTGCACTGCATTTGCCTGCGGGCATCGGCGCACCGTATTTTGATTCCGTGGAGAGCATGCTGAGCCATGCGCTGTTTTCCGTGCCTGCTGTTAAGGGCGTAGAGTTTGGCGACGGCTTTGGCTTTGCCGGACTGACGGGTGCCGAAGCGAATGATGCTTTGCATTACGCTGACGGCCAGGTGCAGGCGCTGACAAACCACAACGGCGGTATTACCGGCGGTATTACCAATGGCATGCCGTTGGTAGTGCGCGTGGCCATTAAGCCGACACCGTCGATTGCGCGCGAGCAGCAGACAGTGAGCCTTAAGGAGCAGGCTGATACAACGCTGGCAATTGTCGGCAGGCATGATCCATGTATTGTGCAGCGTGCCGTACCTGTTATCGAAGCGGTGGTTGCGTGGACGCTGTGGGATTTACTTTTAGAAGCGAAGAAATGGGAGAAATAATATGCAGGAGCTTGATTTAGAAAAAATCCGCCAAGAAATAGACAAGGTTGACCAGCAGCTGGCAGACGTATTGGAAAGCCGTTTGCACCTGGTAATGCAGGTGGATGCCTATAAAAAATCCAAAGGACTGCCTGTTAAGGATAAAAACCGTGAAGCTAAGGTTATCGAAAAGGTTGCAGGCTTTTTGGAGAACAAGGAATATTCCGTGGCTGTGAAAAATATTATGCGCGGTATTATCGATCAGGCCTGTCTGCTGGAAGAAACTGCGCTGTCGGAAGCAAACGACAAAACCTATGAGGTTGCTTGTTTCGGTCCTGCAGGCTCCTTTACGCATCAGGCGTTAGAGGAATATTTTCATGGACGCCGCTACAATCGTCATCACTTCCAGACCTTTGAAGAAGTAATTTCCAGTATCAGCGATGGCACTATGGATTACGCCGTTCTGCCTATTGAAAATTCTTCGACAGGCGGTATTACCGAGGTATATGATTTGCTGCGTCAGTATGATTGCAGTATCGTAGGCGAGCAGTGCGTAAAGATTGAGCAAAATCTGTTAGGCTGTGAGGGTGCGTCACTTGGCACGATTAAAACAGTGTATTCGCATCCGCAGGGCTTGAAGCAGTGCGCTGATTTCTTTCATGACTATCCGGATATAGAGCAGGTTCCTTATTTCAGTACATCCAAGAGTGCGGAGGAGGTTGCTGAAAAGCATGATATAACCTTAGGCGCTATTGCCGGTAAGCAGGCAGCAGAGCTGTATAATTTAAAGATTATTGCACCGGCGATTAACAGCAACAGCAATAATTATACTCGCTTCGTTATTATCGCCAAAAAACCGGAAATCGTAGCGAATGCAAATAAGATTACCTTGATTGTTGCCGTGAAGCATGAAACAGGCTCACTGTATAAAATGCTTGCCAGCTTCTATCATATGGGCCTGAATATGCTGAATCTGGAATCACGACCGATTGTCGGCAAAACTTGGGAATACTTTTTCTACATTGATGTTACCGGTAATCTGGCAGACCCGCTGGTTATTGATGTGATGGAAGAAATAAAATCGAAGAGCACCTATTGCAAGGTTCTTGGCAATTATCGTGCTTACGAGCGAAAGGAATAAACAGATGAAGCATTACGGACTTTTGGGCGGTAAGCTGGGACACAGCCTTTCACCGCAGATTCACGAGCTGTTTTTTAAATATACGGGTATCGAGGGCGATTATACGCTGCTGGAAACACCGCAGGAGGAATTGCCCAAACGTATGGAAGAGCTGCGTGCCAATTATGCGGGCAGCAATGTTACCATTCCGCATAAATTGCATGTTATGCCGCTGTTGGACAGCATTACACGTGAGGCTAAGGCTATCGGTGCTGTAAATACGATTAAATTTGATGAAAACGGTGCCGAAGGCTACAATACCGATTACTTCGGCTTTGGCAGAATGCTGGAATACAACAATATTGATGTGCGCGCTAAGCGTGTTGCGGTGCTGGGCACCGGCGGCGCTGCACGTGCAGTTGTCAAATATATGGTTGATAAGCGTGTCGGCAAGCTGTATCTTGTTACGCGAGATGTTGCCCATGTTGATAAGGATTTCCTTAAGATTGCGCCTAAGTGCAAGTTTATTGATTATGACGGCTTAGCAGCGTTGACCGGTGATGTGATTGTCAACTGCACGCCTGTGGGCATGTATCCCAAGGTTAACGCTGCACCGGTTACGCCTGAGGAAATCAGCAATTTTGATGCTGCTGTAGATTTGATTTATAATCCTAAGCAGACATTGTTCTTGAAGCAGGCTG
>ENA-OYVP01001478-OYVP01001478.1-human-gut-metagenome-genome-assembly--contig:-NODE-1478-length-11269-cov-5.498038_pt1 | contig 11269 bp, 7 predicted proteins | sample MGYA00244160_ERZ653377 | MGnify/ENA primary metagenome ERZ653377 (study PRJEB26926, sample SAMN06165160) | human gut metagenome | biome: ENVO:00009003; feature: ENVO:2100002; material: ENVO:00002003...
TACGAGATCATGCCTAGTCTCGTGGGCTCGGAGATGTGTATAAGAGACAGTGTCTATCTCTATTTCCGATAATTTGGCAGAGTGCTTGACCCGCTTCATTTGCTTTATTTTTATATATCCGACAGATTGTTTCAACTTCTTGTCCGAACGAAACTGTATCGCTTTTAATTTTACTTTTGAATTTCTGCGGGGAGTATCTGCAGAGATCTGTTCTCTGTTCAATCGGATTTGTAATCCGATTGCTTTGAGCATCAGGATTTTCAATCCGAACTATATAAAGTATAGGTGTATTGCGGATTATAAATCCTGATACTCGGAGAACGGCGGATTGCAAATCCGCCGGGACGCCGGGACGCATAATGTTTGGTAACTAGCTAACCTTCCGCTGTTATTTTTTCTAAGTATATGTCCTTCTTTAGCTAAATATCGGCAATGAGACTTTCAAATTAGGATATTTGTCACCCAATTGTTTCAAGAAGTCATTGCCAATGATAATATCCTGTATTGTTTCTTGTGGATCTGTCGGAATCTCCGGGATATTTGTAAATATCAGACAGGAGTAGATAATGAGTTCAACAGGTTTCTCGTCGGTTTGCAATGAAAGTTTGTATGCTTTCACGTTGTTTCCTCTGGCTTGTGCCTGTGCTTGTACTTGTCCCTCCATAGGAATTGCGATGAGACGGGAATTTTCAAGACGCGCCTGATTGAATACAAAATGATTGTCGATTTCTCCATCTGTGTCTGTATCGAATAGGTGCAGATTGTCTCCGCTCAATACCAGATATTTGGGAGTTTGTACGGTATTGAAACGTACAGTTCCTAAAGTGGCCATTCCTTTCAGCTTATCTTTCATCCCGTCTTTGAGTGCGGATGCTACACCATACTCATTGCTGGCATAATTGAAAGCGTCAATTTTTTCTTCTCCCATAGCTTCTTTCAGGAAAGATAAATCAGAGTTTAAGCAGAGTTTTTTATACTGTTCTGCATTTGCAAATTCAGCTTTGAAATCGGTGTTGTTCACTACTTGTGCCTGTTGCGAGTTTTTGTTTTTCATGTAAAACCAGTATCCTAGATATAGAACAATGAAAATGACCGGAATAAAGGTGTAAATAGACATAGTTTGTACTTTTTAATGTTATTAATAATGGTTTGTTTTATACTTCCACGGGTTTCACTTCTTTCTTTTTTCCAGGAATACATCCCCAAATGATAAGGGCAATTATAAGAAGTCCGACAGCTTTACCGCCATAACGGGAATAGAAGCTGACCTTGTTCAACTTCTCTCCATCCAAATTATTTTCTTTTAGGATGGTAGCCAGTTGTTCTTCCGTCAGTTCATAGTAAGTGTCTTCCTTTTCGCAATAGCCGACCAGGCGAGGCTCTTTCTCTATGTATAGAGGGAGAAGGTAAGCGATGTTGAACTCCTGATGGAAAGTTGCCAGATCAATGTAGTTTCCATCGTCTGTTTGGTACTCTTCGGTATCAGGCAAATCTGCTACTTTGGTTAATACTTCGCGGTCGCCGAAAGGGATTTTTAAACCACGTGCGGATACTGTTTGGCAAGATAAGAAAAGAATGCCGCCAAGTGCAAATAGAAATTTAAGGTGCTTCATGCTTCTTGTGTTTAAGTGAATAATTTGTGTGATTTTTATTGATATTGTGGCAAAGATAGGAAAAAGAAGAATAAAAGCCGTATAATTGTTTGAAATTTGTAAGCTCTATTCTTTTTTATAAAATGAGGAGATTTTTTTCCTGATTTAGAGGATTTGTATCCTGATTTATGCAATTGATGTAAAATTGCATTGTTGGGATAATCCAAATAATTTAATAACAATTGATTGGAGCTATTAATAATTATCTATATTTGTGCTATAGAACTCAAATCTGGAATATTATGGACGACTTTAATACCGTATATGCACTACTCGTTTTAGTTATGTTATTTATTTTATTGAGTAGGTTGGACAATCGCTTCGGAAAAATAGAGAAAGAGTTGAATGAGATAAAGAAACGGATGGAAGATTATCTCAAGGTTCAGCAAAATTCTGTTGCTGAAGCCTCCAAGCCGAAAGAGGAAATATCAGAAAAAGAAACAAAAGATATTCCTGTGATGCCTCAAGCGGTAGAGCATGTTAAGGCAGTAAAGACCGGACAACGAGAAGAGGCTGTTCAGGAAAAACACGAACCGGTTGTTGAAGCAGTTGTCCGTGAGACATTGGAAAAGACGCCTGAAAAGACGCTTGAAACAAGAATGGAGGAAGTTTGTGTAGAGGCTGTTCGGAAGGAATCCGCTGAATCTTCGACTGTGCCAGTTGTACCGGTTACTCCGGCTACTCCGGTTGTTCCGGTTGCCCCGACTGTTCCGAAACAAAAGAAGCAGGTGAACTATGAAAAATTCATCGGTGAGAATCTTTTCGGGAAGATTGGTATCCTTATATTTGTAATCGGTGTAGGTTTCTTTGTAAAGTATGCCATTGATAAAAACTGGATTAATGAAACCTTCCGTACCGTGCTTGGTTTCTTGACGGGAGCTGTATTGCTGGCTGTTGCCGAACGGTTGCAAAAGAAATACCGAACCTTCAGTTCGCTGCTTGCGGGTGGTGCTTTCGCTGTGTTCTATCTTACAGTTGCCATTGCTTTCCATTATTATCATATTTTCTCGCAGACTATGGCATTTATCATTCTGATTGGTGTCACAGTGTTTATGTCTATTCTGTCTGTGGTATATAATCGGCGTGAGTTGGCTATCATTTCTCTTGTAGGAGGATTCCTTGCGCCATTCATAGTGAGTAGCGGGGAAGGAAGTTATTTGGTACTGTTCACTTACGTGAGCATATTAAACCTGGGTATGTTCGGACTTTCCATTTATAAAAAGTGGAGTGAACTTCCAATGATTTCATTTGTCTTTACTTGCCTGATAATGGGAATCTTTCTTTTGTTTAACTATACCTCTAGTTCTACGGTTATTTCGAGCCATCTGTTTTGGTTTGCTACTCTGTTCTATTTTATCTTTCTACTTCCGGTGTTCTCTATCCTTCGTGGAGAGAATATGCGGACGATGAGCCGGGGATTAGTATTCGTCATTATAACGAATAATTTTATCTATTTACTTTCAGGAGCCTTATTCTTGCGGAATATGGGATTATCTTTCAAAGCAAGCGGCTTGTTGAGCCTGTTTATCGCACTCGTTAATTTAGGACTGGTGCTTTGGCTCTGGAAGAACCGCAAAGAGTATAAATTTCTGGTTCATACCACACTGGGACTTGTATTGACATTTGTCTCTATCACTATTCCGATTCAACTGGACGGAAACTATATAACCTTGCTTTGGGCATCGGAAATGGTATTGCTGTTGTGGCTCTATGTTAAGTCGAAACTTAGAGTATATGAGTATGCGGCTAAAGTTCTGGTAGGACTCACTTTCGTTTCTTACTTGATGGATGTGTATAGTGTGATGTTTGAACATCATTCCTTAGATACAATTTTTCTGAATAGTTCATTTGCCACCTCTTTGTTTGTGGGATTAGCGACAGGAGCATTTGCTTTATTAATGGAATATTATCATTCCTTCTTCTCTACGGCACGCCGGTTGAAATACAGCTTCTGGAATCCTTTTATGCTTATCGTCTCCGTAATCATACTTTATTATACATTTATGATGGAATTCAATTTGTATTTTGAAGGGGCGACGAGAAGCGGAGCTATGTTCTTGTTTACAGCCATATCCATTTCGAGTGTTTGCTATGCTTTCAGAAAACGATTCCCGATAACGAAACATCTCACTTCTTATATCTTGACTATCGGGGCAAACGTACTTGTATATATTATAAATATATGGGGCGACCAGAGAATATGGACTTCCCCTCCTGTTGTACTACCATGGCTGACAGCTGTGTTCGTAATAGCGAATTTGTATTATGTAGCACGTATGTACTATACATCAATCGGCATAAAATCCCGTTTCACCGTATATCTGAATATTCTTGCCACGCTCCTTTGGCTGACAATGGTACGCTCTTTCCTTTGGCAAGTAGGAGTGGACGATTTCAGTGCCGGGCTGTCACTCTCATTAAGCATTGCCGGGTTCGTCCAAATGGGGTTGGGCATGCGCCTGCATCAGAAACTACTCCGCATGGTGAGCCTTGCGACTTTCGGATTAGTCCTGCTCAAACTCGTCTTTGATGATTTATGGGCTATGCCGACCATTGGCAAGATTATTGTATTTATCATTCTGGGATTGATATTGCTGATACTTTCATTCCTTTATCAGAAATTAAAGGATGTGTTGTTCAAGAATGACGAGGAAGAAACAAACTGAATCTTTGAAAAATATCCGATAAGAAAGGCTGCCTGTTCTACAAAAGAAGGGCAGCCTTTACCTTATAATTATGTTTATTCCCAGACGAAATCTTTTACTCTTGCGAGAAACGTTTCACCTGCTCTTCGATTAATTCCTTATCATCAAAATAATTAATCTTCATCGCCTTCTTCACGTCAGCCAAAGTCTCGGCAGCCGCAGCCCTTGCCACTTCGCAGCCTTGCTGAAGCATCTCGTAGATAGCAGGGATATCCTTGCTGAACTCCTTGCGACGATTGCGAATCGGTTCCAAAGTCTCCTGCATGATGGAATTTAGGAAACGTTTTACTTTCACGTCACCCAATCCGCCGCGTTGATAATGCGCTTTCAGTTCTGCCAGATTCGGATAATCCGGTAAATAACGTTCGAAATGTTCGGGGAGGCAGAAAGCATCTAGGTAAGTAAATACCGTATTACCTTCAATTTTTCCCGGATCTTGTACGCGGAGATGTCCCGGGTCGGTATACATACTCATAATTTTCTTTTGGATTTCTTCCGGTTCTTCCGAAAGGTAGATGCAGTTTCCGAGCGATTTACTCATTTTAGCTTTACCGTCAGTTCCCGGAAGACGCAGACAAGCTGCATTGTCCGGCAACAGGATTTCCGGTTCTACCAATGTCTCACCATATATATAGTTGAAACGGCGAACGATTTCGCGAGCCTGTTCGAGCATCGGTTCCTGGTCTTCACCCACAGGGACAGTTGTTGCGCGGAATGCTGTAATGTCTGCTGCCTGGCTGATAGGATAAGTGAAGAAACCTACGGGAATACTTGCTTCAAAGTTACGCATCTGGATTTCCGATTTCACAGTCGGGTTACGTTGCAGGCGGGATACGCTGACAAGGTCCATATAATAGAAACTAAGTTCGCATAGTTCCGGTATTTGCGACTGGATGAAAATCGTAGCTTTAGTCGGATCAATACCACAAGCCAGATAATCAAGAGCAACTTCGATTACATTCTGACGCACCTTTTCCGGATTGTCTATATTGTCTGTCAATGCCTGTGAATCGGCAATGAAGATAAACATCTTACTATAATCACCTGCGTTTTGCAGGTCAACTCTGCGTTTCAACGAACCTACATAGTGACCGATATGAAGTCTTCCGGTAGGACGGTCGCCCGTCAATATGATTTTTTCTTTTCCCATATTTATTACCTTATTATATAATGGCGACAAAGATAAGGATAAAAACTGAAAGAAACATCAAAATGCAGTTACTTCATGATTTGTGCCTGCTTAAGATAAGAATGTAATCATTAAAAGCCAATGGAAAAACGACTGTTTCATTAACGCGGTAAATTATTTCAGTAAAAAAGTGAACATATCTTTTTGTCATGTGCAAAATATGTCGTTACTTTGCACAAATTTTGAAGTCAACAATGAATCAACAGGAAATTAGAAGCAAGTATTATTTACATTCGGATGTTTTGCACCCGGAAACGGCAGGCTTCTTCTTTTATTTCCAAAAACGATATTTTAGTTCTTTGGTAATGCGTTAATCCTTTTTTGAGGGTAACGCATTTTTTTTATGAACGAACTTAGAAATAACAACTTATTATAACAACAAAAGAAATGGAAAAGGAAATCAAGAAAGTTCTCGTTTTGGGTTCTGGAGCACTCAAAATCGGACAAGCCGGAGAGTTCGACTACTCAGGCTCACAAGCACTGAAAGCTTTGAAAGAAGAAGGTATCAGCTCAGTATTGGTAAACCCGAACATCGCAACCATTCAGACTTCTGAAGGTATTGCCGATAAAGTGTATTTCCTTCCCGTGAATACTTATTTCGTAGAAGAAATTATCAAGAAAGAACGTCCCGATGGTATCCTTTTGGCATTCGGCGGACAGACTGCATTGAACTGTGGTGCTGAACTTTACACACAAGGTGTTCTTGATAAGTATGGAGTAAAGGTACTTGGAACTTCGGTAGAAGCTATCATGTATACAGAAGACCGTGACTTGTTTGTGAAGAAACTGGACGAGATAGAAATGAAGACTCCGGTCAGCCAGGCAGTAGAAAACATGGAAGATGCCATTGCTGCTGCACGCAGAATTGGTTATCCTGTCATGGTGCGTTCTGCTTATGCACTGGGTGGTCTTGGTAGCGGTATCTGTGCCAATGAGGAAGAATTCCTGAAATTGGCAGAGAGCTCATTTGCTTTCTCCAAACAAATTCTGGTAGAAGAGTCTTTGAAAGGCTGGAAAGAAATCGAATTTGAAGTGATCCGTGACGCTAACGACCATTGCTTTACAGTAGCCAGCATGGAAAACTTCGATCCGCTGGGTATTCATACCGGCGAATCAATTGTAGTAGCTCCCACCTGCTCGCTGGATGATAAAGAACTGGCTTTGTTGAAAGAACTTTCTACCAAATGTATCCGTCACCTCGGTATCGTGGGTGAATGTAACATTCAGTATGCTTTCAACTCTGAAACGGATGACTACCGTGTGATTGAAGTAAATGCCCGTTTGAGCCGTTCTTCTGCATTGGCTTCTAAGGCTACCGGTTATCCGTTGGCATTCGTGGCTGCTAAAGTGGCACTTGGTTACACACTCGACCAGATTGGTGAGATGGGAACCCCGAACTCTGCATACGTAGCTCCGCAACTTGACTACTATATCTGTAAAATCCCTCGTTGGGACTTGACGAAGTTTGCCGGTGTATCCCGTGAAATCGGTTCAAGCATGAAATCAGTAGGTGAAATCATGTCTATCGGTCGCTCTTTCGAAGAAATCATCCAGAAAGGCCTTCGTATGATCGGTCAGGGAATGCACGGTTTCGTAGGTAATGACGAACTGCACTTTGATGATCTTGATAAAGAGCTTTCTCGCCCGACTGACTTGCGTGTTTTCGCCATTGCACAAGCAATGGAAGAAGGTTACACCATCGAACGTATCCATGACCTGACAAAGATCGACCCATGGTTCCTTGGCAAACTGAAAAATATCGTAGACTACAAAGCGAAACTGTCTACCTATAATAAGGTGGAAGATATACCTGCCGATGTAATGCGTGAAGCTAAAGTGTTAGGTTTTTCTGACTTCCAGATTGCCCGTTTCGTACTGAATCCAACCGGAAACATGGAGAAAGAAAACCTGGCAGTGCGTGCTCATCGTAAGTCTATGGGTATCCTCCCGGCTGTAAAACGTATTAATACAGTTGCTTCCGAACATCCGGAACTGACTAACTATCTGTATATGACTTATGCAGTGGAAGGCTACGATGTAAACTATTATAAGAATGAAAAATCAGTAGTCGTACTGGGTTCGGGTGCTTACCGTATCGGTAGCTCTGTAGAATTTGACTGGTGCTCGGTGAATGCAGTTCAGACTGCCCGCAAACTGGGTTACAAGTCTATCATGATTAACTACAACCCTGAAACGGTTTCTACTGACTATGATATGTGCGACCGTCTCTACTTCGACGAACTTTCGTTCGAACGTGTACTTGATGTAATCGACCTCGAACAACCTCGTGGTGTGATCGTCTCGGTAGGCGGACAAATCCCGAACAACTTGGCTATGAAACTTTACCGTCAGTCGGTTCCTGTATTGGGTACTTCTCCGATTTCTATCGACCGTGCTGAAAACCGTAACAAGTTCTCTGCTATGCTCGACCAACTGGGTATCGACCAACCGGCTTGGATGGAACTGACCAGTCTTGAAGAAGTGAAGGGATTTGTAGAAAAAGTAGGCTACCCGGTATTGGTTCGTCCTTCTTACGTCCTTTCAGGAGCAGCAATGAATGTTTGCTATGACGATGAAGAATTGGAAAACTTCCTGAAGATGGCTGCCGAAGTTTCTAAAGAATATCCGGTTGTTGTTTCCCAGTTCCTTGAAAATACGAAAGAAATTGAATTTGATGCCGTTGCGCAGAATGGTGAAGTGGTAGAATACGCAATCTCCGAACATGTAGAGTTTGCCGGTGTTCACTCCGGTGATGCTACTTTGGTATTCCCGGCACAGAAGATTTACTTTGCAACAGCTCGTCGCATCAAGAAGATCAGCCGTCAGATTGCTAAAGAACTCAATATCTCCGGTCCGTTCAATATCCAGTTCCTGGCTCGTAACAACGAAGTGAAAGTAATCGAATGTAACTTGCGTGCTTCTCGTAGCTTCCCGTTTGTTTCTAAAGTTCTGAAACGTAACTTTATCGAAACTGCTACCCGCATCATGCTGGATGCTCCATACTCACGTCCGGATAAGTCAGCATTCGATATCGACTGGATTGGTGTAAAAGCTTCTCAATTCTCTTTCTCTCGTCTGCACAAGGCTGACCCGGTATTGGGCGTAGACATGTCTTCTACTGGTGAAGTGGGATGTATCGGTGACGATTTCTCTGAAGCATTGCTGAATTCAATGATTGCTACCGGATTCAAGATTCCTGAAAAAGCTGTGATGTTCTCTTCCGGTGCAATGAAGTCGAAAGTAGATTTGCTGGATGCCAGCCGTATGCTGTTTGCTAAGGGATATCAAATTTACGCAACTGCCGGAACTGCTGCCTTCCTGAACGCTCACGGTGTAGAAACGACTCCAGTTTACTGGCCGGATGAAAAGCCGGGTGCAGAGAACAACGTCATGAAGATGATTGCTGACCATAAGTTTGATTTGATCGTTAACATTCCGAAGAATCACAGCAAGCGTGAGTTGACGAACGGTTATCGTATCCGTCGCGGTGCAATCGATCATAACATTCCGTTGATTACCAATGCTCGTTTGGCAAGCGCCTTTATCGAAGCATTCTGCGAATTGAAACTGAATGATATTCAGATTAAGAGCTGGCAGGAATATAAATAAAAACAGCTTTAGCTGTCTATTAGATAAGGAGAACTCTCTCTTTGGCTTGTCCAAAGGGGGAGTTTCTTTTTTTATTAGTAAATATAGCACATCAGAGTGTGGTCTATATAGGGAGTGTTTTGTTATTAATAAATGATTAAAGTTAATTATTGGTTGAAACTAAGTAGAATCTGTCTATCCATCAGCAAGAGAAGCGATTTATTTTTTATTTTTGTTTCTTGAAAAGATAAAATCAGATAAAACAATGTTAGTACTTCTATCTTGTGCCAAGACTATGAGTGAGACTTCAAAGGTGAAAGTACCTTTGAAGACAGTTCCACAATTTCAAAAAGAAGCTTCCGGGATTGCTTTGCAGATGTCACAGTTTTCGGTGGATGAACTGGAACGCCTGTTGCGTATAAATGCCAGGATGGCGGTGGAGAATTATAAGCGTTATCAGGCTTTTCATGCAGAAGACACATCGGAACTGCCCGCTTTGCTGGCTTATACCGGAATTGTATTCAAGCGACTGAATGCAAAGGATTTCTCGAAAGAAGAATTTGAATATGCGCAGGAACATCTGCGGTTGACTTCTTTCTGTTATGGGTTGTTGAGGCCTTTAGATGTCATTCGTTCCTACCGCTTGGAAGGAGATGTAGTGTTGCCGGAACCGGGTAATCAGACCATGTTCTCTTATTGGAAATCCCGTCTGACGGATGTCTTCATCGAAGATATAAAGAAAGCGGGAGGCATACTCTGCAATCTGGCTAGCGATGAGATGAAAAGTTTGTTCGATTGGAAGCGTGTGGAGAGAGAAGTACGTGTCGTTACTCCCGAATTTCAGGTGTGGAAGAACGGGAAATTAGCTTCGATAGTGATCTATATCAAGATGTCCCGTGGTGAAATGACGCGGTTTATTCTGAAGAACAGAATCGAAAATCCGGAGGATTTGAAAAGCTTCTCCTGGGAAGGATTCGAATTTAACGAATCTCTTTCGGATGAAAAGAAGTTTGTATTTACTAACGGTAAAGAAATATAAAGTATGACGGAAGTAGAAAAGATGCGTAGTAGCCAGTTGGCTGATATGGCTGCGCCGGAATTGCAGGTGCGTTTTGAACATGCCAAGAAGCTGCTGGCGCGTATGCGGGGAATGAGTACTTATGATGAGGGGTATCGGGAATTATTGGAAGAACTGGTACCGGAGATTCCTGAAACTTCAATAATCTGCCCGCCTTTCCATTGCGATCATGGAGACGGAATCAAATTGGGTGAACATGTATTTGTGAATGCCAATTGCACTTTCCTGGATGGAGGATATATCACGATAGGCGCCCATACGCTGGTTGGACCTTGTGTGCAGATTTATACGCCGCATCATCCGATGGATTATCTGGAAAGAAGAGGCTCTAAGGAATATGCTTATCCGGTGACGATTGGCGAAGACTGCTGGATTGGTGGCGGTGCTATTATCTGTCCCGGCGTGACGATTGGCAATCGCTGTGTGATAGGGGCGGGGAGCGTTGTGACGAAAGATATTCCCGACTGGTCTCTGGCAACAGGCAATCCCTGTCGGGTACTGAGAAAAATAACGGAAGAGGATAAGCGGTACTATTTCCGGGATCTGGAATTTGATGAGGAAGCCTGGGATACCATTTCCAAACTGTAGCAAAACTGCCGCCAGTCCTGAACGGATACTTCCGTTCTGACTGACGGCAGAAATCATATTCCAGTCTGATTTTCTGCTTGTCTATTTTATTTTGCTTCTTTATCAGCCGATTCCGCCTACTGCCGCACCGACTAACAGTACCAGAATACAGATTCCGCAAAATCCGTATTTTCCAAGGGGATAAAACCATCCGCCCAGGGGCTCTTTTCGTCCTTTGTTTACTTCTTTCTCTACAAAGGCTTTTCCCAGAACCCAGAAAAACATGATTCCAGCAATTCCCGCCCCCAAAGGACAGATATAGATGGATACTACATCCATCCAGTCTGATACGATACCCTGAATGCAGAGAGAAACTGCTGCTCCAGTCAGTCCAACTGCTGCGCAGGCGGATTTTCTGCCTATATGAAACTTTTCCTGAACTGTGGCAATCGGAGCCTCATACAGGTTGATCAGAGATGTGATTCCCGCA
>ENA-OYVP01001485-OYVP01001485.1-human-gut-metagenome-genome-assembly--contig:-NODE-1485-length-11216-cov-3.824926_pt1 | contig 11216 bp, 6 predicted proteins | sample MGYA00244160_ERZ653377 | MGnify/ENA primary metagenome ERZ653377 (study PRJEB26926, sample SAMN06165160) | human gut metagenome | biome: ENVO:00009003; feature: ENVO:2100002; material: ENVO:00002003...
TTTTTTCAAGCAGAAGACGGCATACGAGATCATGCCTAGTCTCTTGGGCTCGGAGATGTGTATAAGAGACAGGAACCGGTCGAGGTCGGCGCGGCCTGCGCGGATGCGGGGAACACAACCGCGCAGGTGCCGATCAGGAGGGCAAGCAGCGCAAACAAGATCGGGAAGGAGCAAACTTTCTTATTCACGACGCTCGCCTCCCTTCGCATTCGCCTTGCGACGAATGTGCATCCAGGCTGCAGCGACGCAAAGCACCGCCGCGCCGGCAAGGTACGTCAGAGTGACGCCCGACATACCAGAAAGGGGCAAAGAGGTGGAGTAGGTGTTGATGAAGGTGGGGGTGGACTTGGGCTTGGTAGTATCGGATCCATCGTTGTAATCCACGGGAGTCTGCTTGCCTTCGTCGATGGCATTACCGTCAGCATCCTTAATCTGGGTGTAGGTCACCTTCGTGGCAGTGATCGTGCCATCTTTCTGATCCGTCATCGTGACGTCAAGCTTATAGACCGACTGATCGAACTTGTAATGCGAGAAAATTGAGCTCTCATTCTTCTCGCGCACATAGTACGTGAAGGTTTTGGAAGCGCCACGGCCCGTAGGGTCACCGGCAGTGAAGGGATTCTTCGTGATATCAGAGAGCGAGTACTTAATCCCCTTATCAGAGCCATCTAAGAACGAAAGCGTCTGCTTCTTGTTATCGCCAGTAGTTTTGGTCTCACGAATAATTTTCTGAAAACTGTCATCGGTCGCAAGCTGAAGTGTAAACTCTTTCATCTCGCCGCCCTTAACGACCTTAGTCGCCGCAGGCGTCCAAAAGCCGGTAGAGGCGTACGGCACGATTTTGTTGGTAAAGGTCGGGTTGTCGCTACTGTCACCGATAGTCACCACAGCTGTCGTGCGATCATTCAAGTAATCAACGGAGTAACCGGAATTTAGTTGCTTAAAGTCGATGTCCTTCTCGCCCTTTTTATAGACGATTACTCCATTTACCTTGTAATAATTAATATCAATCCTCATGAGCTTTTTAGTTTTGTACGGATTGCTATCAACTGTTGCTACGATCTTGTAAATGGTCTTATCGAATCTGGTGTCCAATTCGTTTTGACCGCTGATGGGTTCCTCAACTAGATAGAAAACGTATTGTCCCGAAGAATAGTCCTTGCCAGAGTCGAAGGTGATATTGCCGTTTGATTGATTAACAGTCGCCTCGCCCGCAACACTGCAATCGCCCATATCAAATGTGTCGTCATCTTTCCAAGAAGGCTCAGTGGCACCATCCTCGCGGAGCACCTTAAACTTGTACCCGTGTCCCTCAAGCTTTTGCGAGTTTCCGTCTGCATCTACAAGCACCTTAGTGGCGTTGAGCCTCATGTTCGGATAAACGCTCAGTTCACTGACTTCACCGACGGTGAGATCGCCGTTGGTCATGATGCCGCCGCCATGGGTGTATGAGTAGTTGCCGCTGATGATGGTCGTAGCTGCGGCTTGTGCCTTTGTTATGGCATCTTCAGTCGGATGGGCCTCCAAGCCGAACATGTACGTGGCCTCGGCACCGCCATTAGGATCGATAGTGATCTCCTGGCCATCGCAGGTGCCCTTCCAGCCAGCAGAGCGATTGCCAAGCATCTTTCCAAGAACGACTGCGACCGTCTTATCGCTGCCTTTCCTGCGCACGAGGAAGAAATCCTTGTGGCCGGCGTTTTTGAAGGGATCGGTAATGTACTCAGCATCGCTGTCCTCGTTCTTGCCATTACCACCGGCAGACATGTGATCACTTAAACCATGATCCGTATTGTTGTAGATTGCGGCACCATTTGAGTGCGAGACAATCGTCTCGCCCGTGGGGCAGGCAGCAACGCCGCCACCCCAGCCGCCAGCATCATTTTGAGTGATCAGCGTCTTTACGATATTGAGCTTGCCGCCCTGCTGGATAAAGACGCCACCGCCGCCCCAGTCGCCACCGCGGTCTTTAGTGCTGCCCGTCATCGTTTTGTTATTCGTAATGTAAATCCTGCTGTTCTCACCAGCGCTAATTGTTGCCATCGTACCAGTGTTGTCACCGCCAGCGATACGCAAACCGCCGCCCTCAGCGTTCTCCGCCACGTTGCCGGCAATCGTGCCGCCACTCATTTCAAACTCGATGGTCTGGTTATAAAAACCAGCGTAAACGCCACCGCCAGCCTCATGGGAGTAGTTAGCAGTAACTGAGCCACCCGTTATACTGAGCTTGCCACCATTTACACATGCAATGCCACCGCCACCGAGCAGGCCATTGTTAAACGATTCAGAGATATTGGAATCGACACGATTGTTAGTAATGCTTGCCGAATCGCTGATACTAACGCAAGCATTTTTGGTAAAGACGCCGCCGCCATAACCATTTTCGGGACTGCCGCCGCTGTTGCAAGTGTTTTCATACGTAGCGTTGCCAGAGATAATTCCGCCCGTAAGCTTCAGGGTGGCTCCCTTGTCAGCATAGATGCCGCCGCCAGAACCCGACTTATTTCCCGCGACCACGCCGCCTGTCATTTCGAGACTGGCATTCGCGCCCGCCTTCTCGCCCGTTATGCACAGGCCACCGCCCCAGCCACCGCCGTTGCCATTGGTGACGTAACCGCCTTCGATTTTGACTTTACCCTCAGAAAAAATCACATGGCCGTCATCGCTCAGATTGGCGGCCGTGGTAATCATGCCGCCCTTGAGATCGAGCGTGCCGCCCTCTTTAACGGTGACCACATGCTTTACGGAACCGCTGTCCGATGCCGCATCGATAGCGCCAAAGCCCGTAACGACATGCCTGATCGTAGTCTCGGTTGTGCCGAGTCCATCTTGATTGGGCGTGCTCTTGGTCTCAAAGTAAGTAAGACTCTTAGGAGTGCCACTATTAGAGCCGTTTCCTGCTTCCCATTCCATAGACGCAAGATGACCCGCCGTCGTTTCGACCAGGGTCTGTTCGTCTTTTGTTTTACCTAAATCCTCGATAGTGAGTGTGGCTCCGTTTTCGACCACAAAGAAGGAGTCTTTGTTGCCGGAACCACGGTAGAGCATGTGTCCCGCAAGATCGATAGCAGTGTTTTTGCTGATAGTGATCTGCTTATCCGAATAGGCATAATCCGTCAGTCGGAACTTGCCGCCATTGGTAAATGTCTCAGCAATATTACCTTTCACCTCGTTATAGCCATCGGCACTGACGGTAGCGGGAGCGATAGCGTTTTCATCGTTAGTTTCATCATCGGAAGGCTGCGCGGCGCCCTTGGCCTCCGCGTCGTCGGACGGCAGTCCCGCGGCAGCGGCGTCTTCGCTCGCGCCATTCTCGGCATCATCACTATTCAGCTTTTCGGTATCCCCATTGTTGGTGTTTTCTACATCAGTAGACTCACTTGAGGAACCCCCCCCCATCACAGTTTCTTCGGTAGAAACCGTCTGGGCATCGTTGGCAATGGCCTGCGAGATTGGGGGCATGACGAGCGACAGCACCAGGCTCAAAACGGAGGCTCCGCACAAAACGCCTGCCAGTACACGGCGCGTCGCTTTTTTACGCTGCTTAGATTTATCTGAATTCGCTTTCATCGATGTCTCCTCCCCAAGAGACCGCGATCTTGCTCTTTCACTATCAAACGTATCTGCGCAATCTGTAATTGCGCACGCTTAGTAATGCTATTTTAATGATTGTTTGAACATCTGAGCAACAAATATGGACAGTTTTGTAGCGAGTTCTCAATTCTCTTGATAATTGTTCAGATTTGCCTTCGTTTATTCGCTATCTATTTCTTGTTTGTACTGGTAATTAAGTTAGTTATCAGTTTTTTAATAGCATTTTATTTATTTGCACAACATTTTGCTCAAGAGCAGACATCCTGTGAACGGTCGAAAATCGACCGTGAGCGGTAGGTCATTAGCCAGCAGGAATACCTTACTAAACTGATGAGAATATCTTTAACCCATCGGTGGTTAGAAGCGTGATGTTCAGACAATCATATTTGATTTTGTGCGCAGATTTTAGGCATCAATTCGCCCAAATCGCCTGAGGCCGCCACAAAGGCACCTGTCCCCTTTGTGGTGATTCTGCCCTAGCGCTACAGCAGATGTTCCTCGATAAAGATCGCGATGCCGTCTTCGTCGTTGCTCGCGGTTACAAAGTCGGCGGCGGCACGGGTAGCGTCGCTGCCGTTTGCCATAGCCACGCCCACGCCGGCGTCGGCCACCATGCAGGTGTCGTTGTCCGCATCGCCGAACACGCAGATGTTCTGGAGCTCCATGTCGTTGAGCTCCGCCACGCGCACAAGGCCGCGCGTCTTGGACACGCGCGGATCCATGAACTCGTAGAGTCGCTGCGTGGTTTGCAGAGCCGCCGCTTTAACGGTGTCATCGGCAAATGTCGACGCCCGCTCAATCACCCGCGGCATTACCTCGGGCGCCATGGTAAACATCACCTTGGTCTGCGGCTCGCGCAAAAACTCGGCAAAGTCGACCACCTTGTAAGGCACGCCATCGACACGCGACAGATGCTCGACGCATGCATTGCTCTCGGGCACATAGAGCACGCCATCCCGAGGGCAAACGGGCGTTGCCGGCAGGCCTGCCATGTGCTCGCAGATGCGCGCGATAGTCTCGCCCGGCAGCGGATAGCTCAGCTCGTTGATGTCGTGCGCGCGATCGACGACTTCGGCGCCACCGCAGCCCACCAGCACGTCTACCAGGCCTTCGATACCCCAGAGCCCAAACATGGCCTCGGTCGCCTGGGCGTCGCGCCCGGTGCACAGACCAAACAGCACGCCGCGCTCGCGCAGGGCGCGGATCGCCGCCACGGTGCGCGGGGACACCGTGTGCTGGCTCGTGAGCAGTGTGCCGTCGATATCGCAGAACACGGCTTTGATGTGGCTGAAGGTGGCGTCCATGGGGGCCTTTCTGGGTTGTGCGACGGTGCTGAATGTGGCTGGAAATGGTGTACATGGTATACCAAGGCGCGCACGGAGCGCTTTGGAGCAAAACCACCACAAAGGTGCCTGGCCCCTTTTGTGGTGGCCGAACCCGAAGGGTGGCCTGGCCGGAGCGCAAACCATCACAACATTCGACGTTATTCGGCTAAATCGCGATTTTCATCGAATGTTGTGATGGTTTTTACTGCTTTGCGGCACGATTCAAATGCCGGCGTCCAAACAGCAGCAGCGCCGCGGGAACCGCCGTCACGACCATGCCCGCCCCGATGAGCGTCTGCTGCACACCAAACGTCGCCGCCAGCCACGGGGCAATCGCCAGCGGGGCCACGCCGGCGAACATGTTGCCAAAGCCCATGACCGAGTTCACGCGACCGAGCTGTTCGAGCGGGGCCGTCGTTTGCACGATCGTGTTGTGGAGCGGGTTGACGACGCCCCAGGCCACACCCAGGGCAATCTGGCCAATGAGCGCCACACCTACATACGGCGTCCCCACGTAAACCAGGCTTCCTAGGCCCACGGACATGAGTGCCACAAGCAGCGTTTTGAGGCTGACGAAGCGCGGCGGCAAACGGAGCGCAACAACGGCGCCAAGCACCGCGCCCACACCGCTGGCCGACGAGAGCCAGCCCATCCATTCAACACCGACATGCAGAACATCGCGGTAGAAGAACGACTCCAGCGGATCGAAAGCTCCATAGCCAAAGTTCGAAAGGAAAATAATGCAGAACAGCAGGGCGAGGACGCTGTTGGTAAAGACCGTCTTGATGCTGGTCGCGAAGGTGGCGCGGGTGGATTTACTGGAGTCGGAGTTTTGACTGGCAGTACTTGCCGTTGTGCTGCCATCCGCGGGAGTACTTTTGCGCGCGGCGGCACGACCTGCTTGCGGCCTAAAGCCCCAACCGGCGACGAGCGCCAGTACGGTAAAGATCATCATGAGCACGAACACCGCGCGTGACGATGCGGCCGCCGCGACAAAGCCGCCCAGTGTGGGGCCAACGATGATACTCACGTTTGAGAACATGGCGATGGCGGAGTTGATGTCTTTGAGCTCGACGGGATCGTCGGTGAGGTAGGCCGGATAGGATGTGGCGATGGGCTGGGTGAACCCCATCACAAAGCCCAGGAGCACCGCGCCGGCAAGGACTGTTCCGGTCGCGCTGCCAAAGGCGAGGATTGCCGCGCCGGTTGCCAACGTGGCGACGATACTCGCCCGGAAATGCCGGCACGGACCCCAAGCGTCAAGCGCCGCTCCACCCGCAAAGGATCCCAGGATCACGAATACGTTCATAAAAAGGACGGCCAGCGATGTCGCCACGACTGAGGCATCGTCTGCATAGGTGAGCGTTCCGATGACGCCGATGAAGTAGCTGGTCTGAAAACCGGTGTAGATGAGAAAGCGCATCGCCACCAGGCGTTTGGCCTGCGCGGACAGCGATGATTGAGGCTTTGAGAAAAGAGAGGCGGGCATGGAGACTCCTTGTTTCATACGAATGTGGACGGCGGGCATTCACCACCGTCTGTCAAATCAATCTATCCGCATGAAACATTAAGGACGCATCAAGCCCCTTCTCTCCGTTTTTCGCCCGTCATGAACTACTTGGTAGATTGTAAGGCATATCCCACACATCGACCAAAGCAAAACCACCACAAAGGTGCCTGGCCCCTTTGTGGTGGAAGTGACGTTTGCCCAGATAAAACCTGCCAAAATAAACCTGTTCCTTTTTGGCAGGTTTTAGGCCAGATGGTCTTGGATGAGGTCGCAGATGGCTCGGGCGTCGTTGATGTTGATGGCTCGGGCCGCAAAGCCGGCGTCGAAGGCCTGACGCGCCAGGGCCTCATTGCAGGCAAGGGCCAGCGTGCGGCCGTCGACCAGGTCGAGCGAGCTCTTGCCACGCAGACGGTCGACACCGGAGCGCGCGACCACGATGTTGTCGAAGCCCTCGGTCTTGTAGCCTTCGATGATCACCACGTCGACATCGTTGTAACGCGACAACAGCTCGCGCGCGGGCATCTCGTCCTCCTCGCGCGTGTCGGCGTACTCCGCCCAGCGCGTGGCGCAGATGAGGCCCACGTGCTTGGAGCCGGCCTGGTGATGGCGCCACGTATCCTTAGCGGGTACATCGATATCAAAGCCGTGATGCCCATGATGCTTGAGCGAACCCACGCGCAGGCCGCGGCGGGTGAGCTCGGCGATAACCTTCTCGACGAGCGTGGTCTTGCCCGAGTTCTGGTAGCCGATAAACGCAATCGCGGGGACGGCCGGGGCCGGAGCTGCGGGCGCGACGGCGACGGGTGCGCTCGCGGGAGCGTCGCCGTCTGCGGCAGCAGCCTCAACAGCAGCAGCCTGACGCTCTGCACGATCCCACACGCCCGAGCGGCCACCCTCCTTGTGCAACAGGCGCACGTCGACGATCTCCATGCCGCGATCGACCGCCTTGCACATGTCATAGATCGTTAAGCACGCGGCACTCGCGCCGGTCAACGCCTCCATCTCGATACCCGTCTTGCCCGTTACGCCGGCCGTAACCAGTACGTGAAAGCCAACCTGTCCGTCCGCGCGCGCCGGCGCCCAGCCCTCGGGCACGTCCTCGGCCGGCGTCCCCGCCGCAGCGATGGGCGCAATGTCGCACTTGCTCTTGGTAATGAGCAACGGGTGGCACATGGGGATGATGTCGCTCGTGCGCTTGATGGCCATGATGCCCGCCACGCGCGCGCAGGCGAGCACGTCGCCCTTTTTGGCGCGGTCCTGCAGCACCATGGCCTGCGTCTCGGGATGCATGAGGATGGTGCCCTCGGCGATGGCAATGCGATGGGTCTCGGCCTTGTCGGACACGTCGACCATGCGCACCTCACCCTTGGCGTCCACATGCGTCAGCTCATCGCGACGGGCGTCACGGGCGGGCTCGACGACAGCGCTGACAGACGGCTGCACGGACGTGTCGGCATCGCTTGCCGCGGCCGCGTCTTTGTGGGCAGACATCGCGGCCCTGCGAGCGGCCTTGGTGGCATCGGCGTACCTGCTCTTGGCCATATGATCATCCTCCGATTTGGGACATAAATCGTTGCGTGCCCTCAATTATCGCGTGTTCCTGCGGTTTGTGGGCCACGGCATCGCGCCAAATCGAAAGCACCTGCATATCATCACCACGGCGCAGGGCGTCGCGCACCGAATACTCGGCATCGCTGAACAGGCACGGACGCACGTTGCCATCGGCCGTCAGGCGCAGACGGTTGCAGTTCGCGCAAAAATGGTTGGACATGGCGCTGATGAAACCAACCGTTCCCGCCGCGCCCGGAAAGTGCCAGTAGCGCGCAGGGCCCGCGCCGGCAGGAGCGTCGTTGATGTCGAGCGGCTCGAGCTCGCCCAGTCCCGCCGCGGCGGCCCCGGCATTGATACGCGCCCGCAGCTCGTCGCTCGGCACGGTATCGCTCGCATCCCACAGCTCGGGATTGAGCGCGGGAGCATGCGGATCCACAGCGCAATGCGAGCTCGTGCGCTCGTCACCAATGGGCATGTATTCGATAAAGCGCAGGTGGATGGGGCGGTCGACGGTCAGCCGTGCAAGGGCCGCCACATCCTGGTTGAGTCGGCGCACCACAACGCAGTTGACCTTAACGGGCTCAAAGCCCCAAGCCAGCGCCGCATCGATGCCTGCCATAGTCTGCTCGAGTCGACCCAGGCGCGTGATCTTTCCGAACAGCGTAGGGTCGAGTGTGTCGAGCGAGATATTAACGCGGTTAAGCCCGGCATCTTTGAGCTGCGGCGCCAGCTTGGGCAGCAGGGCGCCATTGGTGGTGAGCGAGATGTCCTCAATCTGCGGGATTGCGCGAATGTCGCGAATGAGAGGAATGATGCGGCGGCTGACCAGCGGCTCGCCACCCGTCAGGCGCACGCGGCGAATGCCCTCTCCCGCCACCAAGCGCACAAAGCGGGCGATTTCCTCGGCGCTGAGCAGCTCGTCGTGTGCACGGGGCGCCACTCCATCGGCCGGCATGCAATAGATGCAGCGGAAATTGCACTTGTCGGTAACGGCAATGCGCAGGTAGTTGATATCACGGCCAAAGCCGTCATGTTGCACGTGCCCGTCCACGCAGCCCTCCCCTCACGCGGCGTTTTATTCTTCAGAAAACATAATACCCCCACGAGAGAATCATGCCGACACCCGTACGACAGGACAGGTCGCTTCAAGCAAAACGGACTTTCCAAGCCCATCCTCAGCATACAAACCATCACAACATTCGATGCTTTTCCCGATTTTGGCAAAAAACGTCGAATGTTGTGATGGCTTGCCTGCCCACGGCACCCCGCAGAAGGACCGGAACGTCCCTAAAGGCCGCCGCCCCAGTGCCGAATCACGAATTCTCGCAGGTCGTTCTGCCGCTTTTGGAACGCTTCGCTTCGGTCGCACTTAAGGCCCATAGCGAGCGCGATGGCGTTCATCGCCCGGTGCAATTGCAGCTGGTGGGCAAACTGAGTCCCGGTGAGGACGATCATCTTAAAGCCCAGCGCGCTCAGCACGGTCATGCGCTCCGCATCCGACGCACTGCGCTGTTTATCAAGATGGTCCGAGCCGTTGTACTCAATCCCCGTACCGCTCGCAGGCGCATATACGTCGATTTCGAAATACCCGGCCTTTGCGAGATACTTGAACTCGTTGGGAACATCGACCCGATGGTTGAGCTCGATCTTGGCGTATCCCAGCCCTCCCTGGGAACGTTTTGCTACGACCATGATTGCGGTGGCCGTCTCCATGGGCGACCGCGCGCCATCGTGCACGCGCTTGAGCACGGCGGCCGCGCGTATGGCCCCCTGACGAGATCGGTTCTCATTGCAATAAGCAATCAAATCGGCGACGGTATACCTCTGTCCCATCTCGATATAATCGCCTGTCGACAGATGATTCAAATGGTATCGGGCACAGATTTCGTAGCCATATTCCAACTGCTCGGGCTCGCTCATCCACGAACCCGCTTGGACAAAGCACATGGCCTCATCAACCACTAGAAGGCCCTCTGCCACCTCGATAAGATGGTCTGGAGGTACCGGCGCCCCAAACACGTGGCACCTAAATCCAGCCGGCGTCGAGCGCTCAAAATCGAAGTTGACGAGCGTGTCGATATGATTGAGCTCTTCTCGTGGAATACCAAGAGAAACCAGATAGTCGGCAACGATCCCAACTGCCGTTGAAGCCCTCAGCCCCTTGGCATCGAGTCCCAATTTGGGCAGGCTCGCGGTCGGTTCCGCCTCGCTAGCAAGCGAGTCCTCATCGTATAGACTGCTTGCTCGCGAGAGCGGCTCGGACGGGCGCGCCACGTTGTGGTACAGCCAGGCAGTCTTATGGGACAGGACGATCGGCAGGTCCATGAGCCCTCCAATGGAGTCGGATAACCAACCTTATTCCCCTGCCCACGGGTCCGCACACCTTCGTGCGCAAGAAAGCGATTCCACCCGGTCGAGTGGCAGAAAAACCATCACAACATTCAATGCTTTTCCCGATTTTGGCAAAAACCGTCGAATGTTGTGATGGTTAGAGGCGAGGTGAGCGGCACGGAGGGCCAAAGCATCGTGCTTGGAGCGTGACTTTTTTCGCCCTGTCTTCGACTCAAACCTTGACTCTACAATCGTTGTAGGGTTTTCACTACACTGGTACGTAAACAGACCAAGCCAGAAAGCCCCGCCCATGGAACACGACCTCACACGCGGCAATGTCCTTAAGACCATCGCGGTCTTTGCCCTGCCCTATATGCTCTCGTACTTTTTGCAGATGCTCTACGGCATGGCCGACCTGTACATGATGGGGCAGTTTAGCGGCGCCGCCGGCATCACCGCCGTGGGCAATGGCGCGCAGACGCTCTACATCATTACCGTGACGCTCGTGGGCCTGGCCATGGGAACGACGGTCATCGTCGGCCACGCCGTTGGCTCGCGTCGCTTCGATCGCGCCGAGACCGCCATCGGCAACACCATTACGCTGTTTATGGGCGTCTCGATGGTACTGGCCGTCATCTTGTTTGCACTATGCCCGCAGGTTGTGGCGCTCATTGGCACGCCGCCCGAGGCAGTCGAAGGCACCGCCGCCTACCTGCGTATCTGCTTTGTCGGCATTCCGTTTATCGCCGCATACAACATTCTTTCGGCCATCTTTCGCGGGCTGGGCGATTCGCGCTCGCCTATGTACGTGATTGGCGTGGCATGCATCATCAACATCGCACTCGACTTTCTGTTTATCGGGCACATGGGGCTCTGTCTCTTATACACATCTGACGCTGCCGACG
>ENA-OYVP01001489-OYVP01001489.1-human-gut-metagenome-genome-assembly--contig:-NODE-1489-length-11206-cov-6.334679_pt1 | contig 11206 bp, 9 predicted proteins | sample MGYA00244160_ERZ653377 | MGnify/ENA primary metagenome ERZ653377 (study PRJEB26926, sample SAMN06165160) | human gut metagenome | biome: ENVO:00009003; feature: ENVO:2100002; material: ENVO:00002003...
TACGAGATCATGCCTAGTCTCGTGGGCTCGGAGATGTGTATAAGAGACAGCGTATCACCTGTAATGCTTTCACAATATGCTTCCTGACTGCACTGACACTGATATTTAATTCTTCTGCCACTTCCTGATATTTCTTGCGTTGAATATAACATTCTTCTAAAATATGCCTGGTATGTGGAGTCAGTTTTTCCATTGCCTTGCTGATATGCATCATTCTTTCATCCTGCTCCAGATATTCCGTTTCAACATAACTTTTGGTCAGTTCGGAATAGATTTGTACATACTGTTCATGTATATTCTGATGTCGCAGGAAGTCAATGCTTTTGTTGCGAACGTAAATGTATAGATAAGATTTAGCCGTGGCTTTATCTATTTTTGCATAATTGGCCCAAATAAATTCGAAGGCGTCGCTTACGATATCCTTGCTAGCCTCCATATTATTAATCAGGTGAAATGCATAATAATAAAGTTGAGGATAGTACTCTTTAAAAAGAAAATCAAAATCGGCCTTATCTTCCACGTGCTTTAAAAGTGTTGAATAGTAAATAAATCGCGTTGCAAATAAACAAATAATAATTGAGAAAAGCAAAATGGCTTTTATTTTATATTTATCGTATCTTTGTGGCATCATATTTTTTCAATTAATATTCATGTAGGACCTGAAAAGTAATAATGGAGAGTATTTTAATTACAGGCGCGAGTGGTTTTATCGGCAGTTTCATCGTGGAGGAAGCGTTGAAGCGAAAGTTTGGTGTGTGGGCCGGGATTCGTTCTACGAGTAGCAAGCGGTATTTGAAAAACCGGAAAATCCACTTTCTGGAACTGGATTTTGCGCACCCTAATGAACTTCGTGCCCAACTCTCCGGGCATAAAGGCACTTACAACAAATTTGATTATATCATTCATTGTGCCGGTGTTACAAAGTGCCCCGACAAGCACTCTTTTGACTATGTAAATTATCTTCAGACCAAATATTTTATCGATACGTTGAAGGAGCTGAATATGGTTCCGAAACAGTTTATCTATATAAGTACATTGAGTGTGTTCGGACCTATACGTGAGAAGGACTATACTCCGATAAAAGCGGACGACCCTGCGGTACCCAATACTGCTTATGGATTGAGCAAGCTGAAAGCGGAGTTGTATATTCAGAGTATGCCCGGTTTCCCTTATGTCATTTATCGTCCTACAGGAGTCTATGGACCTCGTGAAGCTGATTACTATCTGATGGCAAAGTCTATCCGGAAACACGTTGATTTCTCGGTAGGTTTCCGTCGTCAGGACTTGACTTTTGTGTATGTGAAAGACATTGTGCAGGCTATTTTCCTGGGAATAGAGAAAAAAGTAGTTCGTAAGGCGTATTTCTTGACAGACGGGAAAGTTTATAAAAGCCGTGCCTTTTCGGATCTGATACAAAAAGAATTGGGTAATCCGTTTGTTCTTCACTTGAAATGTCCATTAATTGTGCTAAAAGTTATATCTTTGTTCGCTGAATTCATTGCTACACGTTCCGGGAGGAGCAGTACCCTGAATTCGGATAAATATAAGATAATGAAACAACGCAACTGGCAATGCGATATAACCCCGGTAATGGATGAACTGGGGTATGTGCCCGAATATGATTTGGAAAAGGGAGTTCGGGAAACCATTGCCTGGTATAAAAATGAAGGATGGCTTTAGACTTATTTAAGCGCATAGAAACCCGGAAAGGGTTGTTTGCTGTGGAAAAGATTACATTGATTTATAATCTGTTGACTTCCATATTGATTCTGTTCCTGTTTCAGCGGATGGATCATCCATGGCACATGTTGCTGGATAGGGCGATGATCGCGGCAATGACTTTTTTATTGATGTATCTTTATCGTCTTGCTCCCTGTAAATTTTCGGCGTTTGTGCGTATTGTTATTCAGATGAGTCTGCTGTCTTACTGGTATCCGGATACTTTCGAGTTCAATCGTTTCTTTCCGAATTTAGATCATGTATTTGCAACTGCCGAACAGTTTATTTTCAATGGTCAGCCTGCTATTTGGTTCTGCCATACGTTTCCACATCTTATAGTCAGCGAGGCATTCAATATGGGATATTTCTTTTATTATCCGATGATGCTGATTGTGGCTCTATTCTATTTCATTTATAAATTTGAGTGGTTCGAGAAGATGTCTTTTGTGCTTGTCACTTCTTTCTTTATTTACTATCTGATTTATATATTCGTTCCTGTTGCAGGCCCTCAATTCTATTTTCCTGCCATTGGTATTGATAATGTATCTAAAGGTATTTTTCCTGCTATCGGTGATTATTTCAATCATAATCAGGAGTTACTTCCCGGACCGGGCTATCAGCACGGATTTTTTTATAGTTTGGTGGAAGGCTCGCAGCAAGTGGGTGAACGTCCTACGGCGGCATTCCCCAGTTCGCATGTAGGCATTTCTACTATTCTGATGATTATGGCTTGGCGTGGCAGCAAGAAGTTGTTTGCCTGTCTTATACCTTTCTATATGTTGCTCTGTGGGGCTACCGTATATATTCAGGCGCATTATGTGATTGATGCCATTGTTGGTTTCTTCTCTGCATTCCTATTGTATGTAGTCGTAACCTGGATGTTCAAAAAGTGGTTTGCGCAGCCGATGTTTAAATAGAAACCAAAGACCTTGACGTTTTAATTAGATCATGTTATTCTTCAGGAACAAGTACAAGTTCCTGAAGAATAGATATAATAGGTGCTGATTTAAATTTCCGGATTTTCTTTGCGTTGGGAAGTGATTTCATCAAATATCCGGAAAAGCTCTTCTTTTGTTTCTGCCCGTAACATCGCAATACGTGTGTTGCGGAAGTTAGGGATTCCCTTGAATAGAGGGCTTGCGGCCAGATGACGGCGTACATGCAAAATACCTCTACGCTCATCGAGCAGATTAACGCTGTCTACCACTTCCTGACGAAGTACTTCCATACACCATTCAAAACTAAGTGGAGGTAATTCTTCACCTGTCTCTAAATAGTGTTTTACTTCCTTGAATATCCATGGACGACCGAAGCTGGCGCGACCGATCATCACAGCATCTACTCCATAACGGTCAAAACACTCCTTACAGCGTTGAGGACTGGTCACGTCTCCATTGCCGATAATGGGAATATGCATTCTCGGATTATTCTTCACTTCGCCTATCAGTGTCCAATCCGCCTCTCCGGTATACATTTGTGCGCGGGTACGGCCATGTATAGTCAATGCGGCTATGCCACAATCTTGCAATTGTTCCGCTAATTCTACAATTACTTTATTGTTTGCATCCCATCCCAAACGAGTCTTCACTGTTACGGGTATTTTCACCGCATCTACGACAGCACGGGTGATCTCCAGCATCTTGGGGATATTTTGTAGCATACCTGCTCCTGCACCTTTTCCGGCGACTCTTTTCACCGGACATCCGAAGTTTATATCCAGAATGTCAGGTTGTGCCTGCTCTACAATCTTGGCAGCTTCCACCATTGTCTCTGTATCTTTCCCGTATATCTGGATGGCGACAGGACGTTCTGCGTCACTGATACTTAGTTTCTGTGCAGTCTTGCTGACAGCACGTATCAGTGCATCACTCGATACAAACTCGGTGTACACCATGTCTGCTCCGAATTTCTTGCACATCAGGCGGAAAGCCGGATCGGTTACATCCTCCATCGGGGCAAGTAAGATGGGGTGTTTTCCTAAATCTATATGGGCTATTTTCATATATAATATTACTGCTTATTAAAGTTTTTATTGGTTGCTTTATATTTCTGTTTCGGATGGTTGGGAATTCCGGGGTATAGTCTCTCTATTGTACCGTTTTGAAACATTCTGGGGATAATAAAATTGATAAGATATTTAGGTGTTTTATGAACTTTTGTTGCTATTTCTTCAATACTAATATAGTCTTGTGATAGCGAAATGATGAGTGCTTGCAATTCTTCAAAAGTCATTCTTTGTTTATTTTGCTTTGAACTCTCCATGTTACTCTTCAGACTCTCCATATTACTTTCCGAGCTTTCCATATTACTTTCCGAGCTTTCCATATTACTTTCCGAGCTTTCCATATTATTCTCTGAACTTTCAACCTTATCTTCCAAAGTTTCAAACTTTCCCTCAGATTCATTAATATGGTATTTCGTTCCTCTGCCATTTCCTTCTGCAATCAAAAATCCTTCATTACAGAGTTTTTTTAGCATCTTTGTGATATCTGAACGATGTTGAGGAACAACGTATTGTAGTTGAGTGTTATTAATCTCATTTTCACTATAACAAGTAACCAAAGCCGTTAACTCATCTTGGGTTAGTTTTTCAATCTTTCCATCAAATAGTTCTTTTAGTTTGATTACAGCATCATCCGGTAATAAACTTATCATAGGTAAAGTTAGTTCCACCTTGTCCGGACGGTTCAATTCTTCAACATACGGTTTTTGCCAGTTAGCTTCTCTCCAACCTTTTATAATCTTATTTACACCGCTACCAGCTTTCTCCGAGAAACCGATTAGCATGAACATTTTTTGTAATGCTTTATTACGGCATATGCTGTCTCCCCCTGAATAATATTGTGTTTTGCTGACCAACATTGTTCCGGGATTCTTGAAGCGGTATTTATCTACCCACTGTTCAACAACAATGTTTCCTTCTTCCGAGAAATCACAATGAATAAGTGTGTTGATAAATGCTTCACGTATTGCAATATGTGTGGGAGTCTCATCAATTCGTATACCATTTCTTATTTGGAAAGGTTTAGGGAGTATGACAGTCAGTTTAGGGTATACTTTGCGATAAAATTGGAAGAGATTTGCTTCCCAAGTTCCGTCCGGGCAGATACGATCTGACCATCTGATAGAATCGTCTGCTCCTAAATGTTCCCTATAATCTGGAAAATAATTAGGAGCGCATTCAGGATCTGTGATACTTTCTGTTTTGCCGAACATAAGTATTCCGGCTAAAGTGAAACCTTCCTCTTTAGTATGCCGGTCTTTACGATACGCTTCCAATTTTGTCAGAAATTCCAGGTCATTCAGGCTAAGCCATGGATGAGATGGTTTCAGATTGGCAAATAGTTGCCTGTATTGTGTCAGGGTTTCCTTATCAATATCTTCTATGGAATAATTGCACAGGATTCTGGAATCACGTGGGTGGTTTTCGTCCGAATCTGCAATCAAGCGTTTCACTTCAGCATCTGTACATTTATAATCGCCTTCATGGTTACGTTTAAATGTATGTCCGCCAAAAGGATTTCTTGTTCTGTAGATAGGACGTTGTATACGGGTTGCACGAGGAACATAAATGAGGAGCAGATTTTTTCCTTTATAACAACCTTCATACAGGTCGTTATCAGAAAGCAGATTCTCATTTACACAATCCGGATTATTAATCTGATTCCAAAAGTCTTTTTTGTACTGGCTGATTTGTTCTTTTGTCAGTCCTTCAATAATGAATTGCTGTTTATACTCTTTCACACCAAGTATAATAACTCCTCCATCTGTATTGGCAAAAGAAGAATAAGTGTCCCATAAACTGTTGGGAAGACCATCTTTGGCAATCTTGAATTCCAAATCTACAGCTTCCTCTTTTTGTATCAACGAGTCTATATAGTCGGTGAAATCCCACTCTTCCAGATTGTTGAGTACGATTGGTTTCTTATTTTCCATTTCTTCTTTCTGCTTTATTCTCTGCAAAAATACGGATAAATTCGTACCTTTGCACACTTCTATCATATTAATGATTATTGGACAGTAAAATGAATATAAAAGATTTTGAAATAATGGCTCCTGTGGGTTCGCGCGAATCTCTTGCTGCGGCCATTCAGGCAGGTGCCGATTCTATCTATTTCGGTATAGAAAACCTGAATATGCGTGCCCGTTCGGCTAATACATTCACAATTGATGATTTGCGGGAAATAGCCCGTACGTGTGATGAGCACGGGATGAAGAGCTACCTGACGGTCAATACGATTATCTATGATAAAGATATCCCTCTGATGCATACCATTGTCGATGCGGCCAAGGAAGCAGGAATTTCTGCGGTAATTGCAGCTGATGTGGCAGTGATGAATTATGCCCGTCAGATAGGGCAGGAGGTGCATCTTTCCACCCAGTTGAATATCTCCAATGCGGAGGCTTTGAAATTCTACGCGCAATTTGCAGATGTGGTAGTATTGGCCCGTGAGTTGAATCTGGAACAGGTGGCCGAGATTTATCGTCAGATACAGGAAGAACATATTTGTGGTCCGAGCGGCGAACAACTTCGTATCGAAATGTTCTGCCACGGCGCGCTTTGTATGGCAGTATCGGGTAAATGCTATCTCTCTTTACATGAGATGAATCATTCGGCCAATCGCGGTGCTTGTATGCAGGTATGTCGTCGTTCTTACACGGTTCGTGATAAGGAAACGGATGTGGAACTGGATATTGATAACGAATATATCATGTCTCCCAAAGACTTGAAGACCATCCATTTTATGAATAAAATGTTGGATGCCGGTGTACGTGTATTCAAGATTGAAGGCCGTGCCCGTGGACCTGAATATGTACGTACGGTGGTTGAATGTTACAAAGAAGCTATCAAGGCTTATTTGGATGGAACATTCACCGATGAAAAGATTGCGGCTTGGGATGAACGCCTGAAAACCGTATTCAACCGTGGCTTCTGGGATGGATATTACTTGGGACAGCGTTTGGGCGAATGGACCAGGAATTATGGTTCGGCAGCTACGGAACGTAAGATTTATGTAGGTAAAGGTATCAAATACTTCTCCAATATCGGAGTTTCCGAATTCTTGGTAGAAGCTGCTGAAGTAAGTGTAGGCGATAAGCTTCTCATTACAGGGCCGACTACCGGTGCCCTATTTATGACTTTGGAAGAAGCCCGTGTTGACTTGGAATCTGTGCAAACAGTGAAAAAGGGACAGCATTTCTCCATGAAATCGGATAAGATACGTCCTAGTGACAAGCTGTATAAACTGGTATCGACCGAAGAATTGAAGAAGTTCAAAGGACTTGATATTGAGCAAAAAAGAGGCTAACTGTTATTTCTCAACTTTTAATTCTCAATTCTCAATTTAAATGAACTATATCTATGAATTGGACATGAAGGTTCGCGATTACGAATGTGACCTTCAAGGTATTGTCAATAATGCCAATTATCAGCACTATCTGGAACATACCCGTCACGAGTTTCTGACTTCGGTGGGTGTCAGTTTTGCTGCACTTCATGAGCAAGGAGTCGATCCGGTAGTGGCACGTATTAGTATGGCATTCAAGACTCCATTGAAAAGCGGAGATGAGTTTGTCTCGAAACTATATATGAAAAAGGAAGGTATCAAATATGTGTTTTATCAGGATATCTTCCGTAAGAATGATAATAAAGTAGTAGTGAAATCCACTGTTGAGACGGTATGTGTGGTAAACGGACGTTTAAGTGACAGCGAATTGTTCGATAATGTCTTTGCGCCCTACCTGAAATGAACAGCTCGGAAGAAGAACAAATTTATAGTATTGCTCTGACAATGGTGCCCGGTATCGGGCACATAGGAGCAAAACATTTGATAGATGGAATGGGTAATGCCGTTGATGTCTTCCGTCTGCGCAAAGAAATACCGGAACGTATTCCAGAAGTAAGTCAACGGGTGATAGAGGCATTGGATTGTCCGCAAGCTGTGCTCCGCGCCGAACAAGAATATGAATTTATCCGGAAGAATCGGATCTCTTGTCTGTCTTTTCATGATGAGGCTTATCCTTCCCGTTTGCGGGAATGTGAAGATGCCCCTGTCGTTCTTTTCTTTAAAGGAAATGCCGATCTAAATTCCCTTCATATCCTGAATATGGTAGGAACCCGTAATGCTACTGATTATGGGACACAAATCTGCGCCTCTTTTCTGCGGGATCTGAAAGCACTTTGTCCTGAAGTGCTTGTAGTCAGCGGTCTTGCTTATGGAATCGATATTCATGCGCATCGTGAAGCTTTGGCCAATGAATTACCTACAGTAGGTGTTTTAGCTCATGGGCTGGATCGTATTTATCCTCATGTCCACCGGAAAACAGCTGTTGACATGCTTGAAAAAGGGGGATTACTGACCGAATTTCTGTCCGGCACCAATCCCGACCGGCATAACTTTGTCAGCCGTAACCGTATTGTCGCCGGTGTGTGTGATGCTACAATTGTCATTGAATCAGCAGAGAAAGGCGGTTCACTGATTACAGCCGAACTTGCCGAAGGTTATCATCGCGACTGTTTCGCTTTCCCCGGTCGCGTGAATGATGAATATTCAAAAGGATGCAACCTGTTAATCAGAGAAAACAGAGCTTCTTTGTTATTATCAGCCGAAGATTTTGTGAAGGCTATGGGCTGGGAGGTTAGTGCTCATTCGGCAAAAGTGGCAAATGTGCAGCGTAGTCTTTTTCTTGATTTGTCTGAAGAGGAGCAAAAGGTTATTGAAATTCTTGAGAAACGAGGCGATTTACAGATTAATACATTAGTAGTTGAAGCGGATATTCCCGTGCAGAAAATGAATACGATTCTTTTCGAGCTTGAAATGAAAGGTGTAGTTCGTGTGTTGGTAGGGGGAATGTACCAGTTATTATAGTAATTTCCTGATAATTTGTATACTTTATATTGTGGAGAAACAGAAACCTTTTCGTATTTTTGGCAAAATTTCGAAGGTACAATGAGCATGGCAAAAAAGACAAAAGCAGATAAAAAGACGAAAAGCACAGTGAATAAAGTTTCTTATCATTATCGACCGGACAATATGACTTTGCAAGACTGGCAGATTGCTTTGCGGAGGCAGGCGGCAATGAAAGAGAAGTTTGTAATATTTGAGAGAGACAAAAAAGAATATCCCGGTTATTATACGGTGATAAATCCTACATCCGGCAATGAATATAATGTGGTATATAGAGGACATCAGAGTCCTTGGAATTATTGTTCGTGTATGGATTTTAAGGCAAGCCAATTGGGTACTTGCAAACATTTGGAAGGAGTCAAACTATGGATTAGAGAGAAAAGACGTAAAGTTTGCCGTGTCACGCCACCGTATTCTTCCGTATACCTGTCTTATCAGGGAGAGCGTAAAGTTTGCTTGCGAATCGGTACGGACAATGAGGAGGAGTTCCGCAAACTGGCAAGTCCTTATTTTACTCCCGACGGAGTGATGCGCCCTGCCGCCATTGACTCGATAACTGAATTCTTGAGGGCTGCTACCCGCCTGAATAACACATTCCGTTGGTATCCCGACGCACTGGGATTTATACTTGAACAGCGTGATTTGCGGCGGCGGTCGCAATTGCTACCGGACTATGCTTCGGACACAGCATTGGACACATTGCTGAAAACAAAACTTTACCCTTATCAGAAAGAAGGAATCCGTTTTGCTTTTCGTGCCGGAAAATCTATCATCGCGGATGAAATGGGACTGGGCAAAACTATCCAGGCTATTGGAACGGCTGAACTGATGAGGAAGCATCAGTTTATATCTTCCGCTCTGATTATATGCCCTACATCATTGAAATATCAATGGAAAAAGGAAATAGAGCGTTTTACCGATGCCAAGGCTATTGTGGTAGAAGGAAATCACCTGACCAGGAAAGTGCTATATGGAGCGGAAGAATTTTATAAGATAGTGTCTTACAACAGTGTGTGCAATGATATTAAAATCTTGAAGTCTCTTCATACTGATTTCCTTATCATGGATGAAGTGCAGCGTCTGAAGAACTGGAATACTCAAATATCCAAAGCAGCCCGTCATATTGAGTCGGATTATTCGGTTATTTTATCCGGTACTCCATTGGAGAATAAGTTGGAGGAACTTTATTCCATCATGCAGTTTGTCGACCAGTTTTGTTTGGGACCTTATTATCAGTTTCTTGACCAGACTGTTGTCCGGTCGGATACGGGTAAGGTGGTTTCTTACAAGAATCTGAATGCCATTGGCGAGCAGATGAAGAACGTACTGATTCGCCGCCGGAAAAAAGATGTAGCTCTCCAGTTGCCCGGGCGGATGGATAAAGTTCTGTTTGTGCCGATGACTGAGCAACAGAGGAATATGCATGATGAATATCAGTCTATCGTGTCGCAACTAGTATTCAAATGGACGAAAACCCGTTTCCTGAGTGAGAAAGACCGGAAGCGGCTATTGTTGATGCTTAGCCAGATGCGTATGCTTTGCGACAGCACTTATATTCTTGACCAGAAAACCCGTTATGATACGAAGGTGGAGGAAACGCTGAATATTCTCAGGAATGTCTTTGAGAGTGGAGATGAGAAGGTGGTTATTTTCAGCCAATGGGAGAGGATGACTCGTCTGATAGCGAAAGAACTGGACGTTTTAGGTGTCCGGTATGAGTATCTTCATGGGGGGATTCCTTCCGAAGCCCGTAAAAATCTGACGGATAACTTTACCGAACTGCCGGAAAGCCGCGTCTTTCTGTCAACTGATGCCGGAAGTACAGGGCTGAATCTGCAAGTTGCGTCTATACTTATCAATCTCGATTTGCCTTGGAATCCGGCCGTTCTCGAGCAGCGTATTGCCCGTATTTATCGTATCGGTCAGAAAAAGAATATCCAGGTTATCAATCTTGTTGCCAGCCAGACTATTGAAGAGAGGATGTTGTCTACCCTCAACTTCAAAACTTCTCTTTTTGAGGGTATCCTTGATAATGGTGAAGATACCATCTTCTTGGAAAACAGCAAGTTCGACAAGATGATGGATAGTCTCAAGGTGGTGGCCGAACCGTCTGAAGAAGTGGACGGAGCGCATAATCGTATGGCGGGCTGCAGTATTGATTTGAATGATAATGAAGAGAAAGTTGTGGAGGAAACGGCTGTTTTGCAAACGACGGACACGGATTCATTGGCATTGCTTGAGGAAGAAACACCTGAAGAAGGAGTAACAGAGGTGAGTACGGAAAAGAAGTCTTCTGTATCTGCGGCAGATAATAATCCGGAGCAATTGCTTCAGCAGGGATTTTCTTTCCTTAGCGGACTGGCACGTACGCTTAGTTCGCCAGAAGCTACTCAGAGATTGGTTGATTCTATTGTAGAGGAAGATAAGGAGACAGGTCGGACTAGTATTCGGATACCTGTATCTGATAAAGAGAGTGTAGTGGGGATTCTGAATTTGTTCGGGAAACTGTTGGCGGCAGGGAATAAGACATAAAAAAAGGAGCAACGCCTTGCTCCAACCTTTGTTAACCTTAAATCTAA
>ENA-OYVP01001492-OYVP01001492.1-human-gut-metagenome-genome-assembly--contig:-NODE-1492-length-11183-cov-5.415708_pt1 | contig 11183 bp, 8 predicted proteins | sample MGYA00244160_ERZ653377 | MGnify/ENA primary metagenome ERZ653377 (study PRJEB26926, sample SAMN06165160) | human gut metagenome | biome: ENVO:00009003; feature: ENVO:2100002; material: ENVO:00002003...
GATCTACACCCTAGAGTTCGTCGGCAGCGTCAGATGTGTATAAGAGACAGCCGCAAGGAGTGCGTGGATTGAAACTGCGCAAACGCGACTTCTTGAAGCTCGTACCACTGTCGCACTCCGCAAGGAGTGCGTGGATTGAAACAGCGCCCTGTTGAAAGCGCAGCAGGCTGAAATAGGTCGCACTCCGCAAGGAGTGCGTGGATTGAAACCGTCAGCACCTGGTCAAAGTCGGCAATATCATCAGTCGCACTCCGCAAGGAGTGCGTGGATTGAAACTCGTCAAGCTGGTCCCACAGCACATTCAGACGGGTCGCACTCCGCAAGGAGTGCGTGGATTGAAACATTTTTTCCGATAATCACGTAAGATTCGCATGACGTCGCACTCCGCAAGGAGTGCGTGGATTGAAACATAGTCGGGATAATAGGCGATGTGCTTGATAAGCGTCGCACTCCGCAAGGAGTGCGTGGATTGAAACGTGCAAATGGCATGGGGTTGCCCTTCAAGATGTGGTCGCACTCCGCAAGGAGTGCGTGGATTGAAACTCTTTTCTTGGTTCCCAATTGTCAAACTCCTCATGTCGCACTCCGCAAGGAGTGCGTGGATTGAAACTTCGTACAGTTCTGCAGGAATGAGCCGTTTCAGCGTCGCACTCCGCAAGGAGTGCGTGGATTGAAACCTTATCATTGCGCGTTCTCGGTTTCTTCGTTTGGGTCGCACTCCGCAAGGAGTGCGTGGATTGAAACTTCGTGCGTTTTCGTTTCGCCGATATGAATAGCCGTCGCACTCCGCAAGGAGTGCGTGGATTGAAACCGTGTCGATTTGAAATGACCAGGGCAGGGTCTGGGTCGCACTCCGCAAGGAGTGCGTGGATTGAAACATTGTATTCCCGCCCAGTGAGATGTCCAATAAGGGTCGCACTCCGCAAGGAGTGCGTGGATTGAAACAATCTTCCAGTTATCGTAGGGGTTCATGGAGATAGTCGCACTCCGCAAGGAGTGCGTGGATTGAAACATCTACCACCGGCTGCGCCACTTTGCTGTACGCGTCGCACTCCGCAAGGAGTGCGTGGATTGAAACCGGTACTGACTCAAATATTCAAGCACCTTTTTTTGTCGCACTCCGCAAGGAGTGCGTGGATTGAAACTTTTTAAAAATTGCAAGATAAAAATTCAGGATTGGTCGCACTCTCATGAGTGCGTGGATTGAAACGTTTTTTTTGTTTGGTATATCTTTTTGCTCGGTCAGTCGCACTCTCATGAGTGCGTGGATTGAAACCGCTTTGCCCTTGTCCACCAGGGAAGACACTTCCGTCGCACTCTCATGAGTGCGTGGATTGAAACCGGATAATAGCCCGGCTGATGCGGCGGCCCCGGCGTCGCACTCTCATGAGTGCGTGGATTGAAACACCGCCCTTGTGGGTGGCTGATGTGGCTATTTTAGTCGCACTCTCATGAGTGCGTGGATTGAAACGGATTGCCTTCAACCTGTGAAATATCTGGACAACCGTCGCACTCTCATGAGTGCGTGGATTGAAACGGCGTATAAATGTTTTACATGCCATGAACACGGAGTCGCACTCTCATGAGTGCGTGGATTGAAACTGCGGAATCAGCACGCGGCGAAGGCCCTTGACCGTCGCACTCTCATGAGTGCGTGGATTGAAACCACCCGCTATGTACTGGATTATGTCGCCGCCATAGTCGCACTCTCATGAGTGCGTGGATTGAAACTTCAAGTTCCCAGGGCCATTTTTCGATGCTGTCCGTCGCACTCTCATGAGTGCGTGGATTGAAACTTCCTGGGCCGGCTTTTCATTTGTCTGGCGGGCCGTCGCACTCTCATGAGTGCGTGGATTGAAACAAAGACAGATACGGACAACATAAAGGATGAATTAAGTCGCACTCTCATGAGTGCGTGGATTTAGATGTCGTAGATTGAACGACCTAATATCCCTAGAACGAGAAGGAGCATTTGGCTATAACGCTCATTAAAAACACCCTTCATTTTTAGTGAAGGGTGTTTTGACATTCGTGAAAAGAAACAGCTCAGAAGCCTTCAATCATTTCCGGGGTTAATCCCGGTAGATCATATTTCTTTACAATATTTCCATCCTCGGAGATTTCAATGGAGTGGTGGACTTTCGCAGAAGAGTATTGACCACTTTTACAGTTATGCTCCCACCAAATGACTTTTTGAATAGACATGCTGCCTTCCGGTCGAGCAGAGGAGGCGTCTCCTTCAAACATCTGAGGAAGCACTTGTTTGAAAATGGAGGCATCTTCATCCGAGAAGCCTGTGAGTTCTGCCAGCTGTGGATTGATTGCTCCAAAGAAGACATAGGTTCCCTTGTCCACCCGGTGCTTCATGCCCATGGTGTCGGAAGATTTTTTGCTGCCGTCTCCGTCATTGCTGACACTTTTCGTAATTTGTGTACTAGTGATATTCACCGTATCTTTGCTAAAGGCTGGTTGAATGGTGACTGGGCCTCTGATTCCTATGGAGACGCCGGTGCCTTTTGCCGCATCTTTGTCTTTTAAGGCAAAAACCTGTCCAAAAGCTCTCACATCATACCATTCCTGACAGGCTTTTTGTGCCAGTTCAGCAGACGTACCTTTTTGTTTCAGGATGGAAGTAGCACGTTCTTTCAATGTTTTATAGTCGTCTACACGTCTGTCGTCTGACTGGACAAAGATGTTTTGTCCCATGTCCATCAGTTTATTGCGGATTTTTCTTTTAAGACAGACATCAGAGATTTCTCCGAGTCCTTCCAAGGTGGTTCTGGGCCGGTTGCCATCGAGAGGGTCTCCGTTGGGATTAGCGTTCGTAACGGTAAAGATGACGGCAAAGTCGATTTTATGATTAAGGCTCATGATGTGGTTTTATAGTGTTGAATTAATGTTTTATTCTAAGATTTATTTTGCCAGTTCAGCATTTTTTTCTTCTTTAGTTTTGTAAATAAAGGCTCTCTGGCAGTGGTAACCGAGGAGGTAGGCTCCGGTTAATGGCCCGTTATCCATGAATTGTCCCATGAGGAATGTTTCCATGATATTGTCTATGTAAGCATCATAGCTTCTCAAGAAAGAAACGGTGTTTTCATTTTTTTTCAAAATGTTGCGATAGGGCTGAATGCTTTTTTCCAGCATGGACCATGTTTCTGACGGTCTTTGCTGGAACCGCTGCATAAGTTTTTCCGCATTGGTGGGGCGGGAGGTTTTCGTGATATTTAACGCTGATGTTTCGATGGCTTCTGCAACGGCTAAAAGACGGCCGAAGAGGTAACTGCGATCTGTGATTTTTGGATCAAGGCTCATGGTATCTGAGGACGAAGTATTTGTTTGTGGATGGTTATAAAGATAAACGGAACAGGATACTCCCAAGGTCATTTCCCATTCCCACCGTTCCATGGCATGCCGTTTGGATGCCTGGATGACGCATTGCTTTTCCAGGTCCGGAGGGATGGGTAGATTGTAAAGAATACAGGGTAGTAGTCTGGAGAGGGCGTGTTTGCGTAGTTTATCGTCTACCTTTATTCCATACGCTGCTTTGACAATCATGGAGATAGACGGCGCGCCAATATAAGATCGGTCGTTTCCTTCCTTGTCTTTAGGAAGGTGCTGTTTCCAACTGGCTTTGGAATGCCAGGAAAGCAGGTTGTTAAGGTATTCGGAGACGGTAAATTCCTGAAAGCTGGAGAGGGACATGCGCCCCGGCGACGCAGAATTCAAGCTGAGAACAAGAACACGGTTTTTAATATCGTTTTCATTCAATGATGTCCGCAGCAGCTCTTTTCCTCCTCCGGAGAGTTCTTTTTTAAATTGCTTAACCAATTGGGTGACTTGGTCATTCGGTGTTGGCTGGTCGGGCGTGTAGTGTTCCCATTCCTGCACATTGCCGCAGGGAGACGGAACTTTCAACAGACCGGGAGACCAGGCGAGAACGACAAGATCTCCATCATACCAGCCTTGGCGGGAGATAAGCCAGCGAAGCGCGCTGTGGGCTTTTTGGGTGACTTCCGTACTTACTCCGCACGCTTCATCCGCTTCAATGAATCTGCCGCGGTAGGTATAGCCGGAACTGTCATTGGAAGAAATGAGTTTGGCCTTGTCTCCGGCGTTTCTGATGCGTGCCGGGTGAGTGGTTGCCAGAGGTGCTGTTTTTCCCAGGACATAGCACATCCCTTCTTTGTTAGCCTTGGATTCCGTATAAATTCGCCAGGATTCGTACATGGCGGGGTCTTCATACACTTCCGGAGGGTTTCCATCCTTGTTGTTGATCTTCCATCTTATGAACGCATTTTCTTGGGTGGACGCTCCCAGAATTTCAAAGATAGCGGGCATTTCCTGTTTATCCCCTTTCCATACAGGAAGCAGAGTGTTGGTGGAATCTTCCACATGTAGGATTTCCTCTTTGATCAAGTCCCTGATCAGGGATTTCTTACGAATATAGGCCAGAACGGCGTTCAGTTTGACATTCCCGGGGTCAAACGCCGCCCATTCCGATAATTGCTGTTCATATTGTTCGTAGGATGCCTGCAGGGTTTTGAGTTGTTTGGTCCGTTTGGCCGGGGATTCTTCCGGAGGGAAATAGTCAGCGTTATCACCTGCCACGTATTGGAGCTTGTCACACAGAGGGTGGGCACAGGCTCCGCTGGTGCGTCCTCCTGAGGCTTCCGTAACGGGGATGATGGTGGGTTGACTGTTCTGATTGTTGAGAGATGCATTAATTAGCTCTCCCTGTTTGTTCAATGTGATGGTGATGTGAGCATTCTGCATACTGTGGTACAGCGGCAGAAGAGGGGTAATGAGGCGTTCTTTCCTGTTGCCGTGGGCCGGTTCTTTGTCAATACGACCCACATAATCACGGTTTTGTTCATAGGTGGCGTATAAGGCGTACATCCAGTTCATCGTTTTCTTTTTCCTTTCATTCTCCCAGGCTCAGATCATTCAGTCCGCTGGATCTTGGCGGGCATGCCGCCATGGGGCGTACATGCTTGACAATTTCGCATGCTTCAGGGCGCACGAAGCGGATCGTTCCATTTTCCATGACCGGACGCCAAAAACGTATGGAGAGCTCCTCTTTTCCCGTTTCATCCGGATAATTGAAACCATGGAACATGAGTCCGAAGGAGGTGTCTCCATATTGATCATAGAATCCCTTTCCTTCTCCAAACCGGCATGGTTCCACGTATCCCTGGCATTCCCTGGTTCCCAACGCGATGTCCCTACGTCCTCCGCGGTCAATCATGCGCCGGGCAATTTCATAATGCTTGCCGTCGATCCGGTCCTTGGACATATCCGGACGGTACATGTTCCATTCAAAATGAGCCTTGACTTGATATTCCACATCTTGAAGGTAGGTATATACGGATAAATCCGCCCCGGCTTCATGATATTTGATCAGTTTCATATTTTTGGGAACCAGACGGATAGGGCGCATTATTCTCACCTCGTCAATTAACCAGATCAGGGTGGGTTTCCAGTACACCGCCTTTACAATTCCTTTCAGGGCTTCATAAGTGGGAATTTGATAAGAACATTTTTCTCCGCCTATCCGGGTGAGAGGGTCGGAGAAAAGCGCATATTTCCCGTAGACCTTAAATTCGATTTGATTAAGCATGAATATAAAGCTGTTGAAATTTTTAAATCCGGGAAACGGTCAGCGCACCGGAAGTCTCTCCGGGATCTGTGAGAAAGCCCAGAAATGGATCATATTTATTAGGTATTGTTGTATAAATATCCACTCCTTCCTGTATACGCATAATGTCTCCCGAATTCAAGTATTTTTCAAGAAGTTGGCTGGAAATCGCGACGGAATAGGCTCTGGCTTTTTGGAGCCATTCATTCCATTGTTCCCATTCTTCATCCGTATGAGGATTCATATTCCAAAGCTTTTCCCTGCATTCTTCCCCTCTTCCATAAGGGGTGATAACAGCTATTGTATCATCCTTGATCGGATGATATTGGCGTGCTGCCGAATCAAAGGCCTGGAAAAGACGGAGGGGAGCATATTTGGACTGCTGACGGGGATGTGTCATCAGTTTGAAATTTTGAGATAGCGCATCCTCCATGTTGGTGGCGACGTTGGAGCATATAAAGGGGTAGGATAGATGATCATGATTATGAGAGCGGGTGAGCTTGCCGTAGAATTCCTTAAAATAGAGCGAAACGGATTTATTTCCCAGAATTCCTCCTTCTTCAGGATCACAAATCATTCCCATAGCAATTTCCCTTCCGATTTCAAGTTCCGGTAGAAAATCCAGTCTTTCCAGATTGCCTGCGGGATTAATCAGGATAACTCTTCCCCCGGAACGGTTGGCGTCCCTGTTGCATCGGCCTGCCGCCTGAGTGCAGGAATCCAGGCCGGCCACGCTCCGTATGATTACGTCAAAGTCTACGTCCACTCCGGCCTCAATGAGGCCGGTACTGATGCACACAACGGCTTTTCCCTTCCTTCTGGCCTTTTCCAGAGATTTTTTGTCAATACGGTTCGTGATGATTTCTTTCCTGTGGGCAGGGCACATATTGGTGCTGAGGTGGAAAACGTCCGCCTCTGTATTCAGGTCTTGGCAGGCGCAGGCCAGTTTGGAGGCCAGTTTTTTGGTGTTTACGATGACGAGGGTGGGGCCTTTGGAAGAAGCTTGCTCCATGATGAAGTCCCTCATTTTTTCTACAGTCCAGTAATTGGAGGGTTTCCGTTCACAGACAACCTCGCATTGACGGAATTGGCTAAATTGATCGAAGTAAGCTTGGCTGTCCGGAATAATAGGTGTTTCGATGAGATGAACATGCGTTCCGTCTTCCGTGGCAGTTTCCGGAGGAGTAGCCGTACAGCGGATGGTGCTGCTGTGGCAGATGCCGGCGAGAAAATCCAGCGAATGTTCAAAAAGCCGTAGTGAGGTTGGGGGAATAGCTTGCACTTCGTCAAAAATAACAACGGCATTTGCCAGGGAGTGCATGCGCCGCACATACTGTTTGCCGGATGCATATAAGGCATTCAAGTATTGGACGGATGTAGTGAGTACAATGGGAACGTTCCATGTTTGAGTGGCTTCCATGTACCAGGTTTTTCTTTCCGGTGACCATGGTTCCATTTCTCCCTCCTTGTTAAGGGTTTCCTTCACCAGATTGGAATGATGCTCCAGGATGCAGTCTTTATATTCATTTCCAAGTACTTTCCGGATGGCATTGGCCGTCTGGTCAAGAATGGAGGTATAGGGAATGATGTAAATGATGCGTGACAAATGGTGCCGCCGTGCATGTTCCAGGGCAAATCTAAGGCTTGAGAGGGTTTTGCCTGCACCGGTGGGAAGTGTAAGGTTCCACTTGCCAACTCGTCCTGGCGCAGCTTGAAGGCACTCCTGCGACATGGCTGCCCGGCTTTGATTGATGGGAGTATCAGCCTTGAATTGTTCGAGATGTTTATTCAAGTTTTTTAACATTCCTTCCCAATCCGGTTCCGGAATGCTTTCGTAGCTTCCTTTTCCGGAAGCACTGGTGTAATCCGCTTCGATAAGGCTGCTCAAGCAGAACCGTGCGATTAGTCCGGCATGGAATGCTTGTTTTTTTGGACAGTGGCCAAACAGTGTGGTAAGGAGGGTGTAAACATTCTTGAATTCCGTGGCCAGTTCCGTTTTTTTCAGGAGAGAGTAGTAATGCTCTTTCTCCTGAAACGTCAATTTGGACAGGATTTCATCAAGATGGGTTTTCTCTCCGGATTTTTCCATGCGCTTGGAGAATACGTCATCTCCGGGCATCGTGCCACGGAAGCAGTCAATGAGAGCAGAGTTGTGATGGGAGGCAATACATAAAGCAATGATTTGCCGGAAGATAAAAAATTCTTCAGAGTCCTCCGGGATGGGAAAATAATTCCACACAAACTGGGCTCCAGCAGTGGAATGGTCTATGCCGCCTTTGGGAATTGGAGGACTGATATGTTGAGAGAGATCATCCATGTATTGCTGAAAGTCTGCACTCATTTTGCCGAAGTCGTGCATGCCGCCGATCAAGGCTCCAAATTGCGATAGCCCTAAGGGAGCAAGCAGGGTGGACATCGTACGGGCACATTCTTGTTCGTGAGTGGAAAGAGACTGATGGGGGCGAGCCTGATACATGTGAAACTATCATAGGTTCCATATGATCATTTGCAATATATGAATTGATTAATTTAGTATTTTATTTAGTGTTTCACCCTGAACAGAATTTCCAAGATGTCTTCTTCCTTTTTTTCAGTGCCCCTGGCGGCATTACAGCATTACTTGTATTGTCCCAGGCAATGCGCACTGATTCATCTGGAATGCGCGTGGGCTGATAATCAATTTACGGCGGAGGGGAATGTATTTCATGAACGGGCGGATTCCGGCATGACGGAAAACCGCGGGCGAAAGAGGATCCTGCGTTCTCTTCATATTTCTTCCCTCCAATGGGGAATTCACGGCATTGCGGATGTCGTGGAGGTTGTTTATGCTGAGAAAGGCGGCATTCCCGTATCCATGACGCCCGTGGAGTATAAGGTTGGCAAGCCCAAACCGCACCGTGCGGATGAAGTGCAGGTGTGCGCCCAGGCCTTGTGCCTGGAAGAAATGTTTGGGTTGGAGATTCCCTCCGGTTTTCTGTTTTATGGAAAGACCCAGAAAAGGATGGAGGTGGTATTTGATGAAGAGCTGCGTATTCTGACAGCCGAGGCTATCAGGAATGCCAGGGAGGTGTTAACCGGGGAAGTGACGCCGCCGCCCATGTATTCCAAAGCCTGCAAATCCTGTTCCCTGGTCAATGACTGTCTTCCTGACGTTTGCCGGGAGCACAGGCAGACCATGAAAGCCCGGGTGGATAGTGTGTTTGAAGACAGCCTGGAAACAAGTGAAGCCGATGATTTATGAAGAAGCATTTAAATACATTGTTTGTGACGCTGGAAGGATGCTGGCTGTCCAAGGATGGCGATACTGTAAAAGTCAATGCGGAAGGAACGTGTCTGCTGCGGGTTCCCCTCCATAACTTGGAGGGTATTGTGACGCTGGGATGGGACATAGGAGTTTCCCCTTATTTGATGGGAGCCTGTGCGGAACGCGGCATCACGCTTTCCTTTTGCAATCCTTACGGTAAATTTCTGGCTGGCGTACAGGGCTTCATGAAGGGAAATATCCTGTTGCGCCGGGAGCAATACCGCTGGGCTGATGATGAGGCAAGATGGGTTGGCGTTGCCCGGGAAATGATAGGAGCCAAAATTGCGAATTGCCGCAGTCTGCTTTTAAGGGCGCAAAGAACATACGGGAAAGATTTGTCGGAGGCGATCGATCGTCTGGCGGCTTTTTGCCGCATGGCCCGTGGATGCAATTCCGGAGACATGTTGCGGGGCATTGAAGGTTCCGCAGCGGAAACCTATTTTTCCTGCTTGTCCCATTGCCAGAGGACAGAAGATCCGGAGCTGGTGTTTGAAAGCCGCAATAGACGCCCTCCCAAAGATTGTTTTAATGCTCTTTTATCTTTTCTATACAGTTTGTTGTGCCATGACGCCAGGTCCGCCCTTGAAAGTTCCGGCATTGATGCCGCCGCAGGCTTTCTGCACCGTGACCGCCCGGGGCGTCCCGGAATGGCTTTGGACCTGATGGAGGAATTCCGGGCTCCTCTTGCCGATCGCCTGGCCCTTACCCTGATTAACCGCAAGCAGATATCCTCAGATGATTTTGACAAGGAAGAATCCGGAGCCGTTTTTTTGAAGGAAGATTCCCGTAAAAAAGTATTAAATGCCTGGCAGGAACGGAAAAAGACCGTTCTGGTGCATCCTTTTCTTCAGGAAAAAACCACCCTGGGATTGCTGATTCATATTCAGGCCCTTTTGTTGGCACGCCATTTGCGTGGGGATCTGGATTGCTACCCTCCGTTCATCGGCAAGTAAAACGAGCTGTTGTCATGTATATTCTCATTACGTATGATGTAGCTACGGATGACAAGGCCGGGCAGCGGCGGTTGCGGCAAGTTGCCCGAGCCTGTGAAAATGTCGGACAGAGAGTGCAGAATTCCGTATTTGAATGTGAATTGCCTCCTGCTCAATTGGTTGACATTAGGAACAAGCTGCTTAAGATTATTGATAGCGAGAGTGACAGCCTCAGAATTTATCATATGGGGTCCAATTGGCATCATAAAATAGAACAATTGGGTAAGGAGAAAAGCTATGACATCTCCGGTCCCTTGATTATTTAAAGACTGTTGAACATGGCCTGTGCGCCAACCTCAAGCTCACACGAATTCCCCGGCAGGTCGGCGATTGGTGTAATGCATTGGGAATAGAAGATTGACAGATAAATACTCAGAAAGAGCAACCGTGCAATGACGGTCTTTTTAGGGAGGTTGGCGCAAAGTATGATTTGCTCTGTTGAGTAGCAATGTATAAGGTCGGGCGCAGTCGCACTCCGCAAGGAGTGCGTGGATTGAAACGATTCCCTCCATGAGAAAATGAGCTTTATTCTCTGTCGCACTCCGCAAGGAGTGCGTGGATTGAAACCTGTTTGTGGGTGTGAAGCCTGTAAACTGGTACAGTCGCACTCCGCAAGGAGTGCGTGGATTGAAACTAGCTCCAAGCCAACAAGAGGTTCTTCTAGATTGGTCGCACTCCGCAAGGAGTGCGTGGATTGAAACCAAAAAACTTATTGACAACCTCCGAAAATACTAAAGTCGCACTCCGCAAGGAGTGCGTGGATTGAAACGTCTAATCCAAGATGCATGTGGAATCGGAGACAAGTCGCACTCCGCAAGGAGTGCGTGGATTGAAACTATCACGGACACGTTAGTTCCCCCGCCATCATACGGTCGCACTCCGCAAGGAGTGCGTGGATTGAAACGGCAGTGGCTTTGCCGATTTATCCACCCGTTATGGTCGCACTCCGCAAGGAGTGCGTGGATTGAAACTTTTCGTTAATGTTTTTCCTGTGGATGGGGCAAAGTCGCACTCCGCAAGGAGTGCGTGGATTGAAACATGGATTGCCGGGATGAGTCTCACACTCTTTGCGGTCGCACTCCGCAAGGAGTGCGTGGATTGAAACTAGTCAGGCGCGGATGTTGTCCTGAAGAGAACCGGTCGCACTCCGCAAGGAGTGCGTGGATTGAAACGCAAAAGACCAAGCGGCGCATGAACAAGCCCATCGTCGCACTCCGCAAGGAGTGCGTGGATTGAAACTGGATAGAAAGGC
>ENA-OYVP01001499-OYVP01001499.1-human-gut-metagenome-genome-assembly--contig:-NODE-1499-length-11136-cov-4.717535_pt1 | contig 11136 bp, 9 predicted proteins | sample MGYA00244160_ERZ653377 | MGnify/ENA primary metagenome ERZ653377 (study PRJEB26926, sample SAMN06165160) | human gut metagenome | biome: ENVO:00009003; feature: ENVO:2100002; material: ENVO:00002003...
GATCTACACCCTAGAGTTCGTCGGCAGCGTCAGATGTGTATAAGAGACAGCTCGTGCGCGTGACGGTCAATACGCCTCAGGCGGCTTTAGCAGTTCCCGAAATTCGCGCGCAGCTTGATGCCGAGGGCTTTTTCGTGCCGCTCGTGGGTGACTTTCACTACAACGGGCACAAGCTTCTGACGGATTACCCGGCCTGCGCAGCGGCGCTTTCCAAGTACCGCATCAATCCGGGCAACGTCGGCAAGGGAGCCAAGCACGACGATAACTTCGCAACGATGATCCGTATCGCGGCCGACAACGGAAAGGCCGTGCGCATCGGCGTCAACGGCGGCTCTCTCGATAAGGAACTGCTCTCGCAGCTGATGGAAGCCAACCGCGCGTCCGCTCAGCCGCGTACCGTGCGCGCTGTCACGCTTGATGCAATTGTGAAGAGTGCTCATCAGAGTGCTCTCAAGGCAGTGGAACTGGGCCTGCCCGCCGATCGCATCGTGCTTTCGACCAAAGTGAGCGACGTGCAGGATCTGGTGTCCGTTTGTCGGTCGCTCTCGGCGCTCGCGCCCTGGGCGCTGCATCTGGGCTTGACGGAAGCGGGCGGCGGTACCAAGGGTGTTGTTGCGAGTTCCGCAGCGCTCTCGGTGCTTCTGAGCGAAGGCATCGGTGACACGATTCGCATCTCGATTACGCCAGCTCCCGGAAAGGCGAGGGAAGAAGAGGTATACGTGGCCCAGGAATTGTTGCAGAGCATGGGGCTGCGACATTTTTCGCCTTTGGTGGTTTCATGCCCGGGCTGCGGCAGAACGTCGAGCGATCTTTTCCAGAAGCTTGCGGCGCAGACGCAGGAATTCCTGCGCGAGAGAACGCCCGAATGGCGCCGCACGGCTCCGGGGTTTGAATCGATGACGGTGGCCGTGATGGGCTGCGTTGTCAATGGCCCCGGGGAAAGCGGCAACGCTGACATCGGCATCAGCCTGCCAGGGCGTGGAGAGTCGCCCGTGGCGCCCGTCTATTGCGACGGTGTCAAAAAAGCCTCTTTGAAAGGCGACGTCATCATGAACGAATTCAAGGCCATGATTGATGCATACGTGGCCGAGCGCTGGGGTTCTGCTAGTTGACGAAAAAGCGACTGAATCTCCCATAACGGATCTTGCAGCAACGTAAAACTTGGAAAAAAGGACGAGCTCGCGCAATGACAGCGGAGGCAATCATGACGCTGTATTCCATTGGGATCGTTGCTAGACACTATGGAGTGTCGCCAAGTACCATTCGGTGCGACAAAATTCGAACAACAAGCTCAACAAAAGGAGAGCCGAAAGAAATTTAAAAAAACGCTGAGGCACTCACAGGGAGCCCGGAGATGAGGAAGAAGACAGAGGCGGCAAGGCCGGCAACGGTCATGTCGCGATAAGCCCGAAAGGTCGAGTCGACAAACCTCGCCGAGGATGCAAGTGAAGTGCTGAAAGAAAAGGCGCCGCTGGAATCGAAAGTACCGTTGGGCGCCCGACTGGCCTCATAGAGAAATCCGTGAGTGTTCAGAGCGAATAAGTGTCAAAAAGCGTGCGGTAGATTTGATGTTTTTTGACAAACGGAAACAAATAAGGCTCTGCTCAAGACCAAAGCGTGTATCAAACAACGGATAAGAACAAGGAAAGAACAATGGCAAAAATCAAAATTACCGGCATCAAGGGCATGAACGACATGCTGCCCGAAGAGGCTGGAATCTGGGAAAAGTTTGAGGATACGGCCCGTTGTGTGGCGGCAAGCTACGGCTATCGTCAGATTCGTACGCCCATTCTCGAAGCCACGGGGCTCTTTTCCCGCGGCGTGGGTGAAGCCACCGACATCGTTGAAAAGGAGATGTATTCCTTTACCGATTCGATGAACGGCGAACAGCTTACGCTTCGTCCAGAATGCACGAGCGCCGTTTGCCGCTGCGCCATTGAACACAACATCACCTACAACGCGCCGCAGCGTCTGTGGTACTTTGGTCCGATGTTCCGACACGAACGTCCGCAGCGCGGCCGCTACCGCCAGTTCTATCAGTTCGGTTGCGAAGCGCTGGGCTTCGGCGGTCCGGACGTTGACATCGAACTGCTGTCGCTTACCGCACGTCTGTGGAAGAATCTCGGCATCAAGGCCAGCTTGCAGCTCAACAGTCTCGGCGCCACCGAAGAGCGTGCCCGTCATCGCGAAGCGCTTGTTGCCTATCTGAAGGACAACTACGACGTGCTCGACGAAGACGCCCGTCGCCGTCTGGAAACCAATCCGCTGCGCATTCTGGATACCAAAAACCCAGACATGCAGGCGATGGTGGAAGCCGCCCCGCGTCTGCTCGACTTCTTGGGCGAAGACTCCCGCCGTTTCCTGGGCAGCCTCGAAGCCGGCGTGCAGGCGCTTGGCATCGACTACACGATTAATCCCCGTTTGGTGCGTGGTCTTGACTACTACAACCACACGGTTTTTGAATGGGTAACGGACCAGCTCGGCAGTCAGGGCACGATTTGCGGCGGCGGCCGTTACGATCCGCTCATTGAAATGCTGGGCGGCCGCGCTACTCCTGCCGCGGGCTTTGCCATCGGTGCCGAGCGCGTGATCGAACTCGTGCGTGCCGCCGGCGGCGACAAGCCCGTTGCCGCGTGCGACATTTACGTCGCACACCAGGGCGGCCACACCGAACTCGTGGCGCGTCAGATCGGCGAGCAGCTGCGCGATGCCGGTCATCGCGTGATCGTGCACGCCGGCAGCACCTCCTTTAAGTCGAGCATGAAGCGTGCCGACCAGTCTCTGGCTCAGTGGGCCGTGATCTGCGGTGAAAACGAAGTCAACGCCGGGCAGGTCGCCATCAAGCGACTGCGCGACGCTCAGGGCAATCAGCAATTTGCCGAACAGATGACGATTGCGCTCGAGTCGCTCTCGGAGATCTTCGGCGCCGCGAAGGAACCTGACTTCAGTTAAGCCTCGCTTCAAGTCGCTAAAATAATCTTTTATTTTGCGCTGCTTTCGGTTCGCCGACCGGCGGCGCTTTGTGAACAGATGCGTTTTCTGAGCCGTTTTTTGCGGCTCGCAACATCGGAAAGTAATTGCACCTATGGCATACGATTTAGAAGAACAAGAATCCCTAGCACAACTTAAGGCTTGGTGGGATAAGTGGGGTAACCTCACGCTGAGCTGCATCACCGTTATCTGTCTGGCTTTTGCCGGTTACAACGGCTGGCACTGGTATAAGCGTTATCAGGGCGGCAAGGCAACGGTGGCGTACGTACAGCTTCAGAACGCCTACGTGCAAAACGACGAAAAAAACGTCCGCTCGCTTTCCGATGGCCTGATGAAGGAATATTCGAGCCATGTGTTTGCTTCGCTCGCCGCCCTCATGAAGGCTAACGTCGAGCAGAAGGCGGGCAATCTTGATGCCGCCCGCACGGCTCTCAACTGGGTGATCAACGAAAGCGGTCACCCGGAATATGCCACGGTTGCCCGCGTGCGCCTGGCCGGCGTCGAACTTGACGCCAAGGACGCGAACAAGGCCAAGGCCGTCATTGACGCCATCGATCCCGCTCAGGCACAGACCCCGCTCGTGCTGGATCGCCGCGGTGACGTGCTGCTCGCGCTGGGCGATGTGGAAGGCGCGCGCAAGTGCTGGGAAGACGCCCTTGAACGCGACCGCGCTTCGGGTGAACTGCTGGCTCTGCTGAGCCTCAAGATCCAAGCTCTGCCGGAAAAGAAGTCCTAAGCATCCATCGACATTTTGAAAGGGCGCCGCCGTTAAGACGCGGCGTCGTTTCGTAAACGGGAGTGACCTCGTGAACATCAAATTCAAACGTGTTGCACTGACGATTGCGGCCGTGTGCGGCCTGGCTCTGGTCGGCTGTAGCTCCACTTCGCACGAACCGGCCGAACTTGAAGACATCAACCAACTCGTTGACTCCGACAGTGTCTGGTCGCAGTCGGTAGGCAGCAGCGTCACCGGGCTGGTGACGCCCTTTTTGACCCAGTCGGGTCTCTATGCGGCCGGCGGCAATACGCTCTATAAGCTTGACCCCAAGACGGGTGAAGAAGAATGGGCGGTTGAGACCGATGCGGAAATTTCGGCCGGCGTGGGCAGCGACGGCGAATTTGTGGCTGTCGGTACCGTAAAGGGCGAAGTCGAGGTGTTCGATGCCACCGGCAAGAAGCTTTGGAGTGCGCGTCTTTCGTCAGAAATGAGCGTTCCGCCCCTTGTTGGTGCGGGCTTTGTGATCGTGCGTACGGCCGATACCCGCATCACGGCTTTTGATGCTGCTTCCGGCGAACGCCGCTGGCGCTATCAGTCCCAGGTGCCGGCGCTGACCGTGCGTGCTGCCTCGAGCATGCGCTTCTCTCCGGCCGGCATTCTGGTTGGTCAAAGCAACGGCCGCCTGCTGGCTCTCGACGGTCAGGGCAAGACGATCTTTGATATCGTCGTTGCTCAGCCCAAGGGCATTACTGAAGTGGAACGCCTCTGCGATGTGGTCGGCACTCCGCTCGTTGATCAGAACATGATGTGCGCGGCAGCCTTCCAGGGAGGCATTCTCTGTATCAGCGCCAAGGATGGTCGTCCGCTGTGGCGCGCCGCGGTTGACGCCGTGAGCGGCCCGGTGACCGACGGCGGCCGTGTCTATGTGACAACGTCGCGCGGCGAAATCAACGCCTACGACTATGCAACGGGCGAACTTGTCTGGCAGAATTCCGCCCTTTTGTGGCGCTCTCCCTCGGCTGTTGCCGTTCTGGACGAAGTAATTGCCGTCGGCGACTATGACGGCGTGGTGCACTTCCTGGATCCCAAGACGGGCAAGTTCGTCGGCCGCACGTCTGTGGACGGCGCCGTGCGAGTGCCCCCGATCTCTCTGGGCAATGGCGCCATTTTCCAGACCGATGAAGGTCAGATTTCCTACATTACCGTTACCAAGTAACCCCAAGAACCGATTTCTATGCTTCCTGTTGTCGCTCTCGTCGGGCGTCCGAATGTCGGCAAGTCGACGCTCTTTAACCGTTTGACCCGCAGCCGCGATGCGATCGTGGCTGATTTCCCGGGCTTGACCCGAGATCGTCAGTACGGTCAGGGTCGCGTGGGCCCCCGTCCCTACATCGTGGTGGATACGGGCGGCTTTGAGCCCGTCAAGTCCGAAGGCATCGTGCGCGAAATGGCCGATCAGGCCGAGGCCGCCATTGCCGAAGCCGATGTGGTGATTTTCGTCACTGACGCCCGCGCGGGTCTGACGCCGCACGATGAACGAATCATGCAGCGTCTGCGCACTTGCCAGCGCCCTGTTTATCTGGCGGTGAACAAGTGCGAGGGGCTGGCCGCCGAGCACGCCGCTGAGTTCTACGAGCTCGGCATGGGCGAGCCGATCCGCATCTCGGCCACGCATGGCCACGGCGTACTGCCGCTCATGCAGAAGGTGCTCAGCGAACTGCCCGAGGAATTCAACGAACCCGAGCAAGAGGAAGAAGAAAATCCCGATGCCCCCAAGCGAATCAAGGTTTGCTTGGCCGGTCGCCCCAACGTTGGCAAGTCGACGCTTGCCAATGCTCTGCTGGGGGAAGATCGCCTGATTGCCTACGACATGCCGGGCACGACGCGCGATGCCATCAAGGTGGATTTCGAATCCGACGGCATCCCGTTCCGCTTGATCGATACGGCCGGTCTGCGCCGCAAGGGACGCGTGTTTGAAGCCGTTGAAAAGTTCTCGGTTGTGAAGACCCTGCAGGCTATCGAGGACTGCAACGTCTGCATCTTGGTGCTTGACGCTACGGAAGGCATTGCCGCGTCCGACGCTCAGATCGCCGGCTATGCCCTTGAAGCAGGCCGAGCGCTTGTGGTCGCCGTCAACAAGTGGGATGGTGTCGACAGTTACAAGCGCTCCATGGTGGATCTCGACATCGAACGTAAGTTCCACTTCCTGCGCTGGGCTCGATTCATCCACATTTCGGCTCTCAAGCGCAACGGCCTTAACCATCTGATGAAGGCCGTCAAGGACGCGCATGCGGCAAGCTTTGCCAAACTCTCGACGCCGCGTCTTACTCGTGTGATGATGGCCGCCGTCGAACAGCAGCAGCCCCCGCGCGTGGGCCGTACCCGTCCGAAGCTGCGCTACGCGCACCAGGGCGGCATGAATCCGCCGGTGATCGTTATCCACGGCAACAGCCTCGATGCGGTAAGCGATAGCTACAAGCGCTATCTCGAAGGGGTTTTCCGCGATGCGTTCAATCTTGCCGGAACGCCGCTGCGTGTGGAACTCAAGACCGGCCGCAATCCGTATGCCGAGGACGAAAAGAAGAAATAAGCCTCGTTACGGGCGGTTTTGATGGTGATTTGCGAAAAAGCTCGAAAACTGCAACATTTTGCGCACATTTTGAGCCAAAACGCCGCGCCTTGCGGATACAATCTGCACTACGATTTAAGAAGGCGGCTTGAGCTTTTACCTAAGCCGCATCGTTTCGAATTGGCAGCAGTCCATTCAGTCCGACGAACGGCAACGTCCGTCTGACTCTGTGCTGATAAGAACACAACAACAATTTTCACGTCTTTGCAAGGCGCTTTACTCGACAGGGAGGTCGTCGCCTACCGCGGGACGTGGCGGAGAATACAAAATGGCAAGCAAAGGACAGCTTCTTCAGGATCCTTTTCTGAACGCGATTCGCAAGGAACACATTCCGGTTTCCATCTACCTCGTCAACGGCATCAAGTTGCAGGGGCAGATCGAGGCGTTTGACCAGTATGTGGTGTTGTTTCGCAATACGGTCACGCAGATGGTATACAAGCACGCCATCAGCACGGTGGTTCCCACCCGTCCCGTGACTGTCCCGAGCACCGGCACGGTTCTTCCGTGATTTCCGAACCCAGCAAGGCTCTCAACTGAGTTGACAAAATTTCAATTTGACAGTGCGCGGGAAGCTGAAGCGGCCCGCGCTTTTCTTGTGACAGTAGCGGTCGGACGCGAACGGCATTTTGATGCGGGCGAGGAACTCACCGAGCTCGTGCGCTCCGACAATCTCGAACCCGTGGGACTGATTCAGGCTCGGCGCGATAAGCCCGATCCGGCAACCTATCTGGGCAGCGGCAAGATCGAAGAAATCAAGATGCTTGCCAAGGGAGCCCGAGCCGACTGCATCGTTTTCGATGCGGCGCTTTCGGCTGCACAGCAACGAAATATCGCCAACGTCACCGAGCTTCCCGTTCTCGATCGCACCGAACTGATTCTCGAAATCTTCCGCCGTCGCGCCAAGAGTAAGGAAGGTCGGTTGCAGGTCGAGCTTGCTCGTCTCGAGCATCTTTCCACGCGTCTGGTGCGCGGCTGGACGCACTTGGAGCGCCAACGCGGCGGTCTCGGCAAGACGGGCGGCCCCGGCGAAAAGCAGATCGAACTTGACCGACGCATGATTGGCGCGCGTGTCAAGATGCTGCGCGAACAGCTCAAAAAACTTTCCCGACAGCGCGACACTCAGCGTCGTTCCCGCCTGAAGGGCGATACGCCGACGGTGAGTCTCGTGGGCTACACCAACGCTGGCAAGTCCACGCTTTTTAATCGACTGGTGCGAGAGAAGGCCTACGCGGCAGATCAGCTGTTTGCTACGCTCGACACCACGGCGCGCCGCTGCTGGGTGAGCGACGAACAAACCGTTGTTCTGTCCGACACCGTTGGCTTTATCCGCGGACTGCCGCATCAGCTCGTCGAAGCCTTCAAGTCAACGCTTGACGAAACGGTGCATGCGGACATTCTGCTGCATGTTGTTGACTCCGCGAGCACTGTGCGCGAAGAGCAGATGGCCTCCGTTGCGACCGTTCTCAAGCAGATCGGCGCCGATGACATCCGCCAAATTGTGGTCTATAACAAATGCGATGTGTCGGGGCTTGAGCCCGCCGTGCAGCGCAATGCCGACGGTACCGTGCGCTCCGTGACGATCAGTGCGGCAACCGGTGCCGGCCTTGATCTGTTGCGCGACGTTCTCGCCCAGGAAGCCCAAAAGGTCCGCGAGGAGAATGCGAGCGTACCGCGCGAGCTTGAATTCTGGGAAGAGGAAAGGCCGGCGGCAAAAAGCGACGATGAGGCTCTCAAGGAACTCGAAGCGCTGCTCTGAAGCGGGTCGTTTCCTGGTGCCGAAAGGCTTTTCGAATCCGCTTCGTGAGCGTTGGTAACAAGCGGTTAATCAAGCGCTTTTTCCGCTCGGGAGCCTCAAGGCGCAATGCTAAACTGCAACAGTTGCCCGACGACCCTTTCGAGGGGAATTTGCGGGCGAAAAGAATGCGATAGAACCATCTAGAAACAGGGATACTTCCATGTCATTCAATGACCCGCAATGGGGCCGTTCTGCGGGCTCTGACAAGCCCCGCAATGACGAACAGGAAAATCAGCAGAATCAGGATCGCAATCAACCCGATCCTTGCGACGACGAAAACGGTCGCGACGAGGCCGAACGACAGGCTGGCGGCAACGATCGCGGCAATATGAACGATCGTCGCGGCAACCGCAACGAAGGCAACGATCTTGATCAGCTTTGGAACGATTTCAACCGCATGGTTAATTCGATTCTCGGCGGCGGACGCGACGCCGGCGGCAATCGTCAGAACCAGGGCTCGTGGCAGTCTCGTCGCGACGATGAAGTGCCTCGTCAAGAGGATCAGCCCGCGTGGCAACGTGACGACGACAATCAGGCGCCTCCGCCTCCGCGTACGCCGCGTGCACGCCGCGGCTTCGGTCGTGATCCGAAGTCATTTTCGGTGCGCGGCATCGCCGGCCTCGTGGGCGTGGCTGCTATTGCCTGGCTTGCCAGCGGCATCTACATTGTTCCCGAAGGTCAGATCGGTGTGGTGACGACATTCGGCAAGTACACGCAGGACAGCGCACCCGGCATTAACTGGCGCATGCCCTGGCCCGTGCAGGACGTCGAAATCGTCGACGTTTCGAGTGTGCGCAAGGCCGAGATCGGTATGCGCGGCACGACGCAGCGTCTTAAGGAAGCGCTGATGCTTACCGACGATGAAAACATCGTCGACGTGATGTTCAACGTTCAGTACCGCATCAAGCCGCATGCCGCCAAGGACTTCCTTTTCCGCAGCCGCGATCCGGACCGCAGCGTATTTGACGCTGCCGAATCGGCCATGCGCGAAGTCGTCGGCCGCAAGACCATGGACTCGGTGCTCTTTGAAAGCAAGCAGGAAATCGCTTCTGCCGTGCAGGTGGCCATGCAGGCCATGCTCGACCGTTACCAGACTGGCATTGAGGTGATGAGCGTGGCCATTCAGAACGCTCAGCCGCCTCAGCAGGTGCAGGCAGCCTTTAACGATGCAGTCAAGGCCGGTCAGGACCGCGAGCGTCAAATTAACGAAGGTCAGGCCTATGCCAATGCCGTCGTGCCGGTGGCCCGTGGTATGGCCTCTCGTCTGAACCAGGAAGCCGAAGCGTACAAGGCCCGCGTGGTCGAGACAGCGCGAGGCGATGCGGAGCGTTTCAGCAAGGTGCTAGAACAGTATGAAAAGGCCCCGCAGGTGACGCGCGACCGTATCTACATCGACGCCATGCGCGACGTCTACAGCAACACCAAGAAGGTTCTGGTTGAATCTAAGGGGGCCAGCAACCTTTTGTATCTGCCGTTTGACAAGCTGCTCGAACAAAGCGCTTCGACAGCCAAGACGCAGGCCCAAAACAGTGCGGCAGCCGGTTCGGCCGTGACTGCTGCTCCGACAGCTCAAGCCGCCCCGCAGCCGGAAGCCTCCCGTGCTCTGTCTCGCGAGCGCCTCCGTTGATTTGAGGGGAAACGAAGACTATGAAAAAACTGACTTCCCTTTTGGTCGCTGCCGTAGTGGCGGTGGGTGCCGCCCAACTGTGCCTTTATACGGTCGGCGAACGTGAATACGCGCTCGTGTTTGCCTTGGGCGAACTGCGAGACGTCAAGAGCGAACCGGGCCTCTACGTGAAGCTTCCGGCGCCGCTGCAAAACATCGTTTATCTCGACAAGCGCATCCTGACGCTCGACGCGCCCAACGCCGACCTTGTCCAGACGAGCGAAAAGAAGAATCTTTTGATCGACAGTTTCGTGCGCTGGCGCATTTCCGATCCGCGTAAGTACTGGGTGTCCTTCATCGGCAATGAACGTGCTGCCGAAGACCGAGTGGCCGCCTTGCTGCGCGACGTGCTCAACCAGACCGTCAATCGCAGAACGGTCAACGAAATCACGTCCCGCGAACGCGAAAAGGCCATGAATGAGATCCAGAAGGGCCTGCAGGCCCGTGTGCAGGACATCGGCATCGACATCGTGGACGTGCGTCTGAAGCGCGTCGACTTTACGCCTGAAATTTCCGAGTCCGTTTATCGCCGTATGGAAGCCGAACGCAAGCGTGTGGCGAGCGAAGAACGCAGCAAGGGTGCTGCCGCGGCCGAACAAATCCGTGCTCAGGCCGATCGCGAACGTGAAGTGATTCTGGCGGAAGCCTATCGCCAGGCTCAGGAAATCAAGGGTGAGGGCGATGCACAGGCCAATGCCGTCTATGCCGAAGCCTTCAACCGTAATCCCGAGTTCGCGAAGTTCTACCGCAACATCGAAGCCTACAAGCAGAGTTTCGGTAAGTCGACCGACATGATCGTGCTGGACGGCTCGGGCGAGTTCTTCGATTACCTCAAGAACTCCAAAGAAAAGTAAAAAAATCTGGGCCGACTGCGCATGAAAACTCTCGTTCTGGCGTTATGCTTCATGGCGGTTTTCGAAGGAATTCTGCCGCTTGTGGCTCCAGCTAAGTGGAAGCAGGCCGTCAAGACCGCTGCCGATCTGCCCGATGCCGTCCTGGTACGAATCGCCGCGGTGCTGGTGGCGGGTGGCCTGGCGGCCGTGTGGCTTATCATGCTCTACTGGAAGTGATGAGCCCAAGGCGTCAAGAACAATAGATTTTCAAAGAGGGAGGAGCGCTTTTTCCGCCCGGTCGGCCGATGCGGCACAGGCGCTCAATGCATATGATCAGTTGGCTTATTCCGGAGCATTTCTCGGATATTCTGCCGCGCGAAGCACGCGTGCTTGAGTCGATGCGGCGTAAGTGTCTGGATCTCTTTAAGGTCCACGGCTTTGAACTCGTGCAGCCGCCGATGGTGGAGTACGTTGATTCTGTCTCTTATACACATCTCCGAGCCC
>ENA-OYVP01001509-OYVP01001509.1-human-gut-metagenome-genome-assembly--contig:-NODE-1509-length-11109-cov-4.557264_pt1 | contig 11109 bp, 6 predicted proteins | sample MGYA00244160_ERZ653377 | MGnify/ENA primary metagenome ERZ653377 (study PRJEB26926, sample SAMN06165160) | human gut metagenome | biome: ENVO:00009003; feature: ENVO:2100002; material: ENVO:00002003...
CAGATGTGTATAAGAGACAGCCGCCACATAGCTCCCGCATCCGGCCGTTCGGCTATTTCCCGGCATCCATACCGGGAGCGGTTCTCCACCAAACCGTCGTTTCATTCCGCCTTATACAAAAAAAAACGGCAGCCCCGTCGGGGACTGCCGCAAATATTCCGCGTCGGCGGAATTACTGCTTCGCAGGCTCTTTTTCGACGGCCTTGAACACGGCCAGCGCTTTGTGGTCGTCGAAGAGGGTCAGCTCCGCACCCTTGATCTCGAAACGGTCTACCTCGTCGAGCATCTTGACAAAGGCATCCTCGTACTGCATGTCGGGGCAGGCCATCCGGGTCATGCCCAGGTTCTTGAGTTCGAGTTCCTTGCCTTTGAGCTCATACTTGCCGAAGAAGCGGTTGCAGTTCGTACGCCCTGCGACCATCGTATCGGCGGCATTGAACTCCAGGGTGAAGAAATCGGCCTCCTTACCGACGGCCGCGGCCGGGATTGCCTCCATCTTGGCGAGTTTCCATGTCGTGCCTTCGAGCTTCTTGTCCTGGCCGGCGCTTCCGCAGGCGGCCATCATCATAAGCAGCGCAGCGGCTGCAAAATACTTTTTCATAACGTACCTGTAAAAATTAATAACATGGCGGCCCCTGCAAGAATCGCACAAAACCGCCTCACGTCTGCAAAATTACAAAATTAACCGAATAGTTGGTTAAGTACGGCAGCCAAACGGTAGCCCGCCTTGAGGATTTGCTCCTCGGCGAACGGATGAACCGTGTTGAGCAGGTCGCGGGCCTCGGTCTTGGTAAACTTCTGGCCGGGCTTCGTCCACTCGTAAATCACGCGGCAATCCCGGGCGCTCTCTTCGAGCCAGTCGCGGGGCGTCCCGGCGGTGACTGCACGGATCTCCTTCTTCGTAAGGCGATCCAACTGGTGGCGGTACTCCACGTATCCCCAGCGATGGTTCAGGTCGAGCACCCCGCTGTCCCAAAAACTATGGAATTCGCTGGGCCTCCCGTTCAGGTCGAACTTGAAATTCTTATACCAAGGGTATTTCACGTGCACGGGGCAATGCATGTCGCCCACCAGGTGCACGAGGTATTTGATCGACACCAGCACCGTCGAATCGTCCAGGCTGCGGTAATCCTTCAGCCTGGCGATCGCCTCCTCGATGCACTGCACCGCATCGCCCTTTGCGTTGGGAACGTACTTTCCGTCGGCGTCGACCGTATCGCCGTGCCAGCCCGAAGTCACCTTGTAAGCCGGCGTATGGCGGTACACATCCATCCACGAGGCATAATAGACGATCGAACGGCCGTCGAGGTATTTCTCGATGTTCTTCCTGGCCTTGGGCGTCAGGTTGCACTCGGCGATATAAGCGATGGCGTCATGCCCCGACTTGCCCCAGCCGAATGCCGTACCACAATAGCAAAGGAGCATTGCAGCCAACAAAAGAAAACTTTTCTTCATAATTGATTCATTTTAGGTTACCGAAAGCAAAAATAGGAAATATTATTCGGACAGACAAGATTACAAAAGAAAAAAAGCAGATTGCGGAGTTTCCGCAACCTGCCTGGAAAGGGTTTGTTATCGTGTCCGCCTATTTCGTAAGGCCGATGCCGATCTCGATGGATTGGCTCTGGTTGAAGAGCGCATCGAGCAACGAGTTGACCAACGCCTTTGCCGGGATCTTCATCGGGTCGGATTCGGGGTCGAGCGACACCTCGATATCCCCGTCGGGGAGGAAAGCATCGACCAGCGAAGTAATCAGCGGCATGTAAGGCATCATCATCTCCTTGTCGACCTTCAGCGTCGTAACGCCGTCCTTGACCGCGTACTTGAGCGGGATGGCATAGTAATCGTCGGTCGCTTCGATCCCCAGGCCCGGATACTGCGCCAGCAGGGCGTCGATGATCTGGGGCAGGTTCATTTCGAGCTCCGCCTGGCCGATATAGGTCAGGTACTCCTTGTCGATGGCGAAATAGACCTTGCCGTCCTTGGTGTAATAGGTAATCGCATCGACAGGCAGCACCTCCAGCGTCTCGGCATTGGGGAATTCGACCTCGGAGCCAAACGTAGGGCCGGCATTCATGTCGAACCCGAGCATGTCGCGGTAACCCGCGCCGATCGTCCCGTCGTCCTTGAAATCGAAATAGGTGAGGCCGCCGCCATACATCATCCCCACGAGCTGGTTGGCCAGACCGGTGACGGTGGTAACGGGCATGATAAATCCGGGGAAAAGGAAACCCATGTCGATCTGCGGCACCTTTTCCGGATCCATATCAGCATATACGGGGTTGATGAAGAAATTAGCGATCGGATTTTCGGGATCGGGAACATAGGGCGTATACCGGCCCACCAGATCCGACGAGAACACGGCCTTCTGGCTGATGGAAACGGTCACCGACTCGGCGCCCTTGGCGCTCAGGACGACATCCGCCGTACGTGCATCGCCCGTATTCCGCGCCACGGTGACCACCACGTCGCCGTCGTTCACTTTCGCGGTGATCCATCCGGTTTCGGCACCCTTGTAGTTCACATCGACCTGGATCGCGCCGACCGTACCGTCGGTTTCCACCTCGAATCCCTTCGAATAGGCTCCGCTCGTAAATTTCAGGGCGCCGGTTTCCACACTGAGGGTACCGGTAACCGGGCCGTCGCCCTTGTTGTCGCTGTCGCTACATGCCGTAAACGCTACCGTGGCAGCGCACATGACGAGCACACAGGTAATTTTGTGCACAAAATTTTTCATAAGTGAGATACTTGTTTGTAATTCAAATGTGTGCAAATTTATCCTCTCAGGTCTATATGGACAAATAAATTCACTCGGGGGGGGGATTTCAAAAACGAACGCGCGTTTTTTCATCACGAAGCATTTTCCGGATATACAAAAAGGGCCGCGGCACAATGCCGCGGCCCTCCGCATAACGTATAATATAATTAGTATTCCATCTTCGCAAGGCGCTGGTAGCCGTTGTAACGCCATTTGGCGTTCTCCTCGGCGGCTGCGAACAGCTCGTCGGCCTCGGCCGGGAACGACTTTTTGAGCGAAGTGTAACGCACCTCCTTCATCAGGAAGTCGCGGAACTTCGACCAGTCGGGCTCCTTCGAGTCCATCACGAACGGGTTCTTGCCCTGCTCCTCGAGCTGCGGGTTGTAGTGCCACAGGTGCCAGTAACCGCAGGCTACGGCCTCCTTGCCCACGGTCTGCGTGCGCGTCATGCCGCCCTTGATGCCGTGGTTGATACACGGAGCATAGGCGATCACGAGCGACGGGCCGGGATAGGCCTCGGCCTCCTTGAGCACGTTGAACAACTGCATCTGCGAAGCGCCGATCGAAACCTGCGCCACGTATACGTAGCCGTAGGTCATGGCGATGGCGCCGAGGTCTTTCTTGCGGATACGCTTGCCGGCCGAAGCGAACTTGGCGACGGCACCCACGGGCGTCGATTTCGACGACTGTCCGCCGGTATTCGAGTAAACCTCGGTATCCACGACCAGAATGTTCACATCCTGGCCCGATGCCAGCACGTGATCGACACCGCCGAAGCCGATATCGTACCCCCAGCCGTCGCCGCCGATGATCCACTGCGACTTCTTCACCAGCCAGTCCTTCATCTCCAGGATATCCTTGCAGTAATCGCAGCCGCAGGCCTCCATCATCGGGACGAGGCGCGCCGAGACCTCGGCCGATTTGGCCGACGAACCGCGCGAAGCGATCCACTCCTGCATGACGCCCTTCAGCTCGTCGGAGCATTTCGTACAGTTGGCAATAGCCTGCTCCATCGTATTCTGGATACGGTCGCGGAGTTTCTCGACACCGAGGTGCATACCCAGGCCGAATTCGGCGTTGTCCTCGAAAAGCGAGTTCGCCCATGCCGGGCCCTGGCCCTTGTCGTTGGTGCAGTACGGGGTCGACGGTGCCGAACCCGAATAGATCGAGGTACAGCCCGTGGCGTTGGCAACCATCATCTTGTCGCCGAACAGCTGCGAGATAGCCTTGATATAGGGGGTCTCGCCGCAACCGGCGCAGGCGCCCGAGAACTCGAACAGCGGCTGTGCGAACTGGAGGTTCTTCACCGACTTGGTCTTGTCGACGACCTGCTTGTAGCCGATATGCTTGGTGATGTAGTCCCAGTTCTTCTGCTGGGGCATCTGCTCCTCCAGAGGACGCATTACCAGCGCCTTCTCCTTGGCCGGGCAGACGTCGACGCAGTTCGAGCAGCCCGTACAGTCGAGCGGCGAGATCTGGATGCGGAACTTGTACTCCTTGGTCTCGCCCAGCCCCTGCTTCCATTCCACGCCCGATGCGGCAGCCTCGGCCTCCGTCGCGAGGAACGGACGGATCACGGCGTGCGGGCAGACATAGGCGCACTGGTTGCACTGGATACAGTTCTCGATCTTCCACTCGGGGACATTCACGGCGATGCCGCGCTTCTCGTAGGCGGCCGTGCCGTTCTCCCACGTACCGTCCTCACGGCCCGTGAAAGCCGATACCGGCAGGTCATCGCCCTTCAGCCCGTTGATCGGCTCGACGATCTTGCGCACGAACTCGGGATACGACGCATCCGAAACATGTGCGAAGCCGTTGTCGTCGATCTGCGCCCATTCGGCCGGCACCTCGACCTTCACCACGGCGTTGCCGCCGGCGTCGACGGCCGCATAGTTCATGTTGACGATGTCCTCGCCCTTCTTGCCGTAGGATTTCAGGATGGCATGCTTCATCTCGTCGACAGCCTTGTCGAACGGGATAACGTTGGCGATCTTGAAGAATGCCGACTGCATGATGGTATTCGTACGCGAGCCCAGTCCGAGTTCTGCGGCGATCTTCGTAGCGTTGATGATATAGAAATTGATCTTGTTCTTGGCCAGATAGGCTTTCATGTGGTCGGGCAGCGTGGCGCAGGTCGTAGCCGCGTCGTGCACCGAGTTGAGCAGGAACGAACCGCCGGCTTTCAGCCCTTTCAGCACGTCGTACTTGTCGACGTACGAAGGCACGTGGCACGCCACGAAGTCGGGCGTGGTGACCAGATAGGGCGAAGTGATCGGCAGGTCGCCGAAACGCAGGTGCGACGAGGTGTAACCGCCCGACTTCTTCGAGTCGTACGAGAAGTATGCCTGGCAATATTTGTTCGTCGTGCCGCCGATGATCTTGATCGAGTTCTTGTTGGCGCCTACCGTACCGTCGGCACCCAGGCCGAAGAAGAGCGCCTCGAACGTACCGGGCTTGGCGAGCGAAATCTCCTCGCCCACGGGCAGCGAGCGGAAGGTCACGTCGTCCACGATGCCCACCGTGAACTGGTTCTTGGGCTCGTTGGCCCCGAGGTTGGCGAACACGGCCAGCATCTGCGCCGGCGTGGTATCCTTGGACGAAAGGCCGTAGCGGCCACCGATGATGAGCGGTTTGCGGTCGGCCGGAATATCCTTGCAGTTGGCAAATGCCTCGACGACATCCAGGTAGAGCGGGTCGCCGTTTGCACCCGGTTCCTTAGTACGGTCGAGCACACAGATGCGCTTCACCGTTTCGGGCAGCACCTCGCCCAGATATTTCACCGAGAAGGGACGATAGAGGTGAACGGTCACGACGCCCACCTTCCCGCCACGGGCGTTCAGGTAGTCGACCGTCTCCCGGAGGGTTTCGGTCACCGACCCCATCGCGATCACGATGTTCTCGGCGTCCGCAGCTCCGTAATATACGAACGGCTTGTACTCGCGGCCGGTGATCTTCGAAATCTCGCGCATCGCCTCAGCAACCATGTCGGGCACGGCGTCGTAGAAGCGGTTGGCGGCCTCGCGGGTCTGGAAATAGATGTCGGGGTTCTGCGCCGTACCGCGGGTGACGGGGTGCTCGGGGTTGAGCGCCCGCCGGCGGAACTCAGCCAGCGCATCGCGGTCAAGCATCGCCGTCAGAGCGGCCTCGTCGATCAGCTCAATCTTCTGGATCTCGTGCGAGGTACGGAAGCCGTCGAAGAAGTGCAGGAACGGCACGCGCGATTTGAGCGACACGATGTGCGCCACGCCCGCCAGATCCATCACCTCCTGCACCGACGAAGTCGCCAGCATGGCGAATCCCGTCTGGCGGGTGGCCATGACGTCCTGGTGGTCTCCGAAAATCGACAGCGACTGTGCGGCCAGCGCACGCGCCGAAACGTGGAACACGCCCGGCAGCAATTCGCCGGAGATCTTATACATATTGGGGATCATCAGCAGCAAACCCTGCGACGCGGTGAACGTCGACGTCAGGGCACCGCTCTGCAACGAACCGTGTACGGCGCCTGCAGCACCGGCTTCGGACTGCATCTCGACAACTTTCACCGTTTCGCCGAAAATATTTTTGCGACCCTGTGCGGCCCACTCGTCCACGAGTTCGGCCATGGTCGACGACGGCGTGATGGGATAGATCGCCGCAACTTCCGAGAACATGTATGCAACATGTGCCGCAGCGTAGTTACCATCACAAGTGATAAATTTCTTTTCTGCCATTTTGTTGAAATTTTAGATGATATTGTGTGTTTTTCCTGGATTCGGGACAAAATGCGTTGCAAAGATAACAATTCCGGCGGAAAAATCAGTCCGATTTTCTGACAAATCATCCGGTTTTTTCACTACGCAGGATGTTATTGGAATAACAACGGGGTTGTTATTTATTTAACAGCGAACTCGCGGATAATCACCGACTTGCCGAACTTATTATCCGATAGCGGATTACCTGCCACGCCCTCGCGGGCACAGTCCGGGCTGTGCGTGCACGGGGCCGGAGCGCCACCCCTGCCGGCAAGGCAAATCCCGGGCCGGAAAAAGCTGCGGAATTTTTTCACAGGCACATTGGCGGTTGAGAAAACAGATAATTTTTTGGCCGTCAACAAATTTTACGCGGCGAAACACTGGGAAATAAAGGCCGATAAATAGGTTGTTCGGGCGCGGCGATTGCAAATCGGGATTTTTTTCCTAATTTTGTTCCATAATTCGTTCTTTACATATCATCGTGTATAAACGATAGTATTGGGGCCCTAAAATCTGGTAAATTTTTTGTTATCCCACAATACAGATCGTACCCAGAAGGGTGCGTGCTGTGATTTGTGGGATAGAGGCTGACCAGAGCCATGGGCCACAGGTTCGGCACCACTCTTCCCGTTTTCTGCCGAAGCGTTTTCCACACGCAGCGGCAGGGTAATGGATTCCAATCCCCAAACTTCATAGTCTTCGAATCCATCTTCAAATGAGGCGTCACTAAATTTTCCTGCCGCTGCTTTTTTACTATCTTTGCATCCATGATCGAATACAAGAAGAGAACACTGGCGAACGGCCTGACGGTCGTCGTCAACCGGGATAAGGCTTCGAAACTCGCCGCAGTAAACATATTATATAAGGTCGGGGCGCGCAACGAGAACCCCGCGCGCACGGGTTTCGCCCATCTGTTCGAACACCTGATGTTCCGCGGCACGCGCGAAATCCCGAATTTCGACCTGCCCGTGCAGATGGCCTGCGGCGACAACAACGCCTTCACCAACAACGACTATACGGATTTCTACATCACCCTCCCGAAGGACAACATCGAGACCGCACTGTGGCTCGAAAGCGACCGCATGGAGGGGCTGGACATCACCCCCGAAAAACTCGAGGCGGAGAAACGCGTGGTGATCGAGGAGTTCCGCCAGCGCTACCTCAACCAGCCCTACGGCGACCAGCCGATGCTGCTGCGGGCACTGGCCTACAAAGTCCACCCCTACCGCTGGGCGACCATCGGGCTCACGCCCGACCACATCGCCGGAGCGACACTCGACGACGTACAGGCCTTCTACCGCACCCACTACCACCCTTCGAACGCCATCCTGTCCGTCTCGGCCGACTTCGACGAGGAGCGCATGCTCGACCTTGCCGAAAAATGGTTCGCCCCGCTCGCCGACCGCACCGTGACTCCTCAGCCCATCCCCCGGGAACCGCAGCAGGAGGCGCCCCGCCGGGAGACGGTCGAACGCGACGTGCCCGCCACGACCCTGTCGCTGGCATTCCACATGGGCGGCCGCACCTCGCAGGATTTCTATACCGCCGACCTGGTCTCCGACCTCCTGTCGGGCGGCGACTCGTCGCGTCTCTACAAACACCTGGTGCAGGAACAGCGCCTGCTGGCCTCGGTCAACGCCTACATTTCGGGCGACGTCGACCCGGGGTTGTTCGTCTTTACGGGGCAACTGCTGCCGGATACCACTCCCGAACAGGCCGAAGCGGCTTTCCGTGCCGAAATCGAGGCATTGCAGAGCGTCCCGGCATCGGACTACGAGGTCGAGAAGGTCAAAAACAAGTTCGAGGCTAACACGCTCTTCGGCGAGTTGAACGTGATGAACAAGGCGATGAACCTGGGCTTCTACGAGATGCTGGGCGACCTGCCGCTCATCAACGGCGAGGTGGCGGCCTACCGTGCCGTCACGACCGGCGACATCCTCGCCTTCAGCCGCCGCACCTTCCGCCCCGAAAACTGTTCCATCCTTATTTACAAAGCGAAAAAATGACACAACCACCCCTCGTAATACCCTCCGACGTCGAGGTCGCACAAGCCGGGAAGAGCCTGCTGGCAAACGGCTCGGCGCTCTACACGCTCGCCTCTGACGACTTCGAAGTGCTGCGCGTCACCTTCGTGTTCCGCGCCGGATCGGCCATGCAACGGGTTCCTTTCTCGGCGTCGGCCGCCGCCAACATGCTCGCCGAGGGGACACGCGACATGACGGCGCACCAGATCGCCGAACGGCTCGACTATTACGGCTCGTACTACGACGTCAACATCGACCGCGACTATGCCTACATCAGTTTCTGCATGCTCTCCAAATTCTTCGACGAAACGCTCGCCGTAGCAGAACAGATACTCCTGCACCCCGTTTTCCCCGAGGAGGAACTGCGCACCTACTGCGCCAAGCGCAAGCAGCGGCTGGCCGTCGAACGCACGAAGGTCGACACCCAGGCCCGCGAGGCTTTCGCCCGCGCCCTTTTCGGGCCCTCGCACCCCTACGGCATCTCGGCCGACGAAGCCCAATACGATAAACTCACGCGCGGGGATGTAGCGGCGTTTTATGAAAGCCACTACACGGCGGACAACGGGTTCACGATATGCAGCGGGCGCATCGGCGACCACGAACGGCAGGCCGTCGCGGCGCTGGCGGAACGGTTGCCGCGGCGCGAACCCCAGGCCGGCATCCCGTTCCCGGCACCCGTGACGCAGCACGAAGTGCGGGTCGACCATCCGGGCGCCGTACAGTCGTCGATCCGCATCGGAAGGCTGCTTTTCCCGCGCCAGCATCCCGATTTCCTCGGCATGCAAGTCGTGGCATCCGCCCTGGGCGGTTATTTCGGTTCGCGCCTGATGCAGAACCTGCGCGAGGAGCACGGCTATACGTACGGCGTGGTGGCCGCCATGGTCAACTTCGAACGGGAGGGCTATTTCGCCGTAGCGGCACAGGTCGGGACGGAGGTCACGCAGGACGCCCTGCGCGAGATTTACACCGAAATCGAACGGCTGCGCGCCGAGCCGATGCCCGAGGGCGAACTTTCGCTCGTGAAGAACATCATGGTCGGCGAGATGATGCGTATCCTCGACGGGCCGTTCGGCATTGCCGACGTTACGATCGAGAACATCCTCTGCGGCCGCGACCATACCGTCATCAACGAGAACATCCGCCGCATACAGGCCATGACGCCGGCCGACGTGCAGCAACTGGCTCGGAAATACCTCTCCCGCGAAGAACTGGTGACGGTCATTGCGGGAGACCTGCGAAAATAGACGCCTGCGCATTGCGGCTGCGGAGCAATACCCCGCCCGCAGAACGGCACGAAAAAAGCACCGGGAATCCCGGTGCTTTTCCATTTCCGCCTCCAGTACACACTGTCCGCCCTTCCCGGCCCGGCATCCGACGGCTCGAACCCGCACCCAAACTGCGGTATCCGACGTCCACGACCCGCCGCGATTATTTCCGGTTGGCCGCGACCCAGTTGGTCAGCTGCACGAAATCGGCGACCGAGAGCTGCTCGGCGCGCTGCGTAAAAAAGGGATGTTCTGCGCCGCCGAAATCGCCGAACACCGTCCGCAGCGAGTTGCGGATCATCTTGCGGCGTTGGCCGAATGACGCTTTCACCACCTTCACGAACAGCGCCTCGTCGCAGCCGAGCCGTCCGACGCTGTTGCGGCGCAGGCGGATAACGGCGCTTTTGACCTTGGGGGGCGGGTTGAAAACCGTTTCGTTGACCGTAAAGAGGTATTCGATGTCGTACCACGCCTGCAACAACACGCTCAGGATGCCGTACTCCTTCGACCCCGGAGGCTCCGCGATCCGTACGGCGACCTCCTTCTGGATCATACCGACGCATTCGGGCACCAGGTCGCGGTGCTCGAGCACCTTGAAAAATATCTGCGAGGAGATGTTGTAGGGGAAATTCCCGATGATCTTCAGTCCCCGCGGAAAACGCTCGCGCAGGTTCATCTTCAGGAAATCGCCCTCGATCAGCCGCGGTGCGAACTCGGGGAAATGCGCATGCAGGTATTCGACGCTCTCCGGGTCGATCTCGGCGCCGTAGGTGGTGATGTCGCCGCGCCTGAGCAGGAACTGCGTCAGCACCCCCATCCCGCAGCCGACCTCCAGCACGTCGCAGGGGACTGCGCCGCCCCGTTCCTCTTCCGCGGCCGCCGGCGCACCGGCAGCGGTCGTATCCGCCGCGAGCCGGGCATCGGCACTTGCAGCTACACCCCTCCGGGTTTCCGCATCGGCATCGGCACTTCCAGCCGCCACCGCCCGGGTTTCCGCCCCGGCCTCCGGTCTTACGCCCCCCGAAAGCGCATCGCAAATCTTGCGCGCGATATTGAGGTCGACCAGGAAATGCTGTCCCAGCGCCTTTTTTGCCCTTACTTCACTCATTTTCGTCTTTCAGTAATTCGTAATAACAGCCGTCCACGAACGCCCCGTTCTTGAAAAAAGCCTTGCGGAACGTCCCGACATGCCGAAACCCGGCTTTCACCAACACCCGCTGCGATGCGGAATTGGTGGCATAAGCCGCGGCAAAGATACGAATTATCGGGGTATTTGCGAACCTGTCTCTTATACACATCTCCGAGCCCACGAGACTAGGCATGATCTCGTA
>ENA-OYVP01001539-OYVP01001539.1-human-gut-metagenome-genome-assembly--contig:-NODE-1539-length-10888-cov-5.830518_pt1 | contig 10888 bp, 6 predicted proteins | sample MGYA00244160_ERZ653377 | MGnify/ENA primary metagenome ERZ653377 (study PRJEB26926, sample SAMN06165160) | human gut metagenome | biome: ENVO:00009003; feature: ENVO:2100002; material: ENVO:00002003...
GCTCGGAGATGTGTATAAGAGACAGCTGTTAATGATTTTAATCGTCAATGGATGCAGCAACAAGCAAGAGGTAGTGTCAACTCCGGTTGACTATGTAAATCCTTATATGGGGAATATCAGTCATTTATTAGTTCCTACTTACCCAACTGTTCATCTTCCCAATAGTATGCTCCGCATCTATCCGGAAAGAGCAGATTACACCTCTGATAAAATAAAAGGCTTACCGGTCATTGTCACCTCGCATCGGGGAAAGTCTGCATTCAGCCTGTCTTTCTATCAGGGAGCAGAGAGCGGATTACAACCGGTATATTACTATTGTTATGATAATGAAGTGATAAAACCCTATTCCTATTCTTCCTATTTTGAAGAAGAAGAGGTTTCCACTAAATTCGCTCCTTCCCACCAGGCAGGAATCTATGAACTAAGTTTCCGGAAAAACGATGCTCCATATTTAATACTTAGTACCACCAATGGTGAGCTTAAAACTACGGAGAATACCATTTCCGGTTATCAGAACATAGATCATCAAACCAAAGTATATGTTTATATGGAGACTTCCGCACTACCGGAAAAAACGATGACTGTCAGCAAAGAAGAAATAAATCACAGCCACACTGCCATAAAAGGCAAAAACGTGGGTATCGCTCTCTTATATTCAACAGATATAAAAACAATAAAAGTTCGCTACGGCATTTCCTTCATTGATGAAAAGCAAGCAAAAGCCAATCTACAGCGGGAAATAAAAGATTATGATGTGGAAAACCAGATGAACATTGCCAAAAACATCTGGAACCAAACATTAAGTAAAATCAAAGTGGAAGGAATAGACGAAAATGCAAAAGCAATATTCTATACTTCCCTCTACCGGACTTACGAACGGATGATTTGCCTTTCGGAAGACAACCGCTATTACAGTGCTTTCGACAATAGTATCCACAAAGATTCTGTCCCATTTTATACCGACGATTGGATTTGGGACACGTATAGAGCAGTCCACCCCTTACGTGTTATCATCGAACCACAAATGGAAGCTGACATGATTCAGTCTTTTATCAGAATGGCACAACAAATGGAACATAACTGGATGCCTACATTTCCTGAAGTTACGGGAGACAGCCGTAGAATGAATTCCAATCACGGTGTAGCCACTGTTATTGATTCATATATAAAAGGAATCTGTAACTTTGATTTATCAGCTGCTTACGAAGCCTGCAAACTTGGTATTACAGAAAAAACGTTAGCCCCATGGTCAGGCATAAAGGGAGGTGAAATCACAAAATTCTATTGGGAAAACGGATATTTACCGGCATTGGCACCGGGAGAACAAGAAACTGCTGACGAAGTACACCCATTTGAAAAACGCCAACCGGTAGCTGTCACTCTAGGTACGTCTTACGATGAATGGTGCCTGGCACAAATAGCCAAACAACTTGGGTATGAGAAAGACTATAACTACTTTCTACAAGGGAGTAAAAACTATCGGAATATTTTCAATCCTAAAACAAAATTCTTCCATCCCAAAAATGCAAAAGGCGAATTCATAGAACCCTTTGATTATGCCACTGCCGGTGGATTAGGTGCCCGTGAAGCATACGGCGAGAATAACGGTTGGATATACCGATGGGATGTTCCCCATAATATTGCTGATTTAATTGAACTGATGGGAGGGAAAGAAGCATTCAGAAATAATCTTGAAACGATGTATAACACCCCATTGGGCGAAGCCAAATATGTATTTTATGCACAATTACCGGATCATACGGGTAATGTAGGTCAATTTTCAATGGCTAACGAACCCAGTATGCACATTCCTTATCTGTACAACTATATAGGAGAGCCCTGGAGAACTCAAAAAAGAGTAAGGACATTGCTCGATGAATGGTTTAGAAATGACCTGATGGGACTCCCGGGCGACGAAGATGGCGGAGGAATGTCAGCATTTGTAGTCTTCTCCATGCTAGGTTTCTATCCTATTACTCCTGGTTTGCCTATTTATGTCATCGGAACTCCTATGTTCGAAAGAGCAGTTATTGAAACAGGAGCCGGCAAATCATTCGAAGTTATTGCGCACAACTATTCGCCGACAAATAAATATATCCAATCAGCCAAATTAAATGGCAAAGATTGGAACCAATCCTGGTTTGAACATAAAGAACTGATGAATGGCGGCAAACTGGAATTTACAATGGGAAACACTCCCAATAAGAATTGGGCGGCAGACAGTGTACCCCCTTCTTTTGAAATGAATAAATAACAGAATATGAATAAAATATTATTTGTCCTTTTATCGCTTTTGACTTCTCTGCAATCATACTCCCAAGAGCAAAATGAAAAAGAAGTTTCATTTCTCTTGTTGGGAGATATACACTATGATTTATTGGAAGATCACGATATGGAATGGTTATCCACCAAACCGGATGATCTGCGCCAAGTTACCAAAGAATATTCAGTATTCACGAAAAATACATGGCCGGAATTCTCCCGGATAATCAGCGGGCAAGTTCAAAAACACCAGCCGTCAATAAAAGCCGTTCTGCAAATGGGGGACTTGTCAGAAGGATTGGCCGGTTCTCCACAAAAAGCAATACAGATGGCTAACAGTGCTTTTAAAGCTGTCAACAAAATGAATCTGAAAGTACCTTTCATTATGACTAAAGGTAATCATGATATCACAGGGCCAGGGGCTAAAGAAGCTTTTGAAAAAGTATACTTACCCAATATGGCAAGGTTGGCAGGACATCCATCCTTACAGTCAGCCAATTACACTACTACTCTTGATGATGTATTATTTGTGTGTTATGATCCATGGGATCGGAATCCGGAAGGGCTACAACAATTAGAAAAGTCACTAGCCGGTTCGAAAGCAACTTACAAGTTTGTCATGTTACACGAGCTTGTGATTCCGGTAAACGAAAGATGCTGGCATGTATTCCGACAAGATAATGCCAAGAGGATGCAATTAGAATATTATGCCGCATTTGGAGAAAAGCCATACGATACAGTTAACATATCCGAATTACTTACTTCTAATTAAAAAACATATTAGCCATGAATGTAAAATTTAAAGCTCATTTATTTATTTTCTCCTTATTCTTTTGCCATAATCTATCAGCACAAGAAATCGTCAAAGGAGATTTTAAGAACGAAAATCCACAAAGTTCGTATGTTCCTTCATTTGACATGGATGCTACCGACAGACCGGTGAAGAATGTCATCTTAATGATAGGAGACGGCATGGGACTGGCACATATCTGTTCAGGAATGTATGCCAATCAAGGACAGCTTACTATCACTAATTTAAAAACATGCGGTTTCGTCAGAACGCAATCCGCCAACAAGTTTACAACAGATTCAGCTGCTTCCGGAACTGCTTACTCAACCGGAAAAAAAACTAAAAACGGAGCACTCGGAATGGATGAAAATAACCAAGTTATTCCCAACTTACCGGAGAAGTTATCCGGCTATGGCTACATTTCAGGAATTGTTACCACTGACAATCTCGACGGAGCTACTCCTGCTGCTTTCTTTGCTCACCAACCGGAACGTGGAATGTCTAAAGAAATTTGGGCAGATCTTCCTAACAGTAAGCTGACATTCTTTTCTGCCGGTAGTTATGAACTATTTGAAAAACAAGCACCAAACGTTCAAAAGGAAATCAAAAAAGAGTTTACCATCATAGAAGAACCGAATGACAAAGCCATCAAGAAATCTAAAAAACTGGGATACTTACCCACAAAAAGCAAAACAGCTTCTGTAAACGAAAACCGGGGAGATTTCCTTCCGTCTACCACCCAAATGGCTATTGACTATCTTTCGAGCAGGAGTACTAACGGTTTCTTCTTAATGGTAGAAGGTGCCCGAATAGATAAAAGTGCGCACAGCAATGATTATTCGGCAGTTGTCCGTGAAGTATTGGACTTTGATAAGGCGGTAGAAGCTGCTATCAGATTTGCAGAAAAAGATGGAAATACATTAGTGATTATTTCAGCTGATCATGAAACCGGAGCATTAGCTTTACGTGACGGAAACATAAAAGAAGGCAAAATGAAAGCAATGTTTGTATCTAAAGGACATACACCAATCATGGTTCCACTGTTTGCATACGGTCCACAATCCAAGCTTTTTGGCGGTGTTCAGGAAAACAGCGATGTTAGTAATAAAATTCTCCAATTACTCGCTAAATAAGATATAAAACAGATCTGTCATTCAAACTGAAATAAGAAAGAATTTTTTCTATATGCAAATAAGAAATTCTTTCTTATTTCTTTTCTGCCTGATAGACTCCAAAAATAATGCAACCTGCTCCCAATAATGTAATCCACGTGATTTTTTCGTGGAGAATGATAACCGAAGCTACCATAGTCACCAACGGATTGAGATAGATATAATTGGAGGCTCTAACGGTTCCCAACTGTTTCAATACCACATTCCAAAGGACATAACAAACCAAGGATGCCAGGACGGCCAGAAATAAGAGATTGGATAATACAACCGGTTTTAAAAGTACATCGAAATCAGGTTGTAACGGATGAAGAAGAAAGGCGGGAAGTATGGTTAATACTCCATAAAAGAATATTTTGCGGGTGATAAATACTGTGGGGTAACGCCCTGTCATTTTCTTTATCACCAAACTATAAAATGCCCACGACAAGGCGGCAAGTAAAGTGAGCAAATCCCCTACCGGAGATAATTTGAGTACAAAACTACCGTTAAAGACCACCAGTCCCACCCCGATTAAAGCTAATATGGAACCATAAATCAAACCTTTGGTGGCTTTTTCACTCTTATAAAAGAGAAGGGAAAGAATGGTAGTAAGCAGGGGAGCTGTGCAAATGATGAAAGCGACATTGGATGCTTGTGTGATCCCCAAAGCTGTATTCTCTGTAAAGAAATAGAGTGAACCACCGAAGAAACCTCCTGCCATCAACCAAAGTTCGTCTTTCCAATTACCCGCAAACAGACGTTTGGGAGAAATCACCCAAATACCCAGATAAGCAATGAAAAAACGATAAAAGAATATCTCCTGTGGGGTCAGTCCGTGATTAATCAATACTTTGGTTGATATGAAAGTCAATCCCCAGATAGCAACTACAAGTATCGCAATCAGATGGTAATATCCATGCTTCAATTCCATAATGGTGGTGATGTTTGTTTAATAGAGTGCAAAGATAGCGAGAAGTTATGGAATGTTTGTTTGGAGAAGTAACAAAAAGCCCGTACCTTTGTTTATGTTCAAAGAAAGTTCCTAAAATAAGGTATAAGTTATGGAAAAATATATAGCACCGGACAGGAAACGTATCCCATATGGCATGATGAACTTTGCAGTAATCCGCCGCGACGACTGTTATTATGTAGACAAAACCCGGTTTATACCCATGATAGAAGAGGCGGACAAGTTTTTCTTCTTTATTCGTCCGCGCCGTTTCGGCAAAAGCCTCACAGTAAATATGTTGCAGCACTATTACGATATACTTGCCAAGGATAAATTCGAAGCGCTGTTTAGCGATCTTTACATCGGAAAGCACCCTACGCGCGACCGAAACAGCTATCTGGTACTATACCTCAACTTCTCCGGAATAGTAGGCGAACTGCACAACTACCGCAAAGGACTGGACGCGCATTGCCAAACAATGTTCGACTATTTCTGTGACATTTACGCCGACTATCTCCCCAAAGGCATCAAGGAAGAACTCGACAAAAAAGAAGGAGCTGTCGAACAATTTGAATACCTGTTCACAGAATGTAATAAGACCAACCAACGTATTTACCTCTTTATTGACGAATACGACCATTTCACCAATGCCATCCTCTCGGATATAGAAAGCCTGCACCGCTATACGGACGAAACACATGGCGAAGGTTATCTGCGCGCCTTCTTCAATAAAATTAAAGCTGGAACCTATTCCAGCATTGAGCGTTGTTTCATTACCGGCGTAAGCCCCGTGACAATGGACGACCTCACAAGTGGTTTCAATATCGGAACCAACTACTCGCTCACACCGGAATTCAACGAAATGATAGGTTTCACGGAAGAAGAAGTGCGCCAAATGCTCACTTACTATTCCACCACCAGTCCATTCAACCACAGTGTGGACGAACTGATAGAAATAATGAAACCTTGGTATGACAACTACTGCTTTGCGGAAGAATGTTATGGTGAAACCACTATGTACAACTCTAACATGGTACTCTACTTCGTCAAGAATTATATTCAACGAGGCAAAGCCCCCCGGGATATGGTAGAAGACAATATCCGTATCGATTACGAAAAATTGCGTATGCTCATCCGGAAGGACAAAGAGTTTGCTCATGATGCCTCCATCATACAAACATTGGTGAGCGAAGGCTACGTCACCGGAGAACTGAAAAAAGGTTTTCCTGCCGTCAATATCACCAACCCCGACAACTTTGTGAGCCTGCTCTACTATTTCGGTATGCTCACCATTAGCGGCACGTATAAAGGAAAGACCAAACTCACCATCCCTAATCAGGTAGTCCGCGAACAAATCTACACTTATCTGCTAAGTACCTATAACGAAGCCGAACTCAATTTCAGTAGTTACGAAAAAAACGAACTTGCCAGTGCTCTTGCCTACGATGGCGACTGGAAAGCCTATTTCGGTTATATTGCCGACTGCCTGAAACGCTACACTTCCCAGCGCGACAAGCAGAAAGGTGAATTTTTTGTCCACGGCTTTACGCTTGCCATGACGGCACAAAACCGTTTCTACCGTCCCATTTCCGAACAGGACACACAGGCAGGTTATGTCGATATTTTCCTCTGTCCGCTACTGGACATCTATTCCGACATGAAGCACAGCTATATTGTAGAACTGAAGTATGCCAAGTATAAAGATCCCGAAAGCCGCGTGGAAGAACTGCGACTGGAAGCTATTGCCCAAGCCAATCGCTATGCTGACACTGATATGGTAAAGAGAGCAGTCGGCACTACACAGCTTCATAAGATTGTGGTTGTGTACAAAGGAATGGATATGCCGATATGTGAAGAGGTTTAACAGATAGGCTAACAATATGAAAAGATCAATAAAACGTTTGCCCAAACGCACGCAAGAAGAGTTGGCGGTGTTGCAAGAGCTGATATTGTCGAATCTTACGAATGTGCGTATGATTATCTTGTATGGAAGTTATGCGCGGGGAAAATATGTCATCTGGGATGAAACATACGACGAACGTGGAGTAACTACTTACTACCAAAGTGATTTGGATATTCTGGTGATATGTGATACGAGAGACGCAAATAAAGCAGAGAGGCATGCGCGCGAGGTGATCGTTCCTAAATATGATACAAGAATGGAAGGAAAGCGGCATCCGGCACCGCCTAGTATTATTGTAGAAAACCCGACGACCATTAATCGAGCTATAAGAAGGAAGCATTATTTCTTCTATGAGATTATAAAAGACGGTATTCTGTTGTATAACGACGGCACGTTTCAGATTGGCAAACCGGAGAAATTACCGTATCGGGAGATTAAGCAATATGCAGAGGAAGAATATGCAGAATGTTTTCCTTTAGCAGAAGGATTCTTAAGACATGGACATTTGGATAAAGAAGAAGAGAATTATAAACTAGGTTCATTTGAATTACATCAAGCCTGCGAACGTTACTACAAAACGTTTACGCTCGTGTATAGCGGCATTCGCCCTAAATCTCATGAATTGAAAGTGCTGGGAGCAATGGTCAGGAGCTGTTCACGAGAATTCGCAAATGTGTTTCCAACTCATACTTTCGAAGATAATAAAGCATTTGATAAATTATGCAGAGCATATATCGAAGCCCGATATAATCGACTGTTCACCGTTAGCAAAGAGCAATACGAGTATATGCTGGCACGAACAGAGGTGCTCCGCGAAGTAACTATTCGGGAATGTGCCGCACGCATGGCGTATTACGATGAGATGATAGAAAAAGAAGAGAAAGAGAAGATATAAACCGTATATTGTAAAAATGAATAATTACCCTCATCACAGATAGCTGTAATGAGGGTAATCACGTTAAAAAGAGAGTTTCTACACATCTCCTTAATATCAATTTCTACATGAGAAACTATCGCAATTACATACTTTATTTAGTCACCTTGTAAGTTCCACTTCCATACTCCTTTGACTTCACCTCTCCAGGAAGAGTTACGGTAGCGGTAACACCCTTAGGAATGGTGAATTCCCAAATCCAGGTGTCTCCTTCGTATTTCCAGGCGCTCTTGATGAGTCCGGAGGCGGAACGGTATTCGGCAGTCACGTGTCCTAATCGCTTGTCTGGAATGGGCTTCATAATGATATGCTTGAAGCCGGGAGTAGCAGGATCGGCTGCGATGCCGGCAACGGTTTCCCAAATCCATTCACATACACATCCGTAGGCATAATGATTGAAGCTGTTCATGCCGCGCGGTCCCATTCCCTTGTCTATCATATAACTGTTCCACCGTTCCCAGATGGTGGTGGCTCCGTTGTCCACAGAATACAGCCAACTTGGGTTCTTACGTTGGAAGAGGAGTTCATAGGCAATGTCTTCCATGCCATTTTCCGTGAGGGTGGGCATGAGGATAGATGTGCCCAGAAATCCGGTCTGCAAGCAAAGATCGTGTTGTGCAAAGTTTTCGCGCAGGCGGTCTATCATCTTCGCTTTGGGTTCGCCTTCCAAAAGCTGGTTTTTCAAGGCGAACAAGGCAGGAGTTTGCATAGTGTTGAGGATGGCGGTTTTGAAGGTACCGTCCTCATTGAGGAAATTCTTTTTGATGTATGCCTTTGCCGAATCGGCCATTTGCTGGTACTTGGCGGCATCGCGACCGGTGGCGGCAGCCATATCCCGCATCATGAAAGCATCTATCACCCAGTAGGAAGCGCTCAAATAGTTCCAATAGCTGACGGCATCAGGAAGCGGACCTTGGGGAGAGAAAGCCAGTCCGCTACAACTTTCCAGTGGTTCGTAGCTCAACCAGTCGGCCCATTGGTAGTTGCCGTTCTCACCGCAGAGAGCCTCGTGGTTATATTTGGTGTCGTTGATGTGGTTCATAAACAGGTCCATGGCGCTCCAGCTCTCCTCAATAATTTGCGTGTCACCGAATTGCTTCCATACCGTCCAGGGCACGATGATTCCGGCATCGGCCCAACCCAAACGCATTTTCTCATCACCGTATTGTGCCAAGGGAGCCACTCCGGGGAATCCGCCCAAACTGTTTTGGGTGTCGCGCATGTCACGCATCCACTTATGGAAAAACTTCATGGTGTTAGCAAAAAACGTACCGGTTTCTGCAAACACTTGTGTGTCTGCTGTCCAGCCCAGACGCTCGTCGCGTTGCGGACAGTCGGTGGGTATGGACAGGTAGTTGGATAGCTGTCCCCAATAAGTGTTGGAGATGAGCTTGTTCACAAGGTCGTTGCCTGTGGTGATAGTGCCGGCCTCCAGTTCCTTTGCGATGGAAGTAACGGGGATGGACTTCAACGACTTGATGGCAACATTCCCGGTGGCAGTTATGGAGACATAGCGGTAACCGAAGAAGGTGCAGTGAGGATAATAGGCCACATAGTTATCTCCGCCAGCAAAGGTGTAATCCAGACGGATACCGGTGTGGGGGATGCGCAGGTTTTCGCGATGGCAGCTTCCTTCCGGACCGTCCATGCCACGAATCCTGGCACCATTGCCATCATTGAGCAGCTCTGCAGGAAGGCAAGTCAGCACCGTTCCCTCGGCGGCTTTGAATACGAAAGAAGGTACGCCGGCACAATTTTGCCCGAAATCCACCACTAACGTCTCTCCCGGACTTACGGTCATCTCCGTGTCCGATGCGAACTCACGGGCGATAATCACCTTACCGAACTCATTCTCCTTCACTCCTTCTACATTCTTCCAAGCGTATGCTCTGACAGGAGCAAGGGCGAGATCTGTACGCAGATAGACTTCTGCTCCGTCCGAAGGCAGAATGTCGCCAGAAAATTCGGTGTTCTCTTCGGGTATGGAGAGTTTGTCCACACATTCGAAGCCCATAGGTTCGCGTGCATCGTACTCTTCTCCGTCAAAGATGCCGGCATGTTTCACCGGGCCGGCAATTCCGGCTTTCCAGTTTTCGAGGTCGGTACCGTAGCGCTTCTTGGTTCCGTCAGAAAAAGTCAGTTCCAGTACACCACGGAAGGCACATTTCTTGCCTATCATGCCGTCATATCCTCCAGGGGTTATGATTTTGTCAGCCCACCATCCCGGCGTCACCTGTACGGAGAGCATATTCTCGGCGTTTGGCTTGGTACGGATGATGTCTGTAATATCATAGGTGAAAGAACGTTTGGTCTTGGCATAGTGTGTGAAGCCCGGTTTCAGAAATTCCTCGCCTACGGGTTTCCCATTCACATACAACTCATAAACTCCCAGTCCAGCGGTCATCCACTTAGCAGAGACAATTTTCTGTTCGTTTTTCACGATGGACACGAACCAACTCGCGCCATCGGCTGCGCGACCGTTGTTATGTCCTTTCACTACAGGGGCGTTTACTGCGGAAATCCATTGGGAGTCATTCCAGGCTGATGCTTCCAATGCGTCAGTACGTTTTCCGACTTCGGTTGCGTTTATCAGTCCGCTATTCGAGAAAAGCGCGAGAATCATTATCGGGATAAGATTCGCAAAACAATGAAGATTCATTTTCATACTTATATGTATTTTTTAGTATTAAAAGATTAACTTGGAAATGCTGTTTTAGTTTTACAGGGCTTGCACAACAAAATTACAGAATTATATGATATGACAGACGATTTCTGCATTTTTTTTTACTCAATGATGGTTTCTATTCAATCCGGAACTGACTCATAAGTCCGATCTGATTGAACAGACGACAGGAGCCTGTCTCTTATACACATCTGACGCTGCCGACGAACTCTAGGG
>ENA-OYVP01001551-OYVP01001551.1-human-gut-metagenome-genome-assembly--contig:-NODE-1551-length-10822-cov-5.087861_pt1 | contig 10822 bp, 8 predicted proteins | sample MGYA00244160_ERZ653377 | MGnify/ENA primary metagenome ERZ653377 (study PRJEB26926, sample SAMN06165160) | human gut metagenome | biome: ENVO:00009003; feature: ENVO:2100002; material: ENVO:00002003...
TTTGTTCAGTCCAAGTTTCGGGGCGCAGTTCACAGGCACCTTTGTGGTGGTTTTTGTTTTAGGCGGAGGGGAAGGCCTTGGTGAGACCGGCGCGCGTCTGCGTGTCGGTCTTTTGGTAGATAGAGCTCAGGTGGCGCTGCACCATGCGCATCGAGATACCGAGCTCCTCGGCGACCTGCTTGAGCGGGCGTTCATCCTGGGTCACGGCTATGAGCACGTCGACTTCGCGCGGGGTGAGAGCGTGGTTGGCGATGAAGGCCTGGCGTTGCTCCTCGATGGTGGGGGCGGCGAGTGCTTCTTCTGCCAGCTGCTCGCGCTCGCGCTCCTGCTCGGTTTGGGGCAGGCGGAACAGGCCCGCGGCTACAAACGCCACACTCGCCGCCACAAGCAGCATGAGCGCACCGATCATGATGAGGGCAACGTTGCCCGAGGTCACGAGGGCAAGCGAGATGCCCGATGTAGTGAATGCACATACATTGTTGGCGGCGCGCCCCATGCCGGCCCAGAGGGCGGGTGCATGCATGCGCGGTGCCAGCTGTGTAAAGGTGGCGGTAAAGAACGTGACAAAAAAGCCCGAGCTCAGGTAAAAGACGACAAGGCCTAGGTTGGGATCGGCGCCGGCCTCCACGGCCAGGATGGAAATGGTCGAGAGCACGGCGATGCCGAGCATGACAAGTCCCATGTAGCGGCGCTCGGCAAGATCAAAGATAAGACCGGCGGCAAGGCCGCTTGCCGCCAAAAAGAGGCGCGGCCAGGTCTGTACGGCGATGGTGCCGTGGGCGTTGGAGAGCGTGACCACGTTGTCGAGGGTCGAGAACAAGCAGGCAAGAATCATGACGAGCGCGATGCTCCAACATGCCTGCTTGGCGAGGGCGTGTGAGGGCTCGGCAAAGGGGCTGACGGTGGGATTGGGACTCTCGGCAGCCTTTAGGGGAACGGCGCTGAGGGCGGAGATGGCGATAGTCACTGTGCCAAGGACGATGAGCTCTGCGATGCCGCCGCAATTGAGCAGGTTGACGGCGAACTGCATCAGGATGCCCGCGGCATAGGCCGCTCCCGCGCCGGTGGCGAGCTTGGGATCGTCTTGAAACGCCAGTGAAAAGGCGTAGTGCGTAGCGGCGCCCAACAGGCCGAGTCCGAGGAATGCGAGGCAGCCCAGAATCTCGAGGGCAAGCGAACCCGTGGGGGACTGGATCTGGGTCAATCCCAGGATGGCGATGGGAACGGCGGCGCTGACAACTGCCTGGGGCTGGCCTTTGCGTTGGGCGAGACCGAGCAGTGGTGCATATCCGATAAAGCCGATGACGCTGGCGCCAAGGATAAAGCCCTGCGCAAGCACAACGCGTTCGGCACCGGCGAGCAGCCCGACGTTGACGTCGAAGCGAAACTCGGCGGCAAGGAAGGCGAAGGTGAAGAGCGCGAGTGCCAGAAGCGCGTTGATTTTAGACCTGCTCAGGTTCAAGGACGGTCCTTTGGGTGGACGAATAATCGTGTCCTCGATTGTAGCGTTCCCGGGACGAGTGTGGCGATGGCGAAATCATATTGAATTAAACCGCAGGTAGAGGCCTAGGTTCACATCTACGAACCTAGGCATACGGAGTCATTTGGCACATCTTGGTGGTACAGAACCACCACAAAGGGGACAGGCACCTTTGTGGTGGTATATCCCTACGACCAAGGAGGCCGTTATGAACGCAAGTCACTTTGACAAGCAAGCTCAACGTGAGTCCACCTGCTCGCTGGTTCACGGTACCTGGCGTTGTGTGGGTGCCAAAATAGCTTGCGCCGGCGCGTGTGCGCTTATGGTCGGTCAGTTGCTGCTGCCGAGCGTGGCGCTGGCGACGGAATGCGCCGATCCCGCCGTTGGGACGGATGAGGTTGCCGCGGCTCCGGTGACGCCGACGGTTGCGGAGGATACGGCGGCTCCGGCGCCGGTACCGGTGGCTCCGGCTGCGCCGATGACTGACGCGGCTCCGGCGGCACCGTCCACGGCAGAAGCTCAGCAAGATCAGCAGGACGCACCGGCGGCAACGGTGAACGATACGGTTGCTGTCAACCAAGATGGCTCTCTTGGTGGCACCGACAGCTCGTCGGCAAACAACGCCATCATGCCCTGCGGTGTGACCGATGTTGTTGGCGGCAGCGACGTTAGGGTCAACACGACCGTGGTCCCCCACTATACGGACTGCGCGCTTCCGAGCAAGGTCACACTCAAAAAGGGCCAGCCGTATACCCACGATTTTCTCGATGTAGAGGGTGGCATTCCAGAAACGCTTGCGAGCGAAGTCGTCGAGGTTAAGTACTACAGGGCCGATGCCGCTTCGGGCATTCTGGTCGAAGTTCAGGATGCGTCCATGTCCGACGTGACGGCTCGCTTCGAACCCGTTGGCAATCACATGAGGCTGACGCTGACCTTTACGGGTGGCGCGGCAGGCGGCTCGTATCGACTCACGCGCAATGAGGCTCTCTATATTGGCACGGCACTGGAGTATACCGGAACTGACTATGAAGGCAGCTCGACTATCCTCAACGAAACCAGGTACGATTATTACCTCCGCTACGCCATCAATAGCGAAATTACGCTCGTTGCGTCAGAAAACGAAGCCCTCCATAACCTGAACGTCAACGACGTGAAGACCAACTACGCGCCCGGCGAGGCGCCCCGCGCGACCGCGACGATTCCCGCTGCTGACGCCGACAAGTACGAGATCGCCTACGAGTGCTGGGAGGAGATGGATGGCAGCGACCCCGCGGAGCTCACGCCCGTTGCCTTCTGGTATTCCGACCCCGCCAAGTATCCGACGGGCGCGAGGAGGATCGAACACTTCGAAGAGGGCAAGTTCTACATGTATTCCGTCGAGCTGAGGCTCAAGGGCGACAATACCGTGGGCAATGACTGCATGATGTACGTCAACGGCCATTGGACGCACCACATCAAGACCGTCAACGGCGTCTTCGCGCCAAACGCTGACAATATGCTGTGCGAGCAGCCGATCGACGAATGGCGGGCCATCGACGTTATAGAGATCAACGGCGCCACGACCACCTTCAAGGCGGGCGATAAGCCGGTCTTTACGGCGAATGTTCCGACGGGCTCCAACTCCCTTCCTCAGTGTGAGTTCTGGACGGGTAGCGACGGCAGCGAAGTGAACTCCGTGGATTTCTGGGATCAGAACATCACGAATCACATCGACGTCTTTAAGCCTGGCGTGACCTATCGCTACGGCATCTACCTCAAGTCCGCGCGCGGCTTCTACTTTACGCCCGACACCAAGCTGGTGATCAACGGCCAGGAGTGCGGCTACCAGATGGGCGAAGCGAGTGTAGTTGATCCCGAGAGCGGCTGTATCTTCACTCTGTGGCTCAACACCGATCTGACGTTTACGCCCGAGGCCACGCCGGCTCCGGTCGACCCCGAAAAGCCCGCGCCGCAGCCTGAGGTCAAGCCTGAGCCCAAGCCCGAGGTGAAGCCCGAGACCAAGCCCGCGGCTAAACCGGTCACGACAACCACCACGGCCAAGACGGTTGAGAAAACCACGCAGGCCAAGAAGGGCGATGCTGTCCTGGCTACCACGGGAGATACCACCGTAATGACGGTCACCGCCCTGGGCATCGCCGGCGCAACCGTAGCCGCCGCCGGCGATGCCGCGACCAAGCGCCGCAAGCATTAGAGCTGGGTGACGGCTCTCGTTCTCGGCCTCAGCAAAATCTCAATCTGTAACACCAAACTGCCCAAAACGGCTCTAGATGTTACAGATTGAGATGAACTGTTCGGCTGCCAACCTAACGTCTCGATCTGTAACACGTAGCGAGGAATTTGGTCTCTAACTGTTACAGATTGAGACAAAGCGGAGGCGGCTGGCACAATATCTCGATCTGTAACAACTACAAGGCTCAACGGGCTCCAGGTGTTACAGATTGAGACAAACGCCGGAATTGGTTTGCCGACCAGACCCCAGACCACCACAAAGGTGCCTGTCCCCATCGTGGTGGTTTGGGCGGCCGGCATAGAAAAAGTCCCCGCCGGGCGTGTGCTCGACGGGGACTTTGCCGTTTAATGGCTAGCGCTGTAGGCGATTACTCGCCCAGCAGGCTCTTGGTGATGGAAGCGGCGGCCTTCTTGCCGGCGCCCATCGCCAGAATGACCGTTGCGGCACCGGTGACGATGTCGCCGCCGGCCCAGATACGGGGATCGGTGGTCTGGCCGGTCTCCTCGTCGGCAACGATGTAGCCCCACTTGTTGAGCTCCATCTTGCCGCCGATCTTGGCAGCGAAGGGGTTGGCGTTGGTGCCGATAGCCGAGATCGCGACGTCGCAGGGGATCTCCTCGATGGCGCCCTCGATGGCAACCGGACGACGGCGGCCGGACTCGTCGGGCTCGCCGAGCTCCATCTTCTGGACCTTGACGGCGCACACGGAGCCGTCCTCGCCAGCGACAAACTCGAGCGGGGAGACGAGCGGCAGAACCTCGACGCCTTCGGCCTTAGCATGGTGCAGCTCGGCGCGACGGCAGGGCATCTCGTCCTCGGTACGACGGTAGGCGATGATGGCATGCTCGGCGCCCAGGCGCTTGGCAGTACGGACGGCGTCCATAGCCACGTTGCCGCCGCCAAAGACGACGACGTTCTTGCCGTGCTTGGTGGGGGTGTCGTACTCGGGGAACTTGTTGGCCTTCATCAGGTTCACGCGGGTGAGGTACTCGTTCGCGAAGAAGACGTTGGGCAGGTTCTCGCCGGGGACGTTGAGGAACTTGGGCAGGCCAGCGCCAGTCGCCACGTAGATGGCGTCGAAGCCCTGCTCGAACAGCTCCTCGGCCGTGGCCATGTTGCCCACGACGGAGTTGTACTCAAACTTGACGCCCATGTCCTCCAGGCCGTCAATCTCGCGCTTGACGACCGCCTTGGGCAGACGGAACTCGGGGATGCCGTAGACCAGCACGCCGCCGCCGGTGAAGAAGGCCTCGAAGACGGTAACGTCAAAGCCGTTACGGGCGAGCTCGCCGGCGCAGGTGATGCCGGACGGGCCGGAGCCGACGACGGCGACCTTCTTGCCGTTCTTGGGGGCCATCTTGGGCGTGGAGGCGAGCTCGGGGCGATCACCCAGGAAGCGCTCGAGCTGGCCGATGGCCACGGGCTCGGACTTCTTACCACGGATGCACTTGCCCTCGCACTGGTTCTCCTGCGGGCAGACGCGGCCGCAGATGGCGGGAAGCATGGAGTCCTCGCGGATGGTATCGAGAGCGCCGCCGAAGTCCTTCGCGCGGATCTGCTCGATAAAGCGGGGGATGTTGATGTTGACGGGGCAGCCCTCAACACAGAACGGCTTCTTGCAGTTGAGGCAGCGCTCGGCCTCGGCCAGCGCCATCTCCTCGGTGAAGCCCTTGTCGACGGGGCGGAAGTCGCAGGCGCGCTCGGCAGCCGGCTCCTCGTTATCGGGGGTGCGGGGCGACTTCATATCGGCAACGAAACGACCGTTAACTAGTGGCATGCGCAGCTCTTTTCCTCATAGGCCTTGAGGGACTCGCCCTCTTCGGAACGGTAAGCGGCCTGGCGGGCACGAAGGTCATCCCAGTCGACCAGGGTGGCATCGAAGTCGGGGCCGTCGACGCAAGCGAACTTGGTCACGCCGCCCACCTCGACGCGGCAGCAGCCGCACATGCCGGTGCCGTCAACCATGATGGGGTTGAGCGACGCGGTGATGGGGGTGTCGTACTTCTGGGCGGTGAGGGTCGAGAACTTCATCATCGGAACGGGGCCGACGCAGAAGACCTGGCTCACGGCCTTGTCCTGCAGCAGGCGCTCCAGCGGAGCGGTGACAACGCCCTGCTCTCCGTAGGAACCGTCGTCGGTGGTGATATGGATGTGGTCCTCGTCGAGGAGCTCGCGGAACTGGTCCTCCATGAGCAGGAGGTCCTTGGTGCGGGCGCCCATGATGGCGTGTACCTCGTGACCGGTCTCGACCAGGTGCTTGGCGACCGGGAAGGCAATTGCCAGGCCGACGCCGCCGCCAATGACGGCGCAGGGGCCCTCGGCCATCTCGGTGGGAACGCCCAGCGGGCCCACGACGTCGCGCAGCGACTCGCCGGCTTCGTAAGTGGACAGCATCTCGGTGGTCTTGCCGATCACCATGAAGATGAACTCGACCCAGCCCTCGTCACCGTTCCAGCCGGCCAGGGTAAACGGGACACGCTCGCCCGTCTCGTTGGCGCGGACCATGAGGAACTGTCCAGCGTGCGCATGCTTGGCGATTGCGGGCGCCTCGATGCGGAACTTGAACACCTTCTCCGAGAACTGCGTCTTCTCCAGGATCTTATACATAGAACCCCTCTCTTGTTAGGGCCGCCGAACCGTGCCTCCACGGAAATGGACGGTAGCCCGAATAAAACCGTACGCGCACAGGCGTTGTGCAGACATACGGTGCAAATTATACCCTCATGGACATGTCGCTTACGTGTATCTTCGGCGGTTGGGAGCAGGGTTTATCCGCTTCGACCTGCCAAAGGGGGAGAGGTTTATTTTGGCAGGTTTTATCAGGCAAAACGGCAAAGGAGGCCGGCCTCGCGCTTCGGTGAGGCCGGCCCCCTTTGGAGCGTTACATATGTATAGCGGCACAGGGTTTATTGCGACGCAGCCGCCGCGGCGTTTCCGCAGATGAAACCTGCCAAAATAAACATCCCTAAATGGTAGGTTTTAGTGCTTGCCGTTGGCGGAAGCGGCGCCGTTTACGTGATCGCGGGCGTAGATTACGCCGTGGACGATGGCCAGACCGGCGGCATCTGCGGCGCGGGCGCAGGTGTCCTGGAAATCCTCGGCTTCGCGGGCGCGCAGCTGCTTGAGCACGTAGTCTGCCACGGCCATCTTGCCGGGAGGGTTGCCGATGCCGGTGCGGATACGGCTAAAGTCGCGGCTGCCCATCTTGTCGATGATGGAACGCAGGCCGTTGTGGCCAGCATGGCCGCCGCCCACCTTAACACGCACGTCGCCGGCGGGAATGTCGAGCTCGTCGTGGATTACGAGCAGCTCCTCGGCCTTGATCTTGTACTCGCGGCAGAGCTTGGAGATGGGCCCGCCCGAGGTGTTCATGTACGACTGCGGCTTGACCAGTACAATCTGGCGCTTACCGCCCTCTTCCTCGGGATCGTTGATGTTGATGAGCGCGACCTCGGCGCCGGCCTGGTTTTTCCAGTACGTGACACCGGCCTGACGGGCCAGCTCGTCGATCGCTTTGAAGCCAGCGTTGTGACGGGTCTCGGCATATTCCTCGCCGGGGTTGCCAAGTCCGGCAACCATGCGAATCTTAAGCGGCTGTGCAGCTGCCATGTTCATCCTTTCGTTGATTTGTCGCCTGCTATGGTGAGCGACCCTGTTGCCGCTGTCAAATGGAGGGCAATTGAGGTTGTTTGGGGGCGTTTGGACGGCCGTCGAAATCGAGGTGGACAGTTAGTTCAGATACGTATAAATTCTGAGGACTCGAATTGCTCAATTCAATGCCGATACGTTGTTTTGGAGCGTTAGTTAGTCCATATGACGCTGTTTTGAAGTCTACCCCGCTTTCAAATAGGGCGAATGGTATAGAGATAGCTGCAAAACAGCCTAATTCAATGTGTCTATTTATAGGTATTTGAACTAACTGTCCAGCCCTGTTTGACGGCGCACGGGTGATTCGCCGTTTAGACCGGTGCAAGGCCGATTCCGGCCCGCAGAGCGTTGAGCCAAGCGGCCTGACGCTTGCGATGGCCCTTGATACGGTATCGGAATCGGACTCCCGCGAGTCGATGCATCGTTTGGGCGAAGGCTTCGAGTGCAACAAGGTCTTTCATTTGGTCGCGATTGATAACCAGGACGTGGATGCCCATTGCCTTGAGGCCATTATTTCGATTGCCATCGTGGATGCGAGCGTTTTGAAGCTCATGCCCAATTCCGTTGTATTCGTTGTCGACTCCGGCTGCCGGGCAATATAGGTCGCAGATGGCATAGGGGATGCCCGAGGACATGTTGATCGCAAGAGTGTCGAAGTCGATTCGATAGTTGAGTAGCAGGCCTCCCATGGGCAGACTGCAACATCCGAATCCTCCAAAGCGCATGGGCGCTCCGAGAACGGCAAACATTAGGGATTCGGCTGGGGATGCAGATCCGGGTCGGGCAAGTTTGACTGCCGTGCGAAACGATGTGTATGAGCTACTTTTGGCGAAGCGTGCAACCACCTCAAGCTCTTCGATAGTTGTGGCGGGCTCGCATTTGTAGTGTGCCTGTTCATAGCGGGTTTCGTTCTGTTGCTCGACCACCGACTGGTTGCCCAAGCAATCAAGATCGCCCGTCGCTGCGCAGCCATCGCCCTTGGGCCAGATGTCGTCATGGGCAATGGGGTATGTTGCCCCGGGAGGAAGGGAGTAGGTTCCGAGCAGTTCCATGAGAAGCATCAAGGTTTTGGCGACTGATTCATTTTTGGAACAAAGCATGGCTGTCACGGCAGGAGACGTTGCGTAGATGTCGGCCTCGACGTGCATAATTGCACCTTCAGGAAGCGGAGCGGTGAGAATATGCTGAAGAAGCCGCTTGTCGGGGCGTCTGTTGTCTTCGTCTGAAACGAGAAGATCGAGTAGTTCGGAATCATCTTCATCCCAGGCATCGAGTATCGAAAGTGCGTCAAAGTCTATCGCGTCATTATTGGGAATGCAGCTAGCCAAGGCCTGTGCTTGCTGTCCACTATCAACGGAGTCCCAGGGTAGGGCAGAGTACGTCCGTCGTGCGCGACGCATTGCGCGGAGGGCGGAGAAATGTGAAATCACGGTCGTCATGGCTATAACGTACTAAGTTGGCGGCAGAATGCGACCGCCATACCGTTCTTTTCGCTCAGCGGGGCGCTGCGCGCCATGAACGGCTGGGTGTTATGAAATCGGTAGAAATCGGTTGAGGGGATTGCAGGATATTGAGCTCTGCCGCGAAGGTTGACGATAGCTACCGGACAGTTAGTTCAGATACGTACAAGGCGGCGGGCGATCGAGGCGTTTCTAAGGGCCTTTAAGGGCGATTTGAGGGTAAATATGCGGCGGTTGTACTCGAAAACGATGAGCTTTGGACGGCGGGGCATCCGCCGGGGAGCTCAGAAGGCTCCGAACGGTCCTTTGGAGCTTTAAAAAATACGTATCTGAACTAACTGTCCAGGGAAGGTTGGCGAGGGATGGAAAAAGGGCCGGAAGCGAGCTTCCGGCCCTTTAAAAACATCAAAGATGATGCGATATGCGTTGGATTACAGCGCGAAGTCGCCGCCGACGAGCGTGGAGACGGGCTCCTCGTGGTAAACGGCGGAGATGGCCTGAGCGAACTCCTCGGCGACCGAGATAGTCTTAATCTTGCCGCCGACCTCGACGGGGATGGCGTCGGTGACGACGCATTCGACGATCGGGGCGTCGTTCAGGCGCTCGATGGCCGGACCGGAGAAGATGCCGTGGGTGGCGCAGACGTAGATGTCGCCAGCGCCCATGGCCTTGAGCTCCTTGACGTTGGCGCACAGGGTGCCAGCGGTGTCGATCATGTCGTCGTTGATGACGCAGGTCTTGCCCTTGATGTCACCGATGATGCCCATGACCTCGGCGGCGTTGTGGCGCGGACGGCCCTTGTGGGCGATGGCCAGGTCGCAGCCGAGCATGTCGGACAGCTTCTTGGCGGCCTTGGCGCGACCCACGTCGGGGGAGACGACAACCAGGTTGTCGGTGTCGAAGTGCATGTCGTTGTAGTACTGGCCAAACAGCGGCAGTGCGGACAGGTGGTTAACCGGGATATCGAAGAAGCCCTGGATCTGACCCTGGTGCAGGTCGAGGGTGATGATGCGGTCGACACCGGCGCGCTCGAGCAGGTTGGCGACGAGGCGGGCGGTGATGGGCTCGCGCGGGCCGGCCTTGCGGTCCTGGCGGGCATAGCCGTAGTGGGTGATAACGGCGGTGATGGAGCGGGCGGATGCGCGCTTGGCAGCGTCGGTGGCGATGAGCAGCTCCATGAGCATGTCGTTGACGTTGCCGCCGGCCACGGACTGAATCAGGAAGACGTCGGCGCCGCGGACGGTCTCGTCGTAGCGGGCGTAAATCTCACCGTTGGCGAACTGCTTTAGCGTAAGGCCCGAAAGCTCGACCCCAAGGTACTCAGCGATCTTCTGAGCGAGGGGACGGTTGGAGGAACCGGAATACACGCGGATGGACTTGCGCATATTCTCCGACTTCTCGGGATCATTAATCGGCATTACCCTTCTCCTTTATACATCGAATGCCATATAGATGCCTTGTTGCATTGTAACCGCGTGACGGGGCTTATCGAGCCTTGATAACGTCTTTACCGTCAACGGACACGAACCGACCACTCATCCGGTCGCGCAGGTCACGATAGAAAAAGGAGCCGTCCCCATGGAAACAGCTCCTTAGATGCTTGGTAAAACGTTATACCTCGTCGTCCTCGTGCAGACGGCGGCGGTAATCGGCGGCCCAGCCCTCGATATTTACCTGACGGGCGCGGCCCAGGCCGAGTGCGTCTGCCGGAACCGGCTCGGTGATGACGGAGCCGGCGGCAACGAGCGCGCCGTCGCCGATCTGGGCGGGCGCGACCATCATGGTGTCGGAACCGATGAAGGCATCCTTGCCGATGACGGTCTTGTGCTTGTGGACGCCGTCGTAGTTGCAGGTGATGGAGCCAGCGCCCACGTTGACGCCGGAGCCCATGGTGGTGTCGCCGATATAGGACAGGTGGGGCACCTTGGAGCCCTCACCGATCGTGGACTTCTTGATCTCCACGTGCGTGCCGGCCTTGGATCCTGTCTCTTATACACATCTGAC
>ENA-OYVP01001568-OYVP01001568.1-human-gut-metagenome-genome-assembly--contig:-NODE-1568-length-10751-cov-7.206432_pt1 | contig 10751 bp, 10 predicted proteins | sample MGYA00244160_ERZ653377 | MGnify/ENA primary metagenome ERZ653377 (study PRJEB26926, sample SAMN06165160) | human gut metagenome | biome: ENVO:00009003; feature: ENVO:2100002; material: ENVO:00002003...
TTTATGAAATTCGCAGTGTAGTTTTGTGCAATTTTTCAAATTTGCTCATTTATAGTTTCCATATTTTTTTCACATTCTCCAGCTTCTACCATCATTTTTACCCCCCCCCCTATTTTTTTCTTCAATTTGCATTTTTTCTTCTTATCACTTACAATAAAATCTAATATATCAGGGAAAGGAAATTGCACTTATGAAAATCAGAATTGCTACTTTAAATGATTTAGATTCTATCCTTCGCATTTATGAACATGCCCGTTCTTTTATGGCGTCTCATGGAAATCCGACTCAATGGGGAACCACATATCCTCCTGTTGATATGATAGAACATGATATCCGGATGGGCAACGCCTATGTCTGCGAAGAAAACAATCGCGTTATTGCTGTTTTTTACTATGCATTTGAAAATGATGTCACTTATACCACAATCTACGACGGGAACTGGTTAAATGACGCACCTTACGGAGTTGTTCACAGAATCGCTTCTGACGGTACAGTAAAAGGTGCAGCTTCTTTTTGTTTAAACTGGGCATTCTCACAATGTCACAATCTGAAAATTGACACCCATCAGGATAATCTCGTCATGCAGAGTCTTCTCGCTAAACTGGATTTCAAAAAATGCGGAACCATCCTGACAGAAGATGGATCAAGCCGAATTGCTTATCAGAAACAGGACAGCAAATAAACTTATCCTCATGATACCTTTCGTTCTAAAGCTTCTACTCGCTCTTCCAACTTTTCTGTCCGCAAAGCAAGTGCGCAATTTGGCGCACTATTGCCATTGCGTTCAAGACACACCAAACGGTTTTCAATACGCTCAGATCGATTGTTCGCATGTTCCTGCACTGTATCCAATTCTGACAGGACATTGCTTTCCACTTCTATGATCGTATGCTCCATATCCTTTAATTTTTGCTCCACACCATCTAATCTTCGATTCGTACCCTCTAGTCTTTGGTTCATATCCTCTAATCTTCGGTCTATCTGCTCGAACTTCCGGTCTATCTGCTCGAACTTCCGGGCTATCTGTTCGAATTTCTGGCCTATCTGTTCAAACTTCTGATCTATTTGTTCAAATTTCTGTCGGAACTCGGTGTCCATTTTATCTACCCGCTGTTCCAACCTCTCGATTCTTCCATCCAGCATATCAAAACGGTCTACAATAACCGTAGTGATAGACTGCAGCAATTGTTCATTTGTCATACCCATACAATAAACTCCTTCTTTTATTTTTATATTGTTTTTTGGAAACATATTTTCATAAGCAATGCATTGTTTATTTGACTGAGATTTTTACAACATTAAGAAATGTATGCAGATTAATAAGAATAAGAATTTACCAGATTTGTTCTTATTGATGTAGATGATTATAACATGCTTCTGTAGAGCAGTACAGCTGTTTTTTCTATTTTTCTTGTTTTTGTTACTCTTTCACAAAGTCACTTTCTAAAAAATCTCCACATCCAATTTTCATCGGACATGGAGATTTTTCTTAATCTTCTTCCTGCATCCCCCAGAATACTTTTTCTGCGGTGATCGGAAGTTCTCTCACTTTTACTCCGACCGCATGGCTGACTGCACTTGCAATCGCAGGGGACGGCGTATTGATCACGATCTCGCCTATTGATTTCGCTCCAAACGGACCTGTCGGCTCGTAGCTGCTTTCAAATTCCACCCGGATATTGCCCACATCCAGACGGCTTGGGATTTTATACTGCATAAAGGAATTGCTGTAATTTTTTCCTTTTGCATTATAGATGACATCTTCATACATAGCCATTCCGATTCCCTGCGCAAGTCCTCCCTCTGTCTGTACTCTCGCCAGACTTGGATTCACTACCGTTCCACAATCTACTACTGCCACATAATCAATCAATTCCAGTTCTCCGGTTTCTTTGTCAATCTCCACTTCCGCCATTCCGACCATAAACGGCGGCGGTGAAACCGGTGAGCTGTATGCCTCACTGGCATAGAGCGCCTCTTCATTGTTGCACATCACACGGTTTCCGATTTCCGCTCTCGAAATGGATGCACCTGTTTTGATATTCACAACACACTGTCCGTCAAAATCCACATCGTCCACATCACATTCCAGGTACTGTGCACCTTTTTCGCAAAGTTTGTCTTTTAGTGTTTCACAGGTACGTACGACTGCCATTCCTGTCACATATGTAGTACTTGATGCATAGGAACCTGTATCATAAGGAGAAGAGTCTGTATCTACTCCATGAACAATGATCTCATCCATTTCACAATCCAGACATTCTGCTGCCATCTGTGACAAAATCGTGTCACACCCTGTTCCCATATCTGAAGCACCGATCAAGAGACTGTAGAATCCATCATCGTTCACTTTAATTCCAACAGATGCTGTATCTACAGCGGAAATACCTGATCCCTGCATTGCCATTGCCACACCGACGCCTCTGACTTTCCCATTTCCCATATCACGACTCGGGAATTTTTCTTCCCAGTTCATCATCTGCTTTGCCTTTTCCATACACTTATCCAGGGCACAGCTGTTTGCCGTCTCCCCGTAATATGCAGGCATTACCTGCCCCTGACGAACCATATTTTTCTCACGCAGCGTGACCGGATCCATATTCATTTTTTCTGCCAGCTCATTGACTGCAGACTCTACTGCAAACAATCCCTGTGTTGCACCATATCCACGATAAGCACCGGCTGACATTACATTCGTGTATACCACGTCATAAGCAAAACGGAATGCTTTCGCCTTCCCGTACAGAGGAATCGATTTGTGACCGGAAAGTCCAACTGTTGTCGGTCCGTGTTCCCCAAACGCTCCTGTATTGGAAAGCGTATAGACATCTATTCCCTGAATAATTCCGTCTTTATCAGCTCCAAGACGGACATGAACCTCCATCTCATGCCGCGGAGAGGATGCAATCATAGATTCTTCTCTTGTAAAAATCATCTTTGCCGGTTTTCCCGTTTTCCATGTTACCAGTGCCGGATAAACTTCTGAAACAACAGACTGTTTTGCCCCGAAACCGCCTCCGATCCTTGGCTTGATTACACGAATCTTCGACTTTGGAATATCCAATGCATTTGCAAGAATCCGCCGTACATGGAACGGAACCTGTGTGGACGAAAGGACATTCAGTCTTCCATACGTATCCAGATATGTATATGTTCTGAATGTTTCCATCATTGCCTGCTGGTTTGCCTTTGTATGATACACCTGATCAATGATATACTCACAGTTTGCCAGAACCGCTTCTATATCTCCCTCTTCACAGCTGTCATGTGCACAGAGATTTCTCTTGTTGTCTGCCCCTACCGGACACAGACTCTTCCAGTTTTCTTCCGGATGCACCAGAATCGGATTGTCTTTGGCTTTATGAAAATCAAGTACAGGCTCTAATACCTCATACTTTACTTTGATCAATTTTAACGCCTTATTTACCGCTTCTTTTGTCCGTCCGGCAACGATCGCAACTGCATCTCCTACAAAACGGACTCTCTGATCCAGAATCAGTCTGTCATAAGGACTCGGTTCCGGATATGTTTGTCCCGCCATCGTAAACCGCTTGTCCGGACAATCTTTGTATGTCAGAATACATTCAATATCCGGAACCAGTTCTGCTCTTGTCAGATTGATGTCCTCAATCAGTGCATGTGCATACGGACTTCTGAGTACTTTGACAACAAGACTGTCTTTTGCAGCCAGATCGTCGGTATACACTGCTTTTCCTGTCACCAGCGCTTTATAATCTACCTTGGGAATTGCCTGACTTACCACTCTGTTCCCCATGCCTGCACCTCCTTCTCTTTCTCACTCTGCTTTTTCACTGCCATATATTTCCTGATTGCCCGAAGCTGTCCCATATATCCGGTACATCTGCACAGATTGCCGGATAAATATTCTTTGATCTCCTCAATTGTCGGATTCTCCAACTCACGCACCATTGCCAGCACATTCATAATAAATCCCGGAGAGCAAAATCCACACTGTTCTGCACCTTCCTGTGCCAGAAACGCACCAAACTCTTCTGCTTCCTCTTTCAGCCCTTCCAGAGTCGTCACTTCCTGCCCCTCTATCCCTGCTGCCAGAATCGAGCAGGAAAGTCTGGATTTTCCATTGATCCAGACTGTACAAAGTCCGCAGTTTGTTGTCTCACATCCACATTTCACACTGTAGCATCCTAAATTTCTCAATACATCCAGAAGTATGGTATCTCCGGATACTTCTGCCGATACCTGTTTTCCATTTAATTTAAACCTTACTTCCATGCTCTTCCCTCCGTGATGATTGAACGCATTTCTCTGAAGATCAGTACCTCTGCCAGATGCTGACGATACTTTGCACTTCCTCTCATATTGGTTCCATACTCAAATTCTGAAGCTACTATTTTTGCATATTCCCGGATTTCTTCTTCTGAAATATCTGCCGGAATCTCCCACTGCTTTTCCAACAGTGCTGCTTTCATCGGTCTTGCTCCCACTGAAAAGTACCAGGACTCTACTCCGTTGACCATTCCAGTGACAACAGAACATGCGATCACCGGAAAATCTGTTTTGGTTTGCCGTACTGAATCATAACGGAAGGAACGCTTGCTTTTTCTTATTATAATAGAGAGAAGAAGATCCTTATCTTTTTTACGATTTACAAATTCCGAAAGTCGGATAATTCCTCCATTATACAACTCCACAAATGTATCCAAAGCCAATAATGCCGTCAGTACATCTGAAAATCCAAATCTTCCATAGATACTTCCGCCGACTGTCGCCTGATTTCGAAACTGCACTCCAACAATGTGGCGGACACACTCTGCAATTCCGTTGCCATACATTTCACGTAATCCCTGATGCAACTCCAGCTGTCTCAAAGTACACATCGCCCCGATTTTAAATACATGGTCTGTCTCTTCAATCTGATCAAGACCAAGCTCTGACAGATCGATTACTGTCTTTACTCTCGCATTTCCAAGACGCATCCACATCATTCCGCCCATTACACGGCTGTTTCTCGCCTGGTTCAATTCGTAAGCTTCTTCCAAAGTCTTTGCTTTCACATAATCTGTAATCGTAAGCAAAATTCTTCTCCTCTCTTTTGTATCTTTCACTCTTTTGTTCTCAAGGCATAAAAAAAGTGCAAATGTACTTATCATTCACACTTTATTTTAACCTTACAAATTTTATCACATGTTTAAAAAAAAGTCAAAACTTTTTATCGTTGGTCTGTTCAAGAGGAACTTTGATTGCCTCTATATTTTTGATAATAAATAAAAGCCGTAAAACCTTCTATTTCTAGAACTTTTCACGACTTCCTAAGAACAGGGGATGAGAGAATCGAAGCCTGTCCTTTTTAGAATTAAAACCGCTTAAATTCCTTTATTTCTTCAAGTTTTTTCTCTCTTCTTTCTTCATGTTTTTTGATTACTTTTGATTACTTTTTGATTACCTTTTCAAATATTAACCGCTCGCTTGATCTGTTCAATTTGATGTGCCTTTGTCTTATTTGAATAGTAATAATATTTACGACTTGTTTCTATTGTAGTATGTCCCATTTGCTTCATTACCAAAGAGTCTTCACAGCCGGAGTCTATTAGTGTTGTACCATATGTTTTTCTCCCTTTATGGATAGACCTATGATGCAAATCTACTTTGTTCAACACTATATCCAATCGTTTATTGAAAGTATTTCCACGAATACGTTTTCCTGATTCATTTTCAAAAAGATATTCCCCGTCTGGATTCAATTCAAGAATTTTCTTCAATGTTTCTATTCCACCATCTGAAAGAATAATATCTCGCATACCTGCTTCTGTCTTTGCAAACTCTCTCACGTCTACAATATTTTTCCCTTTTTCATTCTTATATCGAATCTCCGTGCGCCGAACTCTTAGAATATTTTTGCCATCCCAATCACACGGTTTTAATGCTGATAGTTCTCCAACACGAACCCCCGTCTGTAACACAAGCAAAACACCCAAATTCCAAATAGTAGGATTCTTTTTCAAATAGTCTACTATAACTGGAATTTCATCTTCTGAAAAAACCTCATTTTTCTCATCTTTAACAACTTTCTTAAAAGCTTTTCTTGAAATATCCAAATCTCCAAAAAATTGTGATATAGATATATCTGTCCACTTTTTCTTTTTAGCGAACATCCAAATACCTCTAATAATTGTTCTAAGTCCAGAATATGCTTTCATGGTCAATTCATTTTGCGCTACTTGCAATCTGATAAAATCTTCTAACTCATCAGCAGATATTTGTTTCATTCGTCTTCTAGCAAAATTCGTTTTCACAAGAAATCTCTCAAAATCTGTTTCGTAACGGTCTGCGCTTCCTTTTTGAATCTCTTTATATTCTAACTTTTTGCTTAACCATAGTCTGAATACTTCTTCAACCGTTGGATTTTCCTCTTTCTCCTTGTAAAATGCAACAATCAAGTCTTCTATTTCTTCTCTTGTATTCCTCTTCTTTAAAACTCTCCCTTTTTCTTCATCTGGAAAATAAGTATACCATTTTCCATTTTTACCTCTCCATATATCATATAAATGTTTACTTAATAATTCCTCATATTTCTTCATTTCATATTCTATACGGATCTCATCTAACTTAATGCTATCACTTTTTTTAATATAATTCAATAACTCTGCTTCTGTAATTTCTTCTTTTTGCATATTATTGCTAATTCATACGCTGTTTTAAAATCAATAACTTACTGCCCGAAAAAATTTGAACTGCTTTAGATAACGTTACATTGCGATACGGTGGGCGTTGATTTACTCCTTTCCTTACTACGATATATTTATTTTGATTCCTCTTATTTAAACGGACTTTCTAAATCATCTATGATCTCAAACCCATGCATTTTTTCACTTTCATCTGCTTGTTTTAAAAAAGGCATTGTTTCTGAAACATAATTGATAACATCTTGCTCTGTCTGATCTTCTTTCGGCATATATCTGTCTAAAATATCATTGAGATATTCCGTCTCTTCTGTATACTCTTTCTTTAAAGAATCCCATCTTGAAATGTAAATCCTTTCTTTATTCATACGCAAATGCGTGCCGCACCGTCTTTTGAATTGAATCATCGGCTCATCTTCTTCTGAAAACACGTTATGATAAAATGTCTCAATATCTAAAACAGTTGTTATTATCAATAGCTTACAATTAGCAAGACACTTATTCTTATACCTGCTTTTCACTGCTGAGACTGTATTGTTATCTAATAATTTAAGCAATTCACTTAAATTGATAGAGCTCGGACGTATATCATCTAGGATAACGCACGGTTCCAGAGCATACTCCCCCAGAAAATCTGTACCACTAGATGAGATATAATATGGAAGCCCTTTTTCTTCCGCAATTTTTTTAGCTAACGTAGTCTTACCGGCTTGCGAAGATCCGGTAATATAAATACACTCCATTTTTCTACTCTTTACTGTTTCTTGTAAATTTTGAACTCGGCATCGAAATGCTTCATTGATTTCTCGAGCATAATGTACACGGAACAACGGCGGTATCACAGATCTTTGATATTCTGGAATTTCGCCGTTTAAAATATCCATTAGAATGGAATCAATAGAATTTCTTTTCATAAAATTATTGATTACATTTTCTATCTTAAAATTTGCAGTAACTTCACTAATATCATATTGATATTTTTCTGGACAATTAGCGTGAATCTGATATAACACAGCGCTATCCCACCGATTATGAATCTTAGAAACAAAGTTCGGTGGAATTTGAAACCAGCCTGCAATATTTTTAAGTTTCTGAGGTTGATTCTCAAAAAATCGCAACAGCAAGTGAATGTGTTTGGGTTTTAATTCTCCACATTTATACTTTTCATTTTTTCGCTCATCTTCTTCTGTATATACATCTTTGTCATGTATAATATAGGAGAACTCCTTTATACACGTTTTGGACTTTTCTTCTAAAACTTGCTTCATTCGTTCTATATCAAATAACTTTTCTCCATCTTCTGATTCTAAATTACTAACGATCTCACACCGTCTCATGCTAAGATTACCTTGATTCGTTTTTCTTTTTCTCATATGTATTTCACTCCTTTTTCTACATTTCTACATGGTCTCTGACAAGCCCTGAGACCATGAAAACACTATATTTTCAACATTTAAAGGCTTTTTTCTCTGCTCTACATTCCATAAACTTTTCGGTTTCTTAGCCTGCTTTTCTCCGCTACCACAGTAGCTTCAAAAAGCAGACATGAAACCTCTCTCTTCAACCTTTAAAGTCGATTGTGCAAATCAAAAAGCTTTTTCCTTTCTTTATAATCATCTGAAGCCAATATTTCTACTAACCCTGGATGGCAACATGAAAATGCTGAATCCGGAACCTCCATAATCAGCGTATTTCCTATCATCCACAAGCCAGAAACACATCGATCAGAGCACCTCGAAATATCTACCCCTCTCGATCGCGTGTATTGTAATAATGCACGCTGTAACTCCATCAGAATAATCTCTCGCAGGTTTAAGTCTCTACGATTCCAAGTATCTTTTAATCCATAAACATCTGCGCATACAAACGATACACAAATCTCTGGATACGAACTGTAAGATTCCGTTTTCTGGATATGTCTCCATTTTCCATGAGAAAAGAAAAATTTGTCCAAACTAGCACCGAAGCATACTTCATAAAAAGAAGTTTGTCCTACTGGAAATATCCGCGCACCATATACGGGATATTGCCGCAAAAATGCTTTTGCATTTTCCTGCTCCCACCATGTATTGTAACGATCTGTTAAACTCATTTTCGTTTGAGTTTCCACTTCTGTATCTTTTGGCAGAGTAGAATTCTCAACTCCTTTATTACGTTGTGAAAAAATTTCTTTTAAAAATTCTTTCATCTTTACTTTTCCTCCTTATTGCATATTGTTGATTGCACACTGCCGACTAGGTACTATCTACCATACGGCAGTATGCACATTCACTTTAATCTTCTTTATAAAACTCTGTCAGCCAGTCCGAAAGAATTTCCACATCTGACACAAATTTATTTGAAAAAGTCAACTGGACAAGTGCGCCCCATGAAACGTCTTCCAGTTTGTTGGATATTTCTTGATATTTTTCAGGCAAAATAGAGTATTTGATAGCTTTTCCAGTTAGTGACTCCAAAGGAATAACTATCAGCTGATCAGCCTCATCCCACTCAATCGTCTTACCATCAATCACCCCACTTCCCTTCTTTCGATGCTTTACGTTACAAACACACACCAAACTATTTCGAAATCTTCTTCTCATATAATCCTCTCCCACAATAAGAGAATATGTGATATAATATTCTTGTCAGAGAACTGTTACCACATATTCGGTTTACAGTTACATTAGAGAGTCCTCTGTGATGGGGACTTTCTGATTAGGTGGGCGATCTTACCCTCACATTCAGCATTTGCTGTTCACCTCCTCGTCTGCTTATAAGTAAATTATATCAATGTTTTTTCTGAAAAGCCGTCCCCTTTACTTATACATTTGTCCCGTTATATGATACATTGTGTGATAGATTATCTATAAGTTTTTCTAATTTTTTTCCACAATTATCCATCCGCTGAATTTGTTCTGTTAAAGATTCTGTTTGTTCCTCGTCTACTCCATATAATATAAAATCAGCAGAAACACCAAATTTTTGTACATACTGATCAAGTCTAGCTACCGGAAGAATTGTATATCCTTTTTCATAATTTATAATTGTTGATCGTTTACAATCTAATAATTCAGCGAGTTTTTCTTGACTCATTTTTGCATCCTCTCTTAACTTTTTTAATCGTGCTCCCATCTCTTCCAGATCCAATATTCTCTTTTGCTTGTCTTTCATCGGTATTGTTCTTATACCAGCGCCAGTTTTTTTCCTTTCATTGTTCGACAAACGTTTATCTTATGACGTCAGTATATCGCATAAAGGATTTATTGTACCGCAAGGCATTCCCCCCTACCCCGAAAGAAGAAAATTTTCCCCATACCTTTCTTTTTTCGTATGATTTCAGTACAATAAAATAAAACATAAGAAATGAGGTATACACTATGTACTATTACGATGAAATCAGAAAATATTTAAGCGATTTAGATAATAGCTTTGTCAAAACTGTATCTTCAAATTTTGAATATCTGGCAACTCTCTGTCAGCAATTTTGCCAGTGCCAATCTATCTACGACCATATCAAACCTGCCTCCCCTGTACTGACACAATACAGAAGTGCCGAATGCCGTTTGACAAAAGGCGAAGATAAAAAAACAGAAGAAGATAGTCTGTCAATTCTTGAAAAACTTTCTATTGAACTGTTATGGAAACTTTACCTTAAATCACAAAATGTTATTGAAGAAGATGAAAGTACAATCACTTCTAAAGGTACGATTAAATCGCTCGAATCCTCCTTTATAAATACATTTGTTCTTTCGATCTCTTATAAGAAAAATTTTGAACAGTTTTGGAAATCGCTTTTTGACGGTACTTCTTTTATGAATCATTACAGTAAATCGGATATTGTCGATGCTCTTGAACACTGGAGCATATTAAATTGTCGTTCAGTTCAGTCTTTAAACTTGTCTGGACTCCATTCGGCTATGAAATTAGTTGATGAGGGAATAAAGCTTCCACAAATGGGAAAAGCAGAAAGCATGGAAAAACTGATTTCAGATGAACTGTTAGACTATTTTTTAGAATCAGCAAAAGCAGAAAATTTTGTAAATATTTTATTCCAAAGTGCGCCTACCATAAGAGCGATTCACGATGGAAAAATTGCAAGTGCATATC
>ENA-OYVP01001571-OYVP01001571.1-human-gut-metagenome-genome-assembly--contig:-NODE-1571-length-10727-cov-4.128186_pt1 | contig 10727 bp, 10 predicted proteins | sample MGYA00244160_ERZ653377 | MGnify/ENA primary metagenome ERZ653377 (study PRJEB26926, sample SAMN06165160) | human gut metagenome | biome: ENVO:00009003; feature: ENVO:2100002; material: ENVO:00002003...
GTCAGATGTGTATAAGAGACAGGGTACCGCTGTAGCCGTTGTTCTGATAGCCATCATCGTAGCCGTCATCGTAGCCGTAGTCGTCATCCTGGTCATAGCTCTGGTCGTAACCCTGCTGGCCGCCCAGGTGCATCTTATTTTTAATCTCGTCAAGGAAGCCCATGGTTGTGTCCTCTCACGGTTTAGTGCAGGCGCTCTGTAAACCAGTGCGCACTTCAGAGCCCTATTTTACTGCAAACTCCGGGCTAAATACTACCCTGCCCAGGCGAACGAGCGTAGAGCCCTCCTCAAGGGCAGGCTCAAAGTCCTCGCTCATGCCGCAAGAAAGCTCGGGCAGCCTCAGATCGGGATGCGCCGCCTCCAACTCATCCCTCAGCTCTCGCAGCCCGGCAAAGGTGCGACGCGCCACATCCTTGTTCCCCCGAGGGGCCATAGTCATAAGGCCCTGCACACAAATTCCCTCAAGTTCCGCAAGCTCGCCGGCAGCGCCACGAATCTCATCGGGCGAAAAACCGCCCTTGGACTCCTCGCCGCTTACGTTAACCTCGATCAGCACCTGCTGGGGGGCGGCGAGCTCGCCAGCTTCGATCTTGCGAATGGCACGGCTCGAGATCGCCTGCGCCAAATGAAGCGACCCCACCGAATGAATCAGCTCGGCCGAGCCCAACACCGCGTTGATCTTGTTGGTCTGAAGGTTGCCAATCATGTCGAAGCGCACCTCGGGCAGCTCCGGATGATCCGCCAGACCTGCAAGTTTGCGGACGAGCTCTTGCGGGCGGTTCTCGGCAAAATGGCGATATCCCACCTGGATGGCCGCGATGGTCTCATCGACGCCGACGGTCTTGGACACGGCAATCAAACGCGCGGCATCACGGGGCCTCCCGGCGCGATCGAGCGCGGCATAGAAACGCTCGAGTATCTGCTCGCGGCGAGCGCGCATTACATTCAAATAGTTATCCATTGCCAATCGCCTCCGCTAACAGCACAACAAGTAGTCCCATGCTAACGCAAGAGCGCAGCCCCGCATCCGCAAGGCCGCGCTCCCTTAGGTATTTACAATCTCTCAACGAACGGGGTACCCTACTCCTCGTCGTCCTCGGCATCATCCTCGTCCTCAAGATGATCCAACAGGTAGCGAAGACCCTCGCTCACCTCGTTAGCGGGCACCTTGGCAACAAAGCGTGCATCCACGGCGGGCCTCATAATGACGCCCTCGCCCGAAGGCACGCGCATGCTCTCGAGCTCGTCCTCATCCGTACAGGCGATATCGCCGGCAGTCATACGCTGTCCGGTCAAAAGGAAGGTCAGACGGCAGGCGGCATCGATGGAAATCGAGGCAATGCGATCGAGGTAGCGCGAAACCATGATGGCACGGCGCAGGTCGTCATAGTTGCTGTCGTCGTCCATAAAATCGCCGGTGTCCATGCGGTTAAAGGTACGGAAGAACTTCTCGTACGCCGCATGTACCGGCTCATCCTCAACGGCCAGGTTGCAGATGATGGACATGTCGTTGGTGACGAGCGCGGACAGCGACGAGCCCAGCACCTGGTACACGGCCTCGGCCTCGGCCTCAACCGTGCCGACGAGCTCCTGAGGCAGCGAGATGTCGGCCTTGACCATGTGACGCGTGGCGCGGCAGATCTGACGGACCTTATCGGTCATGCGCTGCAGGTTAAAGTCGACGTAGATGATCGTCTGAAGCAGGCGGAAGTCGGAGGCGACCGGTGACTGCGTGGCGATCAGGTTGTAGCACACGGCCTCCAAGTTAGCGCAGCGCGCGTCAATCGAAAGCGTGCGCTTCTTGGTCTTGGTGGCGAGCTTGCGGTCGTCGGTCACATAGGCCTTAACGGCATCGTGGAGGGCCAGATCGACGGCCTCGTAGATGCTCAGCATCTCGTGGCGGGCCTCGATGAGCTGACGGGAAAACAGTTTACGCATGGTTCACTCCAATCAGTTGGGTGCGGTCATGCCGCCCGCACAGTGAATACGCACCGGACCAGATCCGATCGGCTTGGGACTAGTCGCACCGATCAGCCAAAGCGGCCGGTGATATAGTCTTCCGTCCGCGAGTCCACCGGACTGGTGAAGATCGCGTCGGTTTGACCATACTCGATGAGCGTGGCGGGCTCGCCGGCAACTTCCTGCAAGAAAAATGCGGTGTAGTCGCTAATACGAGCTGCCTGCTGCATTGAATGCGTGACGATGATGATCGTCATCTCGGGCGCCAGCTCGGCCATCAGATCCTCGACCTTAGAGACAGACGTGGGGTCGATGGCGGAGCAGGGCTCGTCCATCAGGAGGACATCGGGTTGCACCGCAAGCACGCGCGCGATGCACAGACGCTGCTGCTGACCGCCCGAGAGCGCCAAACCATCCTTGTTGAGCTGATTGGATACCTCTTTCCAGAGGTTGGCGCGCTTGAGCGATTCTTCCACGATGTCATCGAGGTCACTTTTGCTAGTCACGCCCTGCAGACGAGGGCCAAAAGCGACATTCTCGTAGATGGATTTGGGAAACGGATTGGGCTGCTGAAAGATCATGCCCACGCGGCGACGGAGATCGACCGGGTCGACGCCCTCGGCATAGATATCATTGCCGTCGAGCGTCATGGTGCCCTCGACGCGCGTACCCTCGATCAGGTCATTCATGCGGTTGATGCAGCGCAGAAACGTCGATTTGCCGCAGCCCGAAGGGCCAATGAAGGAGGTGATGGCGTTTTTGGCGATGTTGAGGTCAAGCCCCGTCAGCGCATGAAAGTCACCGTACCAAAAGTTGAAATCCTTGGCCGTAATGGCCGCTTGCTCCAACGTGGGAGCGGACTGATAAACGGACATGGGACTCCTTAACTAGCGACGCTTGCGCGACAGGAAGCGCGCAAACAGGTTGAAGGCCAAAATGATCACCATCAGCAAGAGCGCGGTGCCGTAGGCTGCGTTCATGTTGATGCCGTCGTTGGCAAGCAGGTACAGATGGACCGTCATGGGGCGGCCGGAATCGAGCGGCGAAATAGGTAGATTGATGGCCTGGCCCATGGTGTAAAGTACAACCGCGGTCTCGCCGATGGCACGGCCGATGGCAAGGACGATGCCGGTGGCGATGCGGCCAAAGGCGGAAGGAAGCACGATCTTGGAAACGACCTGCCACTTAGTGGCGCCCAAGCCATATGCGCCCCAACGGATATAGCGCGGCACGGCGCGAATAGCCTCCTCGGTGGTGCGCATGACGATAGGCAGCATCAGAAGCGCCAGCGCCAGGGCAGCCGAGACCATCGAAAGGCCCAGGCCCATGGCCTCGACAAACAAGGCGTAGCCAAAGAGACCCATAACGATGGAGGGCACCGAGGCCAAAGCATCGGCAGCATAACGGATGAGCTCGACGACCTTGCCCTGTTTGGCGTACTCGGCCAGATAGACGGCCGCTAGCACGGCGACCGGCGTACAGATGAGCATGGCGAGCGCCGTCACGTAGATGGTCGAGACAATCGTAGGCCAAATGCCGCCCTCGGCGTTGACACCCTGGGGCCAACCGAAGATAAAGTCGAGCGAAATATGCGGTAAGCCATTAACAACCACGTAGGCGATGATAGCGACCAGCACAAGCGTGGTGATGTAGGCCGCGGCGCGGAACACGCCGAGCATGATCTTGTTTGACAGGTCCTTGTTGATACGGCCCTTCTTACCGTGGGAAAGGGCACGCTTGATGCGCTCGCGCGACGAGGTCGTATCGACCGTCGTGTCAACGGAATCGGACATAGCCTACCCCCTCTTCTTCTTGGAAATCAGACGGACGATGCCCACCAGCATGGCGGAGATGATAAACAGGACCACGCCCATGCCGAACAGAGCCGAGCGGTGCAGGCCCGAGGAATAGCTCATGTCGAGCGCGATCTGGCTCGTGAGCGTCGAGATGGGGCTCGCAATGCTGTCGGGAATAACCGGAGCGTTACCCACGACCATGAGCACGGCCATGGTCTCACCGATGGCACGGCCCATACCCAGCACGATGGCATCAACGATACCCAGTTTGGCGGCAGGTAGCACGACCTTATAGATGGTCTGCCACTTAGTAGCACCCATGGCATACGATGCCTCGCGAATGCCCATGGGAATGGAATTGAGGGCATCGATGGTAAGCGTCGTGATGGTAGGGACGATCATGATGGCGAGCACGAACCACGCTGTCAGCGCACCAAAACCAAGACCACCGGTCAGTTGTGCGATAAACGGGCGGATGATGATCATGCCGAAAAAGCCGTAGATGATAGAAGGGATGCCGGCCAGCAGGTCGACGGCAGGGCTGATGAGCTTGCGCACGCGCTTGCCGGCGATCTCGACCAGGTATACGGCCGTACCCACACCTAGCGGCACGCCCATGGCGAGCGCACCGACGGTCACCAGACCTGAGCCGGCAAGCAGCGACATGATGCCGTAGTGGCCCTCAGAGGGCGCCCACGTAAAGCTAAAGAAGTCCGCCAGACCGATGTCGGTAAAGACGGGCAGCGCCGAGTACGTGGTAAAGACAAAAATCAGGATGACGGTAACGACCGCCAAGAACGCGCAGGCAAAGAAGATCCACTGCAGCGCCTTCTCCTTGATATAGGTACTGCGCGATACGAGCGCCAGCTCGCGCTTCTTGGGCGTCTGAACATTCTGCTCAGTCTGGGAGTTTTCCTGTGCTTCCATGCTACTCACTCCCCTTCTCGTCGTTGGTGACGGGAATAAAGCCCGCCTCGCGAATCTGCTTGTCCATCTTTTCGGACGTCACATAGTCGATATAATCCTGCGCCTGCTGCGAAGGCGCACCCTTCACAAAGAAGTAAAGGTCGCGTGAGATGGGATAGCCGCCGCTCGCGACCGTCTTCTCGGACGCCTCAACATGATTGACCGAGACGGCCTTGACCGAGGTCTTGGCGTTGAGGCTATCGACGAAGCCCAGCGAAATGTAGCCAATGGCACCGCGCGAACGAGATACCACGTCGCGCACCTGGCCCGTGCCCGAAAGAACGGCCGAGCGGCGATCGAACGGGGTGCCGTCCATCACGATGGTGCGGAAGGCCTCACGCGTGCCGGACGCCTCATCTCGATTGATGACCTGGATCCTCAGGTCCTCGCCACCGACTTCTTTCCAGTTGGTGATCTTGCCGGCGTAAATATCGCGGAGCTGCTCGGTCGAGAGGTTATCGACCGGGTTATCGTCGTTCACGATGACCGCGATACCGTCGTGGGCAATGACGATGGGAGTCAGGCCCAGATCCTGTTCGTCGGCATTGAGTCCACGGGAGGAGCTGGCGATATCGGCTGTGCCGGCGCTGACGGCCTCGATGCCAGCGGAAGAACCCAAACCGGAAACGAGCACGTCGATGCCGGTCTCCTCCTTAAAGCCCTCGGCCGCAATCTCGGCGATAGGAAGGCAGGTCGTGGAGCCGGCGACGGTAATGGAAGAGGTAGAAGATCCCGAAGAACAGGCGCACAGCGTAAGCGTAAGCACAGCGGCGCTCAGGACCGATACGATCTTTCTCATAGCATCACGCCGATCGCAGCATGGCGCCCACAGGTGCCGTCCTCGTTACGGTAGGAATAAAAGCGGTCGTTCTGACGCACAGTCGAAAGCTGGGTATCCACGATATTATCCGCGTCGACACCGACATCTACCAGCGCCTCGCGAATGGCAGCGGAAAGATCGAGCATGTGAGAGGCACTCGCATCGATGCAAGAGAACTCGGCGGCAAAGCGATCCATGAGTTCCTGGGATACCTCATATTCGTCACCCAAGATATGGGGGCCGATATAGGCGGAAACGTTGCTCGCATCGCAGCCGGCAGCATCGCAAAGCGCCTGGCACGCCTTGGCAGAAATACGTGCAATCGTGCCCTTCCAACCGGAGTGCACCACGGCAAATCCGCCAGGGGCCACCAGCACCACGGGAACGCAGTCGGCAAAGCAGAGCAGCACGGGCACGTTATGCGCCGTGCAGACGATGGCATCACAGCCCTCGGCAATCTGCTCGCGAACGTCCTCAAGGTCATCGGCGCCGTTCGAGGTCACCGCAACGATATGATCACCATGGACCTGATTGGGAACGAGCAGGTTGTGTTCGCACTCGGCGGCACCCATAGCCTCGAGCGCACGACGACGATTTTCTTGAACAGCAAAGGGGTCATCGCCAACATGCGAGCCCAAGTTGAGTGAGGAGTACGCATCTTCGGAAACGCCACCGGCGCGCTCGGTGAAGGCAAAGCGAACATCGGATGTCGCGCCCTCCACCAACGTAACTCCATCATGGTCGACACGCGAAACTTTGTCCGCACGTGCTGCCATACTAAAGCCTCCTAATAACACAAGTACCGCGGCATCGCCGCTACAGCCCGCGTTTATACGGCTGTCATACTTCTCTAAAAGGATACCTGCTGCGCTGGAGGCAATCGTAAAGGGAACGTAAAGAGATTGGAGGTTCTAGTTTACAAAGTCGAAATAAAAAGGGCGCGTCCATACGGACACGCCCCTGTGCACAACAATGCAAAGAACGACTTAGAAGCTACCGCGCTTCAGGAAGTCGGGAAGCTCGAACTGATCGTTGCCGAAATTCGGAAGCTCAGTGCCGCCGATGTTGCGCGTTGCCGCAGGAGCAGCGGCAGGCTCAGAGGAACGCTCGGAACGGGGAGCCTTGGAAGCAGCGAAGAGCTCGTCCTGGCGGTTCACGTTGGAATCAGAGAAACCAGTGGCGATTACCGTGATGCGAACCTGATCGCCCAGGGACTCGTCCACAACGGTACCGAAGATGATGTTGGCCTCGGGGTCGACGGCGTTGGCGACAACGTCGGCGGCGTCGCTAATCTCCTGGATGCCCAGGTCCTTGGAACCGGCGATGGAGAGCAGCACGCGCGTGGCGCCATCGATGGAGCTCTCGAGCAGCGGGCTGGAGATGGCCTGCTGGGCAGCGTCGACGGCACGGGTATCCCCAGAAGAGGTACCGATACCCATCATGGCGGTACCGGCCTGCTTCATAATGGTCTTAACATCGGCGAAGTCCAAGTTGATGATACCGGGGACGGTGATGAGGTCGGTGATGCCCTGGGTGCCCTGGGAAAGGACGCCATCGGCAATCGCGAAGGCCTCGAGCATGGTGGTCTTCTTCTCGGCGATGTCGAGCAGCTTATCGTTAGGGATGACGATCATGGTGTCGACGCAATCGGAGAGGGTCTTAATGCCCTCCTCGGCGCTCTTCTTGCGCTTGCGGCCCTCGAAGGTGAAGGGCTTGGTCACGACGGCGACGGTCAGTGCGCCGACCTCGTTCATCGCGATATCGGCAACGATGGGAGCAGCGCCGGTACCGGTGCCACCGCCCTCGCCGCAGGTGATGAACACCATGTCGGCGCCAGCGAGCGCCTCGGCAATGTCGTCGCGGGACTCATCGGCAGCCTTGCGGCCAACCTCGGGGTTGGCGCCGGCGCCCAGGCCGCGGGTAAGGTCGGTGCCGATGTGCACCTTGATATCGGCATCAGAGATCGCGAGTGCCTGAGCATCGGTGTTGATGGCAACAAACTCGACGCCGCGGATGCCCTCTTCGATCATTCGATTGACCGCGTTGGTACCGCCGCCGCCGACGCCGACCACCTTAATGACGGCAAGGTAGTTGTTGATCTCTGTCTCGTGCATGTCGGTCCTCCGAACAAAGGTTATAGCCATAGCATGGGTCGACCCCTGCGCACATTAACCTTCAGGTTGAAAGTAAATGCAAAGGTAAACCGTATTATGTTTGCACATTATGAACGTATCAGTCAAATAATTGACCGTGAAAACCAAACAAACCAGATAAACGGCGTGGTATGGCCCCTCAACAAAGCATCAACCAGCGCTACGAGGTCGGAGCGTTCCTAAATGTATAGTTACCCGGAGAACGCACATTGATATACGTTACGCCCTCTACCTGCGAAAGCAGCTTGGTGACTACGCGCTCCTTCTTGACGATATCGTTCGAATCGCCCAGCGACACCTCAATGCCGTTATTGAGGTTTGCCGAGATGGCTTCGACCGAAGGCGTGGAAATATCCTTGACTTGTCCCAAGAACTCGCTCGAAAAACCACGCACATAATCCAAGCCAGCCTTAACGGCCTTGGAGCTCACTGCCTGGCCGGAAACCGGAGCGACATCCGCCGAGACATCAGTCAACAACACCGCGCCATAGTGCTTAGCGAGCGCCAGCGCGGCATCGATTCCGGTCAAGGTATTTGAGCCCTGCCCTGTCGTGATGACGTTGCCTTGGTCGTCCACTTCGACCGACGTCGACAGTGGGGCGATCCAGGTGTCATCATCCCCGATGGCCCAGGCAAGGTCATCGGAACTGATATAGGCAATTGCGATGACCTTGCGCTCCATCGGCGTAATGATGAGCGTATGCGGGAACTGACGCTGGACATCCACGCCCGAGACCCACGGATTCTGCTTGAGGTCCTCGGTAATCTGGTCGGGATCGACGTTAAAAAGCGACGTTCCCTCGGGCAAATCGATCAGCTGGATAGCATCGTGCTTCGTCACATGCTCGCTGCCTTGAATCTGAATATCAGTGGCGGTAAACAATCCAGAGTTGATCACCACGATGGCAACGACGACGAGCACGGCCAAGGCGGCCAGAACGCCGCCCACGATTTTGCCTTTGCCTGCAACGACAGAAGCGGCGTCTGATGTTTTATTTACCATCGCCCCAAGTGAAGACAACGGGTTGACGCTTTTTTTACCCGAAGGCTTCTTGGCGGTAGCCGGCACCGATGTCAACGAGCGCGGTTTCGATGCGCCCAGCGTGCGACCTGGACGCGCCGCTTTAGTTCCCGTCGAGGGCTTAGGAGTTGCCATGGGGCGGGCAGGCTTGGCGCCCATAACAGGCTTTGACGTCACCGAGGGACGCGAGGACTTTTTTGCGGCCGGACGATTACCGAGCTGCGAGCCGACGACCGGACGACTGGTCTGTCGAGCATGCCCGACAGACTTAGAGTGCGCGACGGTATTGCGTTGAGGTTTGGCAGGCGCGCCGGAACGCCCTCCGGCGCGGCGGAAGGTGGGTTTCGATGCTCTAGAAGCCGAGGAATTTAACTTCCGGTCTGAGCTCGATGCCATACGCCTCCCTCACCTTTCCGTGCACATGTCTGATAACCGCGGCAACGTCATCGGCCGAGGCAGTTCCGTTATTAACGATAAAATTAGCGTGAACGGGCGAAACTTCCGCACCGCCAATCGAAAAACCCTTTAATCCACAATCCTCGATAAGCTTGCCCACACTCGCATCGGGCGGGTTGCGAAAGACCGACCCGCAGGATGCGCGACCCATGGGCTGCGTACGCTTGCGCCTCGTCAGGTACCGCTCCATGCGCTCGCGAATGTCGGCCTTGGGCGCCGGTTTAAGCTTAAGCACGCACTCGAGGATGATCTCATTGCGGGGAAGGCTACATTCTCGGTAGCCCCAAGTGATCTCGGACCCCGCATAATGCTTGATACCGGATGCCGGGTCAAACGTTACGACATCCTCAACCAGCGAGCCAATCCACTCGGTCCGTGTGCCTGCATTCATAGATATCGCACCGCCAACCGAACCAGGGATGCCAACGGCAAACTCAAGGCCCGAGAGGCTACGCGACAGGGCATCGTTGACCAGGCGCGCAAACATCACGCCCGCACCGACCGTCAGCGTACAACCGTCATCGGCAACAACCGTGCGCTGAAACTCACGTCCGAGCGAAATGACGGCACCGCGATAACCGCCATCGGCAACCAGCAGATTGGAGCCCTTGCCGATGATGACCCACGGCACCTGCTCGCGATCGAGCACCGCCACGGCGCGGCGGAGGGCATGATAGCTATGGCACGTCACAAAGAGGTCGGCCTTGCCGCCGATACGATAGCTCGTATGACGCGCAAGGCGCTCGTCCTCGATCACATCCGTGTCGATCATGCCCGAGAGCGCCATGACGGCGTTAAACAGACCCATTAGACTTAAGCGTCTTTCTTGGCAGTCAGATACTCAATGAACTCGGGGCCGACGGTCGTAACGTCACCGGCACCCATAGTGAGCAGCAGGTCGCCCGCGCCCACCATCTGCTCGAGCTCCTGATTGAGCTCAAGACGGCTGGAGCAGTACACGACCTCCTTGCCAGGATGCTTGGCGCGCACGGTATCGGCGAGCATCTTAGAGGTGACACCCGGAATGGGCATCTCGCCAGCCGAGAACACATCAATCAGCAGCAGTTTATCGGCATTGGCAAATGCGTCGGCAAAGTCGTCGCACAGGGCCTGCAGGCGCGAATAACGGTGCGGCTGGAACACGACGTCGACATGCTTGTAGCCCAGCGACGAAGCGGCAGCAAGCGTCGCCTTGATCTCGGTGGGGTGATGGCCGTAATCATCGACCACGGTGATGCCATCGATATCGCCCACGTGGGTAAAGCGACGGCGGACGCCCTCAAAGCTCGAGAGCGCCTTGGCGGCGGCGTCGATGTCAAGGCCCAGGACATGGGCGACGGTGAGCACCGCCGTGGCGTTGAGCATGTTGTGGCGACCGGGATTGCTCTTGATCTCCACGGCATGCTCAGTGCCGTCCTCAAAGCGAACGATAAAGTCACTCTGGATGCCCTTGACATCCGGGTGCATGCAGACGATGTCGTTGCTCTCGGCAAAGCCGTAGGAAAGCACGTGACGGCCCGTCGACTTGGCGAGCTCGACCAGATGCGGGTCCTCAC
>ENA-OYVP01001572-OYVP01001572.1-human-gut-metagenome-genome-assembly--contig:-NODE-1572-length-10696-cov-3.945212_pt1 | contig 10696 bp, 10 predicted proteins | sample MGYA00244160_ERZ653377 | MGnify/ENA primary metagenome ERZ653377 (study PRJEB26926, sample SAMN06165160) | human gut metagenome | biome: ENVO:00009003; feature: ENVO:2100002; material: ENVO:00002003...
CTCGGAGATGTGTATAAGAGACAGGTTATGGAAGGTAAATGTGCTCTTTTCAAAGCTTTTGGTGATGTAGATGCGTTCCCGCTGTGTGTTCGCAGCAAAGATGTGGATGAAATCGTAAATACTGTTGCACTTCTGGCCGGAAGCTTTGGCGGTGTGAATCTGGAAGATATCTCCGCTCCCCGCTGCTTCGAGATCGAGCGTAAATTGAAAGAGCGCTGCGATATTCCGATCTTCCACGACGATCAGCACGGTACTGCTGTCGTAACTGCTGCAGCCCTGATCAATGCTCTGAAACTGACCGGAAGAAAACTCGAGGATGTGCGCGTTGTCACCTCCGGTGCCGGCGCTGCCGGAATCGCTATTATCAAGCTGCTGGTAAGCCTGGGGCTGAAAGAGGTTATCATGTGCGACCGCACCGGTGCTATCTATGAAGGCCGCGATGGTCTGAATGCAGAAAAGGTTGAGATGGCTAAAATTACCAACCGGGATAAAAAGAGCGGTACTCTGGCTGAAATGCTGGTGGGCGCTGATGTCTTCATCGGTGTTTCTGCTCCCGGCACTGTAACCCCCGAAATGGTAAAAACCATGGCTCCCAACCCGATTCTCTTCCCCATGGCAAATCCGGTTCCGGAAATTATGCCGGATCTGGCAAAAGAAGCAGGTGCTGCCGTTGTTGGTACCGGCCGCAGCGATTTCCCCAACCAGATCAACAACGTTCTGGCATTCCCCGGAATCTTCCGCGGTGCTCTTGATGTCCGCGCAAAAGATATCAACGATGAAATGAAAGTTGCTGCCGCTTACGCCATCGCAAATCTGATTGATGAAAAGGATCTGAATGCAGATTATATTATTCCGAATCCTTTCGACAAGCGGGTTGCCAAGGCTGTTGCTGAAGCTGTTGCTGAAGCTGCTAAGAAAACCGGCGTAAATCGGATCTGATAAAATTATCGTTATTTAATACCTGTGCAGTGTTTGCAAGCAAAAACCTGCACAGGTATTTTAAGAGAAATTCTGAACCGCTATTATTTTCCAGGAAACTTCCCTTAAGAATTTCTCAAGAATTCCCCCGAATTTTTTAAGATTTTCCCTCTTCTGTTTTTAACCATTCTAAGGTATGATAATTCTATCGAAGAAATACTTATACCTTAGGAGGAATCACCAATGGAAACCGTAAAAAGAAATTACATTGCGCTGATCAGTACCAGCTTAACCGTATTGACTCTTATCCTGTGTGCCGTTTTCGCTGTTTACGGTTATCATCAGGGAATCTTTGAATCGCGCGATACTCTGGTTGCCTTTATCTCTCAGGCTGGAATCTGGGGACCTGCATTTTTCATTTTTATTCAGGCCATTCAGGTTGTCATTCCCATCCTGCCGGGATTTGTCACCTGTATCGTAGGTGCCATTGTCTTTGGACCTCTTCCCGGATTTCTCTACAGCTATACCGGAATGTGTATCGGTTCTGTACTGGCTTTTTACTTTGCCCGTCGCTTCGGAACAGGACTGGTAAAAAAGATGATCAGCGAAAAAAATTATGATAAATATATTCTCTGGCTGGAAAAGGGAAACAAATTCGATTTAATTTTTGCCGCGTCTATTTTTCTTCCCGCCGCACCCGATGATGTTCTCTGCTTCATCGCAGGTTTGACCCGCATGACCTGGCAGAAGTTTACCACTATCATTCTTCTGGGAAAACCCTTTGTGATTGCACTATATTGCCTTGCAGTAGCCGGTGTAATTCATCTTCCCAATGTTATGTAACACAGTTTCAAACCATTCTCAAAATAGTCAAGTATGGAGATCCCATGCTTGGCTATTTTTTCTAAACTTTTTCGCAGATTTCAAATCCTATATTCCTTCATCCACTCCTCCCTCTTCACCGGATCAGTCCCCAGTTCTGCAAACTCTTCCAACCGATTATCCTCTTTCATCCTCCGGATCAAACAGGAAAAGCGTTCCTCTGCCTTTTTCTCTCCGATTTCCCGACCTGCCTTCCATTCCTGTTCCCGTATCATATCCAGTGCCTGACATCCCATAAACCGTTCCTCCTTCTCTTCTTCTGCCAGTTTCAATAATTTCTCATCTTCCAGCAATACTGCCGCTGTCATCAGCCCTTCCCGGCTGAATCAGAATCAGATGGTAATCCGGAAAACAGCCCCGATACCTCTCCAGTCCCGGCGGAAACTCCAGCATCTGATGCAGCTGCAGGTTCTGATTCCAGGGCTCTGTGCCATAGTAAAAAACTACCGTCAGCACCGGCTTTAGCCGGTCCTCCTCCGAAAGTCCCGACAGATATTCCGCTGCTGTCTTCAGATCTTTCTTTTCCCGATGCTGCTTTTGCAGCTTTTTCATCTGCCCGCTGTATTCTGGCTTCCGTCAAAAACCGCACCGTTTATAAAATCGCAGAAGCGCTCCGGATCGCTGAAATAATCTTTTAAAACCTTATCCTTCCTTCCCATGTTACCTCCCATATGATTTCTTTTGGATTTTGACAGAACTGTCAGATATGTTTGAAATGACCGAAATGTTCCGGAACCAGAGCGGTTCCTATGATTAAAAATTACAACACCGAAAGGACAGATTTTAGGCTCACCCCAAAACCTGCCCCTTCTTCTTTTTCTAGTCTACATACTCCAGCTTGCCAACGGAAACTTCGTAAGCCGTTCGCTTCTCCGTCTCATTTTCCCCCAGCTTCTTGATATATTCCCTGCTCTGGATTCTTCCCCACACAAGAACATGGCCGCCCACCTGAAATGCTGAAGCATAGCGGGCATTTCTCCCCCAACAGATACAGGGGATATAGTCCGACTTCCCGTAAGGACGATTCACCGCGATCAGAAGATCTGCGATCTCTCTTCCCAGAGGGGTTTTCCTGTATACAGGCGGCTTGCATATGTATCCGTCCAGAAAAATCTGATTGGTTTTTACGGTCTCGTCCTCTTCTTCCACGAAGCAGATCTCGCGGGCAAAGACTGAGAGCACCAGACGGTTTTTCTTTTCCTCATGCCTGTTATAAGAACGGAACTGTCCCGTCACTTCTATGTACTCTCCCTCATAATCCTGTGTCACATCAAGCAGCCGTTCTGACACCATTACAGGTATGCGGTCTTCCGATTCGCTGAGTCTTTTCACCAGTACATCTACCAGATAGAAACCTTCTCCGAAGACCTGATGGCTGAACACAAACTGCGAAGCAATCTGCCCCAGAATTGATACCTGATTGTTTTCAATAATTTTATCTGCCATGAATGATAGTTCCCCTTTCTCTTCCCGGTATTTTATCTATATCAGTGTATGTCCCTTTTTTTCACTTTAGAACAGAATCACATCCACTTTTCATCGGGCAGATCCGACAGAAAACGCGGTATTTGTCAAAACCGGCTCTTTACATTTTTCACAATTTTTCCGGCTTCCCCTTGTAATCCGGGAAAATTGTGGTAGACTGTAATATCGGTAACACATAATAATAAGAGGAGATTCTGTTATGAAAACAACAAGAGAAGATGTGAGAAACGTTGCGATCATCGCTCATGTAGACCACGGCAAAACAACCCTGGTGGACGAACTTTTAAAACAGAGCGGCGTCTTCCGCGCCAATCAGGAAGTTCAGGAGCGGGTGATGGACTCCAATGACATCGAGCGGGAACGCGGCATCACGATTCTTTCCAAAAATACAGCAGTTTTTTATAAAAATACAAAAATCAATATTATCGATACCCCCGGGCACGCAGACTTCGGCGGAGAAGTAGAACGGGTCCTGAAAATGGTAAATGGTGTCATTCTGGTCGTAGACGCTTTTGAAGGTCCCATGCCCCAGACCCGCTTCGTCCTGAAAAAGGCTCTGGAACTGGATCTGGATGTGATCGTATGCATTAATAAAGTGGATCGCCCAGAAGCCCGCCCGGCTGAGGTTGTGGATGAAGTCCTGGAACTTCTGATGGATCTGGAAGCCAATGATAAACAGCTGGACTGCCCCTTCCTCTACGCTTCCGCAAAGGCCGGCTGGGCAGCAAAAGATCTCACAGAGGAACACAAAAATATGGTTCCCCTTTTTGAGACGATTCTGGAGCACATTCCGGCACCCGCCGGTGATCCGGATGCCGGAACTCAGGTTCTGATCAGCACCATCGATTACAACGAATACGTGGGACGTATCGGTGTAGGAAAGGTTGACAATGGGAAAATTGCCGTAAACCAGGAGGTCATGATGATGAATCATCACGATCCCAGCAAGAAAAAGAAAGTAAAAATCAGCAAACTCTACGAGTTTGACGGACTGAACAAGGTGGAAGTATCTGAGGCTCATATCGGATCGATCGTGGCAATCTCCGGTATCGCCGATATCCATATCGGAGATACGCTCTGTGATGTGAACAATCCGGAGCCCCTTCCATTCCAGAAGATCTCCGAACCCCACATCGCGATGCATTTTATGGTGAATGACAGTCCGCTGGCCGGACAGGAAGGAAAATATATTACTTCCCGCCATCTCCGTGACCGTCTGATGAGAGAACTGAACACCGACGTGAGCCTTCGCGTAGAAGAAACAGAATCCCCGGACTGCTTCAAGGTATCCGGCCGAGGTGAACTCCATCTGTCGGTTCTGATCGAGAATATGCGCCGGGAAGGCTATGAATTTGCAGTCAGCAAGGCGGAAGTTCTCTATAAAAAAGATGAAAAAGATCACCTTCTGGAACCTATGGAACTGGTATATATTGACGTTCCGGAAGAATTTGCCGGAAGCGTGATCCAGAAACTTTCCAACCGAAAAGGTGAACTGCAGGGTATGAGTCCCTCCGCCGACGGCACAACCCGCCTGGAATTCAACATTCCCGCCAGAGGTCTGATCGGCTACCGGGGAGAATTCATGACAGACACCAAGGGAAACGGAATCATGAACTCCACCTTCGACGGTTACGGCCCCTTCAAGGGAGAAATCCAGTACCGGAAACAGGGTTCCCTGATCGCTTTTGAAAATGGAGAATCTGTCACCTACGGTCTCTTCCAGGCACAGGACCGGGGTACTCTCTTTATCGGACCGGGCCAGAAAGTTTATGCCGGCATGGTAATCGGACAGAACGGAAAAGCGGAAGATATTGAACTGAACGTATGCAAAACCAAGCATCTGACCAATACCCGTTCCTCTTCCGCCGACGAAGCCTTAAAACTGACTCCGCCCAGAGTGCTGAGCCTGGAGCAGGCGCTGGAATTCATCGATAAGGATGAACTTCTGGAAGTAACTCCGCAAAGCCTTCGCATCCGCAAAAAAATTCTGGATTCCAGGCTGCGCAAACGGGAGAACATGAAAAACTGACTCTAAAATATTAAAACTGTGAGAGGGGATGTAAGACCACAATCTTACATCCCCTCTCACAGTCTTTCTGAAATCTTTTACACTTAAATGCGGAAGCGGCTCAGAATATCCAGTTTCTGAAGAGCCACCTTCTCTACTGCCTCCCGGGCCGCCGCCATCATCTCAATCACATCGCAGCCCGAACCTTTTTCTTCCAGAATATCGGCAATCGCCTTCCTGTATGCATCGAAAAAATCAGTTCCCACATTTAACTTCGCAACCCCCAGGCGGACCATTTCTTCCACATCTTCCTCGGGAGTTCCCGATCCGCCATGAACTACAATGGGACAGTAAACCGTATCAATCAGCTCTTTTAAAAGTTCAAAGTTAATTTTCGGCTTATGTGCATACGTTCCGTGCGCCGTTCCCACCGAAACTGCCAGACAGTCTACTCCCGTGTCCCGGTAAAATTTTCTCGCCACTTCCGGATCTGTATAACCTGCGGCAATTTCCTCCAAAGACCGGTCCGCATCCGCGATCACTCCCAGTTCTGCTTCCACGGAAACACCTTTCGCATGAGCCAATGCCACCACTTTTCTGGTCTCTTCCACATTTTTTTCATAATCCTCACTGGCCAGGTCGATCATAACCCCTGTATAGCCGGCATCTATGCAGGCCTTAGCCTGGGCAAAGGATTTCCCGTGATCCAGTCCCATGGCAATCCGGACCGAAGCTTTCTGGGCAGCTGTTGCGTAAAGAGCCCGCATAAATTCCGGCCCTGCATAATCTGCATGGGCATGATAGGTCTGCACGATCAGAGGAACCTGCTTTTTCTCTGCTGCCTGGATCACCGCCTGCAACGTTTCCATATTAAAAGAATTAAATGCTCCTACTGTAATCTTATGTTTTCTCGCATATTTTAAAATTTCTGTATAATTTGATATCATACCTGCCTCCCAAAATCATAACGCCCGGCTGAGTCCGGCCAAAGCCGGATATACTTCCTTATAAAGCGCAAACTTCTCCCGGTAAAACCGGCTGCGTCTCTCCTGCGGTTCATAAATAAGCCCCGGACGCACCATAGCTTTTACCGCCTCTTCCACACTGCCGTAATCTCCCGCCGCCACACTTCCCAGAACAGCACAGCCCAAAGTACCGGTCTGTTTATTCTCTACCGTATAAATTTCTCTTCCCAGCACATCCGCTTTGATCTGAAGCAGCTGAGGAGACAGAGCGCCTCCGGTAGCGATCAGCCGTTTCACAGGAACCTCCGCCTTTTCCAGACATTCCAGGATCTGTGCCAGTTCAAAATTTACAGACTCCATCAGCGCTTTGTAAATATCCTGTCTTCTCGTTCCCAGGGTAAGCCCCAGAACTGCGCCTTTGGATCCATTATCCATATACGGTGTGGCTGCTCCCGAAAAATGCGGCAGAATCAGAAGATGGGTCGGCTCCTCTTCCATCTGACTGTTCATCTGTTCAAATATTCTGTTCTGATCTCTCTGCTCTCCCTCCCGCACAAATTCCTGCACGAACCAGCGCAGCAAAACTCCGGATGCATTGTTCCAGGCTACTGTATTACACAGCCCGGGCAAAACAAACGGTTCGCAGGCCATCTGATATTTTGCGGCCCGGGAAGCCGACAGCTGTTCTCTCTTTAAGACTGCCGTAATCCCTTCTGTAGTTCCCATGGCATTGGAACACTCCCCCTCCCGGTATACCCCGCAGCCCAGCGCATTACAGATGTGATCATGACTGCCCACAACCACCTGCACGTCCGGCATAAAATTTAATTCTTCCGCCAGAGATGGGTTCAGTTTTCCCGCAGCTGTCCCCGCCGGAACCGGACAGGACAATTTTTCTCTGGAAATTTGAGAACTCCTTAAAATTTGTTCTGACCATGCCTTTTTATCCGCGTCAAAGAGAAGCGTACGGGAAGCGATCCCATAATCGCAGACCGGACTGCCGCAGAGACGATAGATTACATAATCCTGAACGGTAAGGAATTTCCAGGCTTTTTCATAAATCCCGGGACAATGTTTCCGAAGCCAGAGAATCTTAAGCGCAGAGTACATAGAACTGGAATTCAATCCCGTAATTTCTGTCAGCATTTTTCTTCCCAGAGACGCCTCCAGTTCTTCCAGTTCCTCGCTGCCGCGCAGATCCGTACCGGTAATACAGCCGTACAGCGGTCTTCCCTCCCGGTCCACCGGAAGAACGGCTTCCCCCAGAGAGGCGACCGTAATCGTCCGTATCTGCCGGCCTGCCCCTGCGGTTCCCAGACAGATTTTGACTGCCCTCCAGATCTCTTCCCCGTCCAGCACCCGTCTTCCATCCCTCGTGTCACTGTAATTGTAGCTCACCTGACAGGAAGATATTACCCAGCCCTCCCGGTCAATCAGAGCCGCTTTTGTCCCGGAGGTTCCCACATCCAATCCTATGTACATCCCGCGTCCTCCCGCCTTTTTACTTTTTACAGGTCATAAAAAGTTCCAGAGCTTTTTTTGCTCCCTTTTTCAGCTCTTCCATGGCTGTGTTGACCATCAGAGAATAGTTCAGCGGCCGTCCTGCATAATCATCGATCATCTTCTGGATCGCCGGTGTGACCTCCGTATCCATGGCAGTAAAATAATTAATTTTCCGGATTCCCGCATTTACCGCTGCCACTACCTGATCCGGCTCTGTCCCGGAACAGCCATGCATCCCCAGATACGTTCCTGTTCCCTCCAGCTCCTTTCGGATCGCCTCGATCCGGGCAATATCAAGATCTGACTTCGCCTTGTATAATCCATGAACCGTCCCCACCGAGACTGCCAGTACGTCCACGCCTGTTTCTTCCGCAAACTGTTTTGCCTCATCCACCTTTGTAAAATAAACCGACAGGTCACTCAGATCTGACTGCTCCTGCCCCGGAACCTCACAGGGCATATTGTTGGGCATGGCTCCCAGCTCTGCCTCTACCGTAATCCCGAGGGGCGATACCAGTTCCACAAACTGACGGGTCAGCGCAATATTTTCCTCCAGCGGATATTCCGACCTGTCACACATGATCGAAGTAAATCCGGCCCGCACTGCCTTCATGCAAAAGTTCAGATCCAGACCGTGATCGATGTGCATAGCTACCGGAACCCTGGCCTGCTCCGCATACATTTTCATCAGAGGCGCGATCACCTCCATGGCAACCACCGGCTCATGTCCCTGAGCATGATTAATAATAACAGGACAGCCCAGTTCCTCTGCCGCTGCGATCACCGCCCGGAGTGTTTCAAGATTGGGGGTGTTCAGAGAACCAATGGCATAATTGTGTTTTTCTGCATCCTGCAGCATTTCTTTCATATTAACTAACATTCTTTTTCCCTCCTGCTGTTTCTCTACAGCTACTCACTTCTGGACTGCTGTTTGTTCTGGCGGATCATATCCACATAAACAGCCAGCAGAATAATGATTCCCTTTGCCACATACTGCCAGTTGGAATTCACATGAAGAAGTGTCAGTCCGTTGCTGATCACGCCGATCACCAGAACACCGATCAGAACGCCCCCTGTGCATCCAACACCGCCGTACATGCTGGTTCCTCCCAGCACACAGGCTGCAATCGCATCCGTCTCCGCCCCCACAGAAGTGCTGGGCTGACCGGAAGCCAGTCTGGCAGACAGGACAATGCCCGCAAAAGAAGCCAGGAACCCGCTGATCGTCCAGACCATAATCTTTACTCTTTTAATATTAATTCCGGAAAACTGCGCCGCCGTGGCATTTCCCCCCACTGCATAGATATACCTCCCCGCTTTTGTCTTATTCAGAAGCAGGTACTGCAGAAAGAAAAAGATCAGCATATAAATAATCGGATACGGAATAATCCCCAGCATTCCCGTTCCAATTTTTGGATAATCTGTATTTGCATAAAGGGGTACCGGCTGGCCGTCTGCGATCAGATAAGCCGCTCCCCGCAAGATACTCTGGGTTGCCAGCGTCACCACAAAGGGGTGGATACCTGTATACGCAATCACAACTCCATTAAAAAATCCGACCGCGATCCCCACCAGCAGACCCAGGGCGATCGCCACCCCCATGGGAAGCCCCCAGCGCTCCATACAGACAACCGTAAGGCAGCCGCTGCAGGCGATCATGGCGCCTCCCACCAGATCAATTCCTCCCAGCATAATGGCCAGCATCACTCCAATTGCCAGAAATCCCGTGGTAGATACTGTTCTCATGATCGTAAGCCAGTTATTGACCGTGGCAAAATTATCCGCCACCACAGACAAAACCGCGCAAAGCACCAAAAAAGCAGCCAAAATCCCCATGTTCGCTTTCAGATACCGCACCACCGGTCCCAATATCACATGATCTTCATATTTACTCAGCCTCTCATTCATGTCTAAACCTCCTCCGCGATGGCGTAATGCAGGATCTTCGTCTGTTCAAACTCAGACCGGTCAAGCGCGCCCCTTATCCTTCCCTCACTCATCACCAGCATCCGGTCACACATATTTACAATCTCCGGCATCTCTGATGAAATCATAATGACAGCGATTCCCCTGACCGCCAGCTCATTGATAATCTTATAAATCTCCGCTTTTGCCCCCACATCTACCCCCCGGGTCGGTTCGTCCAGAATCAGTACCTGCGGGTCAGCCGCCAGCCATTTGGCCAAAACTACTTTCTGCTGATTTCCCCCGGAAAGATTCACCGCCCTCTGGTCCCGGGAAGGCGTCTTAATCGCCAGGGAAGCGATTCCTCCATCTACAATCTCCTTTTCCTTCTTATAATCCACATGAAGATGGCGGATAAAACAGGGCAGGACGGATATACTCATATTAAAGGCAATAGAATTCTTCAGGATCAGGCCTTCCAATTTTCTGTTCTCCGGAACAAGAGCCATCCCCCTCTCCTGAATTTTGAGCGTGGACATTCTGGAGATCTCTTCTCCTTTCAGATATACCTTCCCCGAATCCTTGGGATAAAGTCCCATAACCGCTTTCAGAAGCTCGGAACGCCCGGCTCCCACCAGTCCGTAAAATCCCAGAATTTCCCCTTTTCTCACCGAAAAACTGCAGTCTTTAAGCCGCCCGCCGGAATTGATATGCTCCACTCTCAGGATTTCTTCCCCCGGTTTGTTGAAAGTCCGTACATAATAATGATTCAGTTCCCGGCCTACCATCATGGAAACCAGGTCTCCTTCCGTACTCTCTTTTGTAATGATCGTTCCCACGTAACTTCCATCTCTCATCACACAAACCCGATCGGTGATCGCAAAGATCTCAGACAGCTTATGGGAAATATAAATAATTCCAATCCCCTTTTCCTGAAGTCTCCGGATCATCTGAAACAGCGACTCTACCTCCCTCTCAGAAAGCGAGGATGTGGGTCTGTCTCTTATACACATCTCCGAGCCCACGAGAC
>ENA-OYVP01001582-OYVP01001582.1-human-gut-metagenome-genome-assembly--contig:-NODE-1582-length-10623-cov-4.932059_pt1 | contig 10623 bp, 6 predicted proteins | sample MGYA00244160_ERZ653377 | MGnify/ENA primary metagenome ERZ653377 (study PRJEB26926, sample SAMN06165160) | human gut metagenome | biome: ENVO:00009003; feature: ENVO:2100002; material: ENVO:00002003...
GCCCTACACCCATACGGTCGAGGAACTCGACCGTATGGGTGTAGGGCTGGTCGAGGTAGGTGTACTCGATGTCGAGCGTCGGCACGGTCGCCTCGCCGCGGCGGCTCAGGTTCTCGTAGCCGTAGATCTTCGATTTGTATTCGGCCGGCACGTCGAAGCTGCCCACGAGGTTCAGATCCGGGTACTCCTTGTCCTCGACCGCTCCGGGTTCCGCAAGCATGGCGTTGGGCGTGAAAAGCCGGCTTTTCACGGCGCGGTTGCGGAACGTCACCTTCGTGATGGTCAGTCCTTCGGCCTTGTTCAGCAGGTCGATGCGCATCGAAAGACGGCGCAGCGACACCTCGCCGCAGTCGGCCACCTCGCCGCTGTACGAAATGATCTTCAGCACTTCGGGGGTGGTCATGACGAAGGCGTTGTCGGCGTCGGGGGCCTGCTCCACGAGCAGTTCCTCCAGATCGGTCACGGGCGATCCGGCACCGAGGGCCTTGACGGCGCCCTCCAGCGTCGGATCGGCATTGGCCACCAGATAGAGGTCGAAGCGGCCGTCCTTGGCGATGTCGAACGAGCAGCCGTCGTCCGTAACCGTCACGTCGAAGGCCCGGTAGAAGCCCATCCCGCCCGAAGGCTGTTTTTCATAGGCCGCGGCGAGGAGCGAGGTTACTTTCTTCTCGGCATCGGTAGCGGCCGAAGCGTCGGGTTTCGCCGCTCCGCTGTCGCCTGCGGCGCGGGTTCTGCCGTTCTGTTGCTGCGGCGTGATGCCGGCCAGCGTGAAAACCACGCGGTTGCCGTCGCCCGGAGCGCCGCCCTCGGGCATATCCTCGCGCGTACAGCCGCTCAGCAGTACTCCGGCCATCAGCGCAAGGGTCGATATGATTCGTGTTTTCATTGCGTTATTTCGTTTTTTCTGTTTGCTGTTATACAGATACGGCTACTCCGCAACCTTTACGAGGCGCAGCGGGAACCTGTGGCCGGGAACGTAGCGGCCCACGAGCGTATCATCGAGGTTGAAGGCCAGGGAGCGGGCGTTCGAGCCTCCCGTCCACAGCGACGAGGACCAGCAAAAGCCATTGACTCCGCGGCCCGTGATATTCTCAGGGAGGGGATTACCTGCATTTTCCGGCGAATAATAGCCCGAAGCGGGGAACTTGAACTCGATGAATCCGTCGCGCCAGAAGGAGGCGTTGTCCGCCACATCGTCCACCGTCAGTTCGGAATCCGCCGGCAGCGCCTTGATCTTGATCGAGAGATAGCGCTCCAACGGATTGCCGTTGATTTGACACGTTTCCCAACGGTAGGCCGCGTACTGGCTCGTACCCTTGAACCGAACCGCATAAACAGGATGGATGTTGTAATTGCCTTTCTGCGGATCATCCGGCTCCGCCGTGTAATAGTGCACCGTTTCGCTCAGCGCTCCGAGCTTCAACTGCGACTGGCCTTTGAGCGTATATTCGCTGTCGGTATCGTCGGAATGCGTTTGGTCGGGCAGATTGTCCACGCCGTTTTTCAGGTAGATCGTCTCGGTAAACTCATTCGTAACCATCACATAGGTCGTGTTGGTCGAAGCATTGTCATTCCACCACGGATGATACCGACCTTTTTTCCCGTCGATATCAGGCTGATCGGCCTCTTCGGTATACATGGGCATCAGCAGATTCAGCTCGCCCTCGGTCGGCAGGCGGTATTTCTTGCCGTCGGGACCGGTGAAGACCGCATCGGCGGCCGTCGCTCCGGCATCCTTCAACTCCGTGTAGGTGAAATAGGAGTCGGTCGGGCATTCGTCCGCCGAAACGGCCAGCTTGTCGTAGAACGCGTTGACCGTTTTCGAATTCAAATCCACGCTCTTGACGTTGAATTCGGTGAACATATTGACCTTGAGCGCAGCGTTGAGCGCCGCCTGGTCGTGCTTGTCGAACGGGATGTCCTCGATCTGGAAAGCCCCGGCGGTGTTCCAGTCTTCGACGGTAATGTCGAAAGACACGTCGAGCTGCTTGGTCAGCACGATGCGGTAGAGGTAGTTGCGTTTGAGCGCCAGCGGAGTTTTTCCGGCGGGGTCGGTCGAATCGAAGAATTTTACCGTATGGGTGAATTTCAGTCCGTCCATCGTGTATTTGACCTCCAGCGCGGGCAGATGCTCTCCGTCGGGCGTGACATCCACGTTTTCATAGGAGTAGATCGAAGCCTTGTATTCGGTTGGCTTGGTGAAATCGCCTGCGAGGTCAATTCCCTCGTAGGATTTCTCTTCGTAGAGATCCTGCGGGGTGGAGAACGTCATGTCGTTCGAAGCGCCCAGACGGCTCTGCTTCGTGCGGTTGACGAACTTCACGGAATTGACCGTGACGCCCGTAGCGGCATTGACGAGGTCGATACGCACGGCCAGACGGCGCATCGTCACGACGCCGCCGTTCGTTACCACCCCGTGTTTGGAGACGATGCGCCGGGCTTCCGTCGAAAACATCACGAACGGATGCCATGCCTCTTCGCCGTCTTTCCTGCCGACCTGCTGCGTTACGAGCAGCGTCGCGAGGTCGTCCTCCGTAACGCGGGAATCGGAGTTTCGGTCGGTCAGGGCCAGCAGCGCCGCGGCAAGCGTTTCGTCGGCATTGGCCACGAACCAAATATCGTAGGTTCCGTTCTTTTCCACGTCGAACGAAGCGGTCTGCGAATCCGCATCGTAGGCGGCGTCGAACGTTTTGTAATAGTTGCCGTCGTCGGTGAAGGCTACGGCCAGCAGACCGTCGATTTTCTTTTCTTCGTCGGTAGCGGCCAGCGGCGCGGAGGCGTCGTTGTCGCCTGCGGCGCGGGTCGCTCCGCCCAGCGTGAAGACCACGCGGTTGCCGTCCGACGGCTGCGGGCCGCCGTCCGGAGCGTCCTTGCTGCATCCGGCCAGCAGCGCCGCGGCAGCGAGGAGTGCGGTTATGAAGCTTGTTTTCATTGCGTTATTTCGTTTTTCTGTTTTCTGTTATTCGGGCAGCTACGGGACTACTCCGATACCTTTACGAGGTGGAGCGGGAACCTGCTGCCGGGAACGCTGTGGCCCACGTGTGCATCATTGAGGTAGAAGCCCAGGAAGCGAGCGCCCGAGTCCGAGTCTCCCGTCCACAGCGACGAGACCCAGCAATAGCCATAGACTCCGCGGTGCGTGATATTCTCAGGGGTAGGATTACCTGCATTCTCCGGCGAATAGTACCCCGAAGCAGGGAACTGGAACTCGATAAAGCCATCCTGCCAGAACGTCTCGTCGGCCACGTCGTCGATGGTCGTCGCATTGTCCTGCGGATGCAGGGCCTTGATCCTGATCGAGAGGTAACGCTCCAACGGGTCGGAAGCGATCTTGCACGTTTCCCAGCGGTAAGCGGCGTACTGGTTCGTACCCTTGAACCGCAGACCGTAAACGGGACGAATATTGTAAACATTCGTTACCAGGTCAGCAGGATAGGCAATTTGTTCCGTCTGTGTACCGACCTTCAGCTGCGACTCGCCTTTGAGCGTATATTCGGGATCGGCCGGATGGGTTTCGTCCGGCAAATTGTCCGTGCCGTTCTTCAGGTAGATTGTCTCGGTAAAGGGCGTTTCTACGGTCACATAAGGGAAGGTGTTAGTCGAGGAGTTATCATTCCAATACGGATAATACATACCGTCCTTTTCCTTATTGACAGTAGCCCGGTCGGCCTCTTCCGTCCACATGGGCAGCAGCAGGTTCAGCTCGCCCTCGGTCGGCAGACGGTATTCGTTACCCTCGCCGTCGGTCAGCACCGCATCGGCGGCCGTCAGCCCGGCGTCCTTCAACTCCGTATAGGTGAAATAGGAGTCGGTCGGGCAGTCGTCCGCCGAAACGGTCAGTTTATCGAAGAACGAATTGATCTTTTTCGTCCCCAGATCCACACTCTTGGCGTTGAACGGGGTGAACATATTGACCTTGAGCGCAGCGTTGAGCTTTTGCTGCGACTTGGGATCGAGCGGATCGCCGGGGCCGATCTCTTCGGGCATCTCGACCGTGTTCCAGTCCTCGACTTTGAACGTGAACTGCACTTCGTTGGTCGTCACAGGCTTCCCGTTGCCCAGCACCACGGTGTAAAGGTGGTTGCGCTCGATATCGACGGGCGTCTGTGCGCCGCCGGCTTCGGTGCGGATGAAGGGCACTTCGACCGTACCTTTGCTGTCGTTCACGCGGTAGGTGATCCGCACCGCAGCGTAGTCTCCGGCCGTGTTGGGGCGTTCATAGGCGTAGAACGTCTTTCGGAAGGTCTTCGGAGCGAACACCTCGCCCGGTTTGAGTGCGGGATGCTCTTCGGTAAGATCCACCGTCGCGTTGCTGCCCAGCACGATCCGGTCGGCGACCGGAGCCGAGAGCGGGGCTTGCGCGAAAAGGTAGCCTCGGGTGGCGGCACCGACGAGTACGGCGCTTTCGAGCGTCATGTTCGGCGTGTTGTTCTGCACATCCACACGGGCAACGATACGCGTGAGCTTGACCTCGCACTTCACGCCCGGCACGATGGTAATCACCTCGTTCTGCCCGTCTGCGGTCGCCGTGCCCGACATGGCGATGCCCGCATCGGCTTCGGCGAGCTTGTCGGCCGTATCGCCGTCGGCGAGCTCGACGGTGGCCGCGGTCTCGTGCAGATCGGCTTCGGCCGAACCCGCTGCCGTCGCAGCCACGGCGGCATCGTCATTTACGACGAAGACGAATTTGCGCTTGGCGTTCATATCGGAAATCGGCGCTTCGAGCGAGAAGGTGTAGGTGCCGTTGCCGTTGTCGTAGAGCGTGATGTCGCTCGTCATGTCGTGCTTGCGCAGGAATTTGGGCGCGGAGGTATCGGTCGCGTCGTAAACCAGCAGTGTCAGCTGACGGACGGCGTATTCCGCTGCGTCGTGCGTGGCCCGCGTGGCGCTGCGGGGGTAAATCACCCCTTCGCTGCCGGGCGTGGCGAGGGTAAAGGTGATGGGAATACGGCTGTCGTCCGTATCGCCCGGACCGGTCGTCTCCTTGCTGCATCCGGCCAGCAGCGAGGCGGCAGCGAAGAGTGCGGTTATGAATCTTGTTTTCATGGCGTTATTTCGTTTTTTCTGTTTGCTGTTATTCGGGCGGAGACAGGGCTACTCCGATACTTTTACAAAGCGAAGAGAGAACCTATTACCAACAGCGTAGTGGAACACGTACGCATTATGGAGGTGGAAACCCAAGCCGCGGATGTCCGAACCTCCCGTCCATAGCGACGAGGACCAGTAATAGCCATAGACTCCGTGGCTCGTGATATTTTCAGAGGTAGGATTACCTGCATTCGCCTGCGAATAGTAGCCTGAAGCGGGGAACTTAAATTCAATAAAACCGTCCTTCCAAAACGCCTCCTGTGCCACTTGGTCGATCGTAGTCTGCGTATCGTCCTTTTCCAACGCCTTGATCTTGATCGAAAGATAACGCTCCAACGGATTGTCTGCGATCTGGCATGTTTCCCAGCGGTAGGCCGCGTACTGGCTCGTACCTTTGAACCGCAGGCCGTAAACGGGCCGGATGTTGTAATTGCCTTTCTGCGGATCATCCGGCTCCTCCGTGTAATAGTGCACCGTTTCGCTCAGCGCTCCGACTTTCATCTGCGACTGGCCTTTGAGCGTATATTCGCTGTCGGTATCGTCGGGATGCGTTTGATCGGGCAGATTGCCCTCGCCGTTTTTCAGGTAGATCGTTTCGGTAAAAGGAGTTTCAACAGTCACGTATGGGTATGTATTGACCGAGGGATTGTCGTTCCAATACGGATTATACATACCATCCTTTTCTTTATTGACAGTAGCCCGGTCGGCTTCTTCCGTCCACATGGGCAATAAGAGATTCAGCTCGCCCTTGGTAGGCAGGCGGTATTCGTTGCCGCTGTCGTCGGTCAGCACCGCATCGGCGGCCGTCAGCCCGGCATCCTGTAATTCCGTGTAGGTAAAGTACACGTCCTTCGGGTTGGCGGGCACCGCGACGTCCAGCTTGTCGTAGAACGCATTGATCTTTTTCGCTCCCAGATCCACGCTCTTGGCGTTGAACGGGGTGAACATATTGACCTTTAACGCCTTATTGCGTTTCATCTGCTCGTCCTCGTCGGGATCCACCGCTTCGTCCATATCCACGACGTTCCAATCCTCGATCCTGAGCGAGAACTTCACTTCGTTGGTCGTCACGGGATCGCCGTTTCCGAGCACGACGGTATAGAGCGTATTGCGCTCGACATCCACGAACTCCCTGGTGTCGGAAGTCTTGCGGAACGGTACTACGACCTCGCCCTTGCTGCTGTTGACGGTGTAGGTAATCTTGATTTCGGCGCCGTTGCCGTCTTCGTTATGCCGCTCGTAGAGGTAGAACACCTTTTTGAGATCCTTCTGTTCGTCGTAAGTCGTACCGAGAGCGACCTCGGCGTTCATCGCCTCGGTAATGTAGCTTTCGCTGGCAGCGGCGACCGGATCGTGCGGAAAGAGGTAGCCCCGGGGCGCGGCATTCAACAGCTCGATGGAGCTGATGACCAGATTCGGCGTGTTGTTCTGCACATCCACGCGGGCCACGATACGCCGGAGGGACACCTCGCACTTCACGCCGGGCGTGATGGTCACGACGTCGCTCGAATTGCTTCGTGCGATGCCCGACATGGCGATGCCCGTGCCTTTGGCAGCGAGCTTGTCGGCCGAATGCCCCTCTTCGAGGGTGATGCCTGCCAGTTTGTTTTCCAGCTCGTCCTGCGACTCTCCGGGAGACGGTTCGTCAAAGGCGTCATTGGCCACGAAGACGAAACGCTGGCGGGCTTTCAGGTCGCTCACCGGGGCCTTCAATGTGAAATTGTAGGTTCCGGCGCCGTTCGAGACGATGCTGATGGCCTGATCGCCCGACGCATCCGTGGCATAGCGGCGCAGGAAAGTCCCCCTGCCGGCGTCATCGACCGAATAGACATAAAGCGTAAGGCGGTGGATCGTCCACTCGGCCTCGTCGTGCGTGGCGCGCGTAGTGCCGTAGGGGACGGCTTCCCCCGCCGGGGTGTTCATCGTGAAGCTCACGGGAATGGTGCTTCCGTCGTCTCCACATCCGCAGGCCGCGGGCTCCGAGGAACACGACACGGCCGTCCAGGCCGTTATCATTCCGATAAAAGCCTGCAAACAGATTCGTTTCATTACTCTTAACATAAAAATCATTAAAAAATTATCGTATCAATCATTATCGTATTCATCCGCCCCGGTCAGTTGAATGTTCCTCCGTCCTGCCAGTCTTCGACATCGGCGTCGATCCACGGGCGCACCTCCACGCTGCCGTCGGCAAAAAGCGTGAGCTGGATGCGGTATTCCTGTACGGCCGCAGCGTCGGGATTCCAGCCCCACGTCCGGAAAGCCCGTCGCAGGTCGATAGGCTCCGTAACGGCCTTGTCGCCGAACCAAAGCCGGAAGACAGGAATATGCTCCGCGGTATAGCGCATCGTGACGAACTCCCCGCGCAACTCCTGCGCCTTGAGGGGCGTGCGCTCCACATGGGTCGCCAACTTTCCGTTGCCTGCGGGAATGAGTTTGTCGCCCACCGTATGACAGCGGTCGGGGCAGAGCGAATAGCCCACGGGAACCTGCCCGATTTCCATACGGTACGCTCCGACATCTTCCGGCATATTGTGCCACATGACCTTGACATGCAGGTGGCAGTGGATATTGTTCATGTAGGTCGTAAACGTCTGCTGTCGCGATCCGTCCACATGCATGCGGCACACGCCCCAATACAATTCGTCGGCATCGAGGTATTCGCCCGAGGGCGTGAGGCCCGCCAGTTCCATTTCGAGTGTCGCGAGCGTCCGGTCGCCGGCTTCGAACGCCAGCGGACTTTCGGCGTTGCCCAGCGTCAGCAGCGTGTAGTCGCCGTCGGGAAGCGAAAAACGCAACATCCGGATCGGCTCTCCGGAGGGAATCTCCCGCACGAAACGGCCCCCGGCATCGAAGACGAAGTGACGCAGCGAGCGGATATAGGTCGCGAGCTCTTCGACGCCGTAGGGGACGTATCTGATCTCCATGCGAATATTCCCGCAGCAGATATCCCGGTCGTCCTCCAGAGAGCAGGCACACAACAGCAGGCAGAGCCCCGCAACGGAACCTGCCAGCATCGCCGCCCTGCGGTGTATGATATGTCGTGCCGTCCATCTCATCGTTTTTCAGCCTGCCGTGCGTCGCTGTGATCTGTCGCCTCCGCATCGCCCGGCTGTTCCCGTGTCTGCGTCTGTTCCTGTCGTTATGCTGCGTCCGGCCCCGTTCTCATCCCGGGCCCGCATCCCTTTATTCGCTTACGTTATCTATTCCTGCTTCGGCCTCATCCCCGAATTCCTCTTTCCACTTGCGGAGCTGTTCGAGGTTGTAGGCGGCCCGCTGAGGATCGGTCGCCCGGGCCTTTTCGAAGTAGGCTTCGGCCTCCCCGATCTTCCCGCACAGCCAATGGTACACACCGAGGTTATTGGCCGCCAGCGGATTCTCCCTGACGCGGCCCAGACACACCCACGCCAGTTCCAGATCCCCCCGCACGAGGGCTGCCGACGAGGCGTTGATGTTGGCAATGTCGTCATCCGGGAAATAGCGCACGGCGATGTCGTACTCACGGCCATAAGCATCGCGCTGTCTTACGATCGTGCGGTCGTCGTTTTCGGCCTGCGCCACCTCGTACATCTCCTGCAGGCTCAAATCCTGCGGACGACGGCCGATCAGCTCCCCGGCTTCCTCCGGATCGAAGGCCCGCACGCGGTAGTCGATCCGCATCTCCATACGCCGCAGCGGCGGGAAAATATGTTCCAGCATATATCGGTAAGGATCGCCGCCGCGGAGATCCATCAGGAGCTTTTCACGCCCGTCGAAAATGTCGTAAGTGTCGATGATGTCCAACACTTCGTCTTTAGCCTTCATGTCGCTCCGTCCGACCGCTTCGCGCAGACCCTCCCAGTCCTCGCCCTTGCCCTCGGCCGTGACTTTTTCGGTCGGAAGACCGTAGCGCCCGTGCAGATAGTCGCGCATACCGCCGGCACGCTGCTCGGAGAGCACCATGTTATGCTTGTAGGTATCCTCCGGCGAAGCATAACCCGTAATCGAGGCGGAAAGGATGCGGTAGGTCGCCGTATCGGTGGCCACGGGCGACAGGATTTTGTCGATACGCGACAACTCCTGCCGGTTGTTCTCGAAGTCGGGATAGACCCTCCAATCGTTCACCGGGTAGGTAATACGGACGGTGGCCGTGGCCGTGCGCTCCTTGACCGCCTCCGGCTTGGGCCGGACGAAGGTCACGTTCGTCTCGAACAGCGGCACGCTCACGGCGGCTACCGGAAATGGCAGCATGCCCGCAACGGTCGTATAGACCGTATCGGGCACCGTGACGGCACGCTCCGGAACGGCGATTGCTTCCGAAGCCAGCAGGTGCTCTTCGCAGCAGGTATGCAGGAGCTGTTGCAGTTGTACGCGCCCCGCAAAAGTTTGCGGGACGAGCATACTCTCCCGGTAGTCGACTTCGCTATGCCCCTTGCGGTCGAGAACGCGAACAGTCCCGTCCGTTTTCGTATCCGACAAGGCCTCCCGTCGTTTGTAGTATTTCGCTTCCGAAGAGGTAAAATATCCGACTTCCGGATAGCGGATGGTATCGCCGCCCGAAATATATATGGGAATGAGATGCAGCGATTCCGAACCTTTGAGCCGCCCGGCCACCTCGCCCGAAAAACGCACTTCGAGGCTGTCGCCCCGCCACCGGGCGCAGGGCTCAGCCAAATAGTGCACCGACGGATAAGGGCGGTCTTTCTGTTCGGCTGCTGCGGAGTCCTGTCTCTGCGCTCCGGCACGTTGCATCGTAGCGAACAGGCTGAAAAACAACAGCCCGATTATGATCGTCAAATGTTTCATGGCTACCGGATGTAATAGATGAATGATACCGCGGCTTTCGTAGGCCCGAACCAATGCTGGCGGTAATTGCCCTGTTTGTCGCCGCAGGCTCCGCAATCGTATTTGTAGTAACGCAGGTAGATATAGCCCGCGCCGATGGATGCTTCCAGCCCCCATCGTTTGCCGAGAGCCCACTGATAGCCGTAGCTCAGGCCTGCGCCCGCAGCCCAGCCGTCGTAACGGGCGTCTTCGAGGAATTTCGGGAACTTCATACCTCCGGCGTTGTACTGGCCGTAAAGGGCGTGAAAACCTATGTAGTGGCGCTCGAAAACCCGGCAGAACCAGTATTTGGCTTCGGGCATGACGAGCCAGTGGTGCAGCTTAGGGTTGACAGCGACGCCGTTGGCATCGGTGTGGTTCGGGAAATTGAAGGCGTTGTAGCCTACGGTGGCGGACAGCGTATATCGCGGGGCAAGCCGCCATTCCAGCCCGACGTTGGGTGTAGTAGTCGCCCAATACAGCAGGTTGGTTTTGATACCCGCATGCTGTGCATGAGCGGTACGAAACACTCCCGTACCTATGAAGCACAGGCAGAAAACAATGTACAGGATATGCGGTTTTCTCTTCATTTACAGGCTTGACCGGGTCTTGGGAACAGCCCGATTATGCCTTACACTCCGCAACGTAACGAAAGGCAGATTGCCTGCCTGTACTGCAATTCGCTATGCAAAGCGAAATAATCGAGGAATTATCGAATGGAGTAAGCTGATT